>JACCED010738206.1_pt1 | contig 30499 bp, 39 predicted proteins | sample 7455021 | NCBI WGS metagenome assembly JACCED01 (sample SAMN15323456, study PRJNA562643) | freshwater metagenome | isolation source: river surface water | place: USA:Blue River Watershed | collected 2017-08-19 | reverse complement strand
GTTTCAAGTAATTTCCACAAAAAATTTGTCCCAGAATTTCTTTCTCCATTTATTTTAAATCTCATAATTTTTATAATAAAATAAAAATTGATAAAAATAATATCATATTAGCTAAGAATAAAATGATCATTCTTGATAGATACCCAGTAAAAATTTTCGATAAAAAGGATAACTTATATATATATAATTATAGTAGACCACTCAAAGGAGAAACAACAAAAATTATTATCAAAAAGAATAAATTTTTAGCAAGAAGTTTTGAAGATGGTGATGAAGATTATTGGCAATTTATAGTTGGAAAAATAGTAAAATTGAGCAATGATTGGAGCAAATTGTGTGAATATCTAAAAAGAGATAAATTTGATTTTTGTAAAAAAATAAAAATATTTGCAAAAAATCGCAAAATTGAATTGAAAGTTATGCTATACAAGATATCAACTTGTTTTATTTTTGATGGTTCTAACTATCATCTTGTCAATTTAGAAAAAATTCGTTACAATAAGAAACTATATAAAAAATTTGAAAATCGTTTTTGCTATAGTTGGAACTATGATCATCCAGATAATTTTAAATATGCAGATATACCCATGGCAAATATATGGTTCCAATGGTTCGTGAAAACTTATCAACACTATGTTCTTCCTATAAGAGAAAGAACTAAGAAAGATATTACATTAGGAGGATGCTATATAAAATCATTGGATGGAAAAGAACCTAAAATGGATTATGACTCATATGAACTATTTTGGTGAATTATTTTTTTGTTTTTTTGTATTATAAATTATGGAACTATATTCCAATTTACATCCAAAAACTACTATGAAAGGTACTGGTTTCAAAAATGAGAAGAAAGCATTGGAAACTATTGAAATTATAAAATATAGAAGTCTAAAATATCAATTTGATGTCATAAATACAATGTATAATAGGGCTAGATATCATCCCAATCAAACAATTGAAATGCGTAAGGCTATGAAAATTTTCAAAGATTGGATGAAAAAATATAAGAAAGAAAAAATAAAGTATCCTTACTTACCTTTATCTATAATTAAGAAATATGCACTCGAAAGTGATTTTATAAATGAATTGGAAAGATTGGATGGAAAATATTATAAATTACAATATATTCCAATTGGAAAATATGATTATTTGAGTTATCGAAATAAAATGATTGGAAATTTACTAAAGAAGAATCTTAAATTTTTCAATAAGTCTGGAAATTTAACTAAACTGCATCTAAAACTAATTTCATATGGATATTCTCCTTATCCTAATAAATTGTAAACAAATGGGACATAATACTCATCTTCTTTGCTTTGTTTAATCTCACAACACCCGCAATGATCTTCATTTGCTAAACTAACTACTCTCTGTATAACATTTTCATCATATTTTAGGCTCCATCTTCCAAGATGTATATTGTTTTTTGTTCCAATTAAAATCTTAACAATAGATCTCATTTTATTATATTATATCGGTTATTTGTTTTTAATTTCAATTTTTTATATTATATATAATATAAAATGTCAATGCCTGGTGTGACTTCAACTCCCAACCAAATCACTGTTAATTTAGGGAACGGTATGACTTCTACAACATCATACCAATATAATTCCAATGGAAGCCCAACAAGTATAGTTTTTGATTCTTATCAAAACGGCGTTCTAACTAGTGAAAATAAAGAGACGATTACTTACAATAATGGATCAGAAACCGTAAGCTGGACAGATTTTAATAAAACTTTGAATACATCAACAAGTGGAAGCTATACTTCTAATTATTAAATTGTGATTTAATTATAATTTAAGAGTGTATAACTTAGCAGAGTTGTTTTCTTGATAGCAAGTTGATCCAGTTAATAAGAATTTTCCATTCTCATTTTCAACAATATCCAAATTTCTAACACCTTCATCTGGTAATGAAGGATTTGCTTCCCTAAAGCCATTTGATGTTACTTTACTAATAATTCCCTCACTATCTATTTTAATAACATCAAAGTATAATTGTTTGTCTTCAAAATTGATTGGGATTGAAAAATTAATATTTAGCAAATATTCTGTTACTGCAATTCTTATTTCTTCAGGAGCTGCTAGAAGGATCGGTTTAATCTCCGGTAATCCAATAGCTCCAATCAAAATATCAACTAGACCAAGATAAGCAGTCTCGCGAATATCCAATGTTCCAAAATATAAATCATTGTTATCAGCTGTTGATACCCAAGTATATACATTAAGAAAATTATTATATCCATCACCAGTATAAGAACCGTTAATTGTTCCAATAGGTATAGATCCCATAACTGTTGTAACATATGGAGCATTACCATTAAATAAATCACTCTTCTTAATACGGAATATTCTTGTACCAGCTAGATCTAAATTAGCAGCGAGCAATCTAAATTCTTTAACACTATCTTCGAATGATCCTAGTGATCTTTGAGCTAATTTATTTGTATTTTGTATTGACAGAAATTGGTATAGAAAATCGCTTAAGGAATAAATATATAAGTATTCATTATTTGGACTGCTTTGGAATTGGAATGTTGAGAGACTATCTATACCAAACCCAGGTTCATATAAATCATTTCCAATTACTGGAATAATATCAACACTTAGGTTATCATCTGTGAAAAGCTTAATTTTCTGATAATACGCTCTTCCCCTTGTTTCAAACCCAGATAATTTTAGCTCACTTGTAGTAATTCTAGGAATAGAAATCCAAATTGTTTCTACATCAATGTAGAAATCCCAAACTGAACCAAATATTCCTAATCCATTATCATTTAAAGTAATTGTTTGATATTCTACATAATTATTACTATCATTTTCAACAAAAGTTGAAATATTTCTCAAGTTCACTCTATATATACTAGCTAAACTTTGAGCAATTCCATCATTTTGTGTTGAGAAAAAAAGATAATCGTCATCATCCTCATGATTTCTTATTTTCATTTTATCATCTTCTTCTTTATATCTTATTAACGTACGAATAGAGTTTGCTCCATCAACTGTTAATAATAATGTCAATTTATTTATCAAGAAATTCCAACGATATAAATAACTCTTTGGAACAACTCCTTCAACAGGATAACTAAATGTTCCTAAAAGAACGTATGGATCTTCTACATCATCAATCATAAGTGCACTTCTAATTCCTTGTGCTTGTAATGTTAAAAAATATGGAGGGATTTCTTGATTTTCAACATTAAACTGTGTATTATCATAAACTAACACTTGTGGAAGTTGTAATGGTTCTTTATTTTGAAAAATGTATGTAGTTCCAGCAGAGAAAGAAGTTGCTGTATATTTTCTTCCAACACTGTTTGCCCAGTTGTACCATAAACCTTGTTGGGCTTGTTTAAATACAAATGGATGATTTATGTCTCTTCTTTTTATATTTTTTGGTTTGGCAATGTTTGACTCTTTAATTATTTTTTTTAAGTTTTGTTTTTTTTGCTCAACAAAAGACTTCTTACTTTTTATGTCTCTTGGAGCTGGTTTTTTGAGTTCTTCGAACAAAAGTTTGATATTCTTGTCCATTATATTTTATTATAGATTATTTTTTTATTTTTACAAAAAAATAAACGAATTTGAAGTATAATTATAATAACTCATTTTTGATATGTGTTTTCAAGAGAGTTGTTGCACACTGTCCATCAACTGGACCATCAAAAAAGGATTTAATTTTATTTGGATTCTTGAATACAAGCTTAACAATTTCGATGACATTATCAAATTCTCTTGCTTCTTTCTCAGATAAAACATAGTCATTCTTTAGATTATTTAACATTTCTAGTGCTTTTTGGTAATTATTGTAATATTTTGTTTTTGTTGTTTCCTCTGTGTTATAAAGGGATGATTCCTTTTCTAATTCTTTCACATTTTGTTCATATTCTAATTTATCTTTATTGAGAACATTCTTATATTTTTCATAATGTTCAAGAAAAGCTTTTGATAATCTGCCTGTAGAATTCAAAGTATGTTCGTTTGCTTCAGCAATAATTCTAAACATATTTTTTTTGTCTTCTCCTTCAACAATATGTTTGGCTATGGTTGCATTAACGTTTAACAATTGACGACTGTATTTTTCTAATGTTTTGAAGTATTTTGGTTTTATTAAATCAAGGCTTTTAAGATATTCACTATCCTGCTGCATTTGATCAAAATGCTTCTTGACTACTATTTTAAGATGATCAATTTTCACTTTCAATACTTTAATTACTTCTAATTGTCTATTATACTCTCCATAGATTTTATTTACTTCACTGCCCTTGGAATTCACATTATTTAACGCATTTGTTAATTCAATAATCTCCCTATTCTTTGTTTCATCCAACATACTGTGAATCTTCTTACTGATAACTGTTATCTTTTGTATTGAAATATGCTTGTTGGAAGACAATTCTCGTACAATACTTTGAGTTAGTTTTTGAGAAGATGAACTTGATGAATCGTTGATGGATAAATCTGGTTTTTGTATTTTTTTGTCGTCAACGAACTTCAATGGTCTTAGGAGAGGGATTGTTTCTTGCTCATTTGTTTTAGAATCAACAACTGGTTGAGCCTGTTGAACAGGAAGTTGCGGTGGTTTTGATTCTACAACAGGAACAGGTTGAGGTTGAGGTTGAGGTTGAGGTTGTGCAACAACAACCGGTTGAGGTTGTGGCTGTGGTTGTGAAACAGGAACAGGTTGTGGTTCAATAAAAGGTACCGGTTGAGGTTGTGGCTTTGAAACAGGAACAGGTTGAGGTTTTGGTTCATCAACAGGAACAGGTTGAGGTTCAATAAAAGGAACCGGTTGAGGTTGTGGCTGTGAAACAGGAACAGGTTGAGGTTTTGGTTCAACAACAGGAACCGGTTGAGGTTTTGGTTCATCGAAAGGAGAAGGAAGTATTTCTTCTTGAAGGCTTGGTTGTGTCTGTGTTTCTTGTTGATTCACATCAACATCATCTGGTACATAAACAGTTGTAGGTACCAAGTCTAATTTGCTTCTACAATATACTTTATGGTGATTTTCATTATTGTTTGACCAAATCCATTCAGCATCTCCTGGAATACCTGGACGAGCTTTTTTACCAACTTGCATCCAAACATTTGTATCTTTGTTTTTACCATAAGAAGTTGCTACTTCCCAGGTAGAATCATCAAAATCAACATTCATCCAATTAGCAGGTACTGGAGAATTAGTAAAATCTCTGCATCTCCATTCACTAGCCTTTGTAACTTTACCTGCAAAGTTTCCAATGATTGCAGCTGGACCTCCTGTGTTCCTAGCAGCGACTGCAATAACTTTAACCTCTGCAAACTTTGGAGTAAATGAATAAGTTGTTGTCCAAGTATTTCCACTTCCAATATTTTTTCCATTAATAAATAAGTCAAACTCATTATCAACAGTCATTTTGATTGGGAATTCTTTCAAATCATTTGAATTTTTCTTTTTCAATTCTTCTTCTAATTTCTTCTTAGCTTCTTCAGCTTTCTTTTTAAGTTCTGCATCTAATTTCAATTTATTTTCTAATTCGATCTTCTTTTTTTTATCTTCTTCCTGCTTCTTTAATTCGGGGTTTATTCCTTTTCCTCCTTGCCCAGGCATTATCTTTGGAGTAACTTTCATCACTAGATCAACACTAGTTTTAATTTCAGGAAATTGAGCACCGCTCATTGACCAAGCACAATCTGTAAATACTTTTTCAAATGATTTTCCGACTAAGGTATCTACATTTCCTCCACAAGTTTTGCCATTTCCTGTTCCAAAACTCTTAACTCGAACACTATCTACATCTTTAGTATTGAATGTAATTACTTTCTTCCATCCCTGTCCAAAACCTCTGCAATCTCCGCGAGATGAATGAACCTTACCGTTTGGTTCTGCTCCTGCGATGAAAACATTACCAGCTCCATCGTATTTTAATGCTAAGAAATGATCAACGCAGTGGACTATAGTGTCAGTTAATACTATTACACTTGTACTTTTAGAAGTAGATTCTAATTTCTTTTTAGCATCTTTTTCCTTCTTTTTAGCTTCCTTCTCCGCTTTTTTCTTTGCTTCTTTTTCCTTCTTTTTTGCATCTTCTTCTATCTTTTTCTTAGCTTCTTCGATTTTTTTCTTTGTTTCAGCTTCTAATTTTTTTTTAGCTTCTTCCACTTTCTTTTTTGCTTCTAATTCAGCTAATATCTTAATGTTTTTCTCTGCCTTTTTCTTTGCTTCATCAGCTTTCTTCTTTGCTTCAGCATCAGCTTTCTTTTTAGCTTCATCAGCTTTCTTTTTAGCTTCAGCATCTGCCTTCTTCTTCGCATCATCTGCTTTCTTCTTTGCTTCAGCTTCTGCCTTCTTCTTTGCATCTTCTGCTTTCTTTTTAGCTTCAGCCTCTGCCTTCTTCTTCGCATCTTCTGCTTTCTTCTTTGCTTCAGCTTCTGCCTTCTTCTTTGCATCTTCTGCTTTCTTCTTGGCTTCAGCCTCTGCCTTCTTCTTTGCATCCTCAGCTTTCTTCTTGGCTTCAGCCTCTGCCTTCTTCTTTGCATCTTCTGCTTTCTTCTTGGCTTCAGCCTCTGCCTTCTTCTTTGCATCTTCAGCTTTCTTCTTGGCTTCAGCCTCTGCATTCTTCTTCGCATCTTCTGCTTGTTTTATTTGATTAGATGTGAATGAATCTTGTTTAGTTTTAACATTATTACTCTTTACCTGCACAGGGACTGGTTTAGGAGCTGGAGCTGGTTTTGGAGCTGGGGCTGGTTTTGGAGCTGGGGCTGGTTTGGGAGCTTGTACTGGTGCTGGTTTGGGAGCTTGTACTGGTGCTGGTTTTGGAGCTGGAGCTGGTTTTGGAGCTGGTGCTGGTTTAGGCGCTGGGGCTGATTTTGGAGCTGATTTAGCTTTCAAAAGCCTCCTAGAACCATATCTCATTCCTTCCTCTACATCTCCATCGATATCTTCCTCTACTAAACCTTTCTTGTTAGTTGCTGGTACCCAAGCAGTTACAGGACGAATTCCACCTTTAACTCTCATTTGCACCTTACCTGGACCAGCAGTTCCAGTTACAATTGCGGGGGCATTCCAGTGTGTTTTTGCTGGAGCTGCGAATGTTGGTGCTGGCTTTACTGCAGCCATTGCCTTACCGGCTGGACTGTTTGGTGGAATTGGTGCTGGACTAGCTCCTGGTCTTAAAAATAAGTTATGAGAATTATAATTTGATTCTGGAAAACCATCGAAATTTTCCTCTTCATCTCCATCTCCAAAAAAATCCTCATTCTCAATATCCTCTTCATCATCTAAAAAATTGAGTAATTTTCTTCCTTTTTGAGGAGGACCAGTAAAGGTTTCTTTAGATTCCTCTGGTTTCTTAGTAACTAAAATAACTTCTTCTATGGGTAAATTGTTCTTTGGAAAGACAACAATTTCTTCTTCTACGCCTTTAGCGATAGGTATCATTTCTTCCTCAATTGTTGTCCTATTCTCATCCATGTGATTGATAGGAATAGATGCTACAAAAGAGACGCTTAGAAGCAATAACATAACATTAATGCATCTCATATATAATTATAAAATAATTTAATTTTTAGATAATTACTCAAAAAATATTTAGTAAAAAATTGATATATTATTTTACTATTGTGAGAATACTAAAATGGAAAAATTCACCACTATATTTGATATCTTATACAAATATAAAGAAACTATACAAGATGAAGATTACTTAATTATGAGTAATCAAATAATGGAATTATACAATCTTGCAAAATCAAATCAAAAAATGATTAAAGAGGAACAAGATGTTCGCTGTTTTTGTCATGGAAACCGTTTTACTTGTTTCAATAGCATTAATCATCTAAGAAATTGTCGAAAATACCAAGAGTTTATTGAGATTAACCCTGTTGTGGAACTATTATATAATGACGTACCAATAACTCTTACTAGAGAACCAAATTATGAAAATTACAATGAAGCAACTGTTGTTACTAATTTATCCCATCTTGGAAAATTATTTTTGAATATAATATCGCAGTCTAGTTACACATATAAAATGCAAAAAATTATACTATCAGTGGCTCATCTTGATTATATAATGAGAAATATGAGCATTGTTAAGAAAATCGATAGATATCGTGACATTGTTCTAGCAAAAATAGATAATTTTTCGAATGATCCTGATTTTTTCCAATTTATTTCTCAATATGATTTTGATGTTAATATTTGGAAATTTGCTATTCAAAACTCTGTAGATAACTAGAGAACTACATATAATATTTTTTCCTTTTTATCTACATATTTTCTTTCAACAAGTAAGGGCTTTATGTGAATGTTAAAATTATTATTCATAAATATCCCAATCTCTTTGAAATCATTCCAAGAATTTACTCTATATTTTCTATTATAATTTCCCAATGCAATATCTTTTTTTATTTTAGTCTTTGTTTTTTCTAATGAATCAACCATATTGTAATCATAATTCGCGTAATTATATTTTTTACCCAATCGATCTTCATAAATTTTAGTAAATTCACTCAACATATTACGAAAACTCATCTCATATTCTATAAAAAAGAAAAGATATCTTTAATATATATCGAATTCATGTCTTCGTTAGAATCTTGCAAAAATTGTTCTCTAAAAATTCACATCGATTTCAAGGAATGCCCATTTTGTAAAATAGATAACCCATTCCTTCCACAAACCTGCAGCATTTGTCTTAATCCCATTAATTATGAACCTGTAAAGTTAAATTGTGATCATTACCTTCATAATAATTGCTACATTGGGTTTTTAGCATCCTCAAATAGAAATACTTGCCCAATCTGTAATAAAATATTCACCCCTATAAAAATATTATGTGGAGCTTGCAACAAACCATTAAATCTCGATGAAGCCAAATGTGATACTTTTAGATCCCTAGATTGCAAATGTTTTTTCCATTATGATTGCATAAAAAGAAGTAAAACAATACATTGCATTAATTGTATTAGAAATGTTGATCCAAATAATTTCGATGCATTATCCTATTTATTCTTTATGAATGGATATAATAGATGGATTGGAAGATTTCCAAAATGTAAAATGGAAGGTTGCAATCTTACTTCAAATCCTAAAAGATATGGTTATTGCTTCCATCATGGTAAAGATAAGATTGCATCTAATAAAGTAGTTTCTTTAGCATTTAATTATTTTACCAAATTCATTTTTGAACAAAACGAAAAGAAACGTCAACATATATTTGAATTATTATTGGAGTTCTTTGACAAAAATTTAAGTGTTGAAAAAATAGATTGGAGTCAAATAAAAAATGAATTTAACGATTTTTCAAGTAATATTTTAGAAATATAAACAATTTAAAATTTATTTTCTCTTATATATAAAATGGTTAACAAGGAGTTAGTTGAGACTGGCTTAGAGATCGCTGGAGGTCTTATCGATGGTGCCGTAGGCAATGGTATTGAGGCAGGTGTTGATGGATACAAGTCTTATGAGGATTTTAAAAGTGGGAATGATTTAATGGGTACCATTGATGGTGGTATGGCTTTATATCACGGTGTTATGGCTGGAGTTGATGCTGCTACTGGACAGTGGTGGTAGTAATTTATTTTTAATGATTTTCATTAAAAAATTATAACTTAAAAATAATGCAATAAATATCAAAAAATGATCAAAAAATTATTGAGTATATTATTTATATTTTCTTTATTCCATTTTGGAGAATCAATAACTAGAATTACATATGCTAATTCAAATTGCGATTCAATAAACGCAGTCGAAAGATTCCAATTATCTGAGTGTCGATTAATGTCACTTGGAGGTCAAATGTTCTCAGTAAAAATAAATATTTGTAATTCTACTAGTTGGCAAACTTTCGTTTATTTTAATAGTCTAAATTGCACAGAGCCGAATGACTTAGTTTCAAATGGTCCATCAAATAGATGTTTCTTCTCAGATTCTAATTTGTACGAAAAAATCATTTGCTCAGATATTATTGGACAACAACCAAATATTTCTAACCAATATTTTTATTTGTTTTCCCTTTTTATTATTCCAGTAATATTTTTACTTTTTTGGTAATATTATCTTTGTTTATTATATGGCGAAGCCAATAATAACAGACTACATAAACACTGGTCCACCTCAAAGTATTTGGCAAACATTAAAAAATATTTTCAAACAATTTTCCAATCCCAAAATGAATTCATTTGGAATATGGGATTAAAGAACTAATTTTTATAAGGGATTTTCTTACTCAAAATTATTGAATTGTAAAATGTCAAATAAATAGTTACCCCAACAATTATTCCAATCATAGCTAAAATATATAATTTATTAACATCCATGTATATTGCTAGCATCAAGCTAACTAAAACAATTGCAAAAACTAATAATAAATGTTGCTCCATTCCATAGCCACCATCCCCTCTAATAATTTCAACTTGATTTTTTAATTTATCTAGAGATCCTAAGCCTTCACTAATTGATTGGACATTTGGATTATTAGGAAAATATTGACTCTTAATTTTACAACTTCTTATACCTCGTTTACACAAAAGATAAACTTTATTTTTTTTGGAAATTTTATTTATAAATTCAACATTTGCAAAAATGTAACGAGCTGGGATGGTTATTACGTTAACATTTTCATCTTTGGAAATAATTCTTAATTGAGCAAGCTCTTGTTCCTCTCTAAGATCAATAATATAAATCATTATTATTTACTAACAAAATAAAAATTGGAACTTAAAAAAATAGATATAATCTAATACTAGTATATAAATGAGAATTAATTCTATTCTTTTGGTATTTAGTTTATCTTTTGTTGCTAACATTAGTGGCTTACAAGATAATCCAAGATTATCATCATCAAGAAATCAATTAACCGCTAATAAGCATCATCATCCTAGTCACATACAAATTCATCCCAATACACCTCATCCACACCCAAGTCAAGTCCATAAAAATACTCCTCACTTGAGTCCTAATCCTAAAAAACATCAAGAAAGTAGAGTGAATGAAAGGAATAAAATAATTGAAAAAAATAGGAAAAATGAGAAGAAAAATGAGAAGAAAAATGAAAATAAAAAAGTGGATAGCAAAAGTTTATACAAAAACACAAAAGTTAAAAAATTAATTTTAACTTCACAACCTGTAAGACCATCTCAACCAAAATATTTTTTTGATGATATATTTTCGTCTTTTAACAAATTAAGTGATTTCCAGACAATATTCCCACCCCAATATTTCTCTTTTGCTTCCCAAAAATTCACAAGTAATACAGTCCTTGTGAACATTCGAGGTAAAAAGATTAATCCAGTTGGATTTTTTGAAACTGGAATTAAGAATGCGTTTAGTACTCCTGGAATTGAATTTGCTTCTGTTGATGAAATAAATCCCAATTCATTTGCACCAAAGAAAAATGGAAAATATAACAAATCTATTTTATATTCCAATGCAGTAAATTTCCTCAAGAAATTAAAAGAATTTTCGGATAGTCCAATTTACAAGGGTAGAATAAATTTATTCGTTACAAACGTAAGCCCTCGATTTTTTTCCAATTATCCCGGTTTTGCAGCATTCATTGGAGAACTTTTGAGATTATCTCATAATAATTACATTGGATTAATTTTTGCTGAGAATTATAGAGCTCCAATCACTGCAGCATTTGCCAATGTTTGCTTATCAAGCTCGAATAATCGTCAAGGATGTATTGACTCATTAAATGCACCTTTAAATAGTTATCAATGGTCTTCAACAAAAAATAATGCTAAAAGTGCAATTAGCAATTTTAGGTCTTTAATGAAGTCTTTATGCAATGAGTGTGACATAGAAAGAACTGTTTTTCCAACATTTGGATTATCCAATCAAAATGGCGTTTCATTGAATAATTGTTTCAAGACTGGCTCAGATTGTAGAGATGATTTAATTGAGCTTACTGATTTAATTACCCAACTAAAAGATGAAGCTCACGTTGCTTTTTATGGAGCAGCCCATGTAACTGATACAAGAAATTTAATTATTCAAAATGGTAATTATTATGATGTAGAGGCATTATATTGTGAAATTATTACAGCAGCTTATCCTGAATTAGGAACTTGCACAGAGTCAGAGTAATTATTCATCATGAGAGTTATCATCTCGAAAGTGCTTCCTATATGCATCAAAAAAATCTTCATCGCTAAAATGGAAATCTTGCCATTCTCCATTTTCTACATCAAAGTATTTTGCTTCTACAGGTTTTTGATCCATGTAGCATCCAAAATAATATGCATCTTCCAAATCATTCATTGTTAAATAGTTATCCAGTGATTCTAAGGCACCAACATAAATTTCAACTATATCTAAAAGAATAGTTTCTAATAGATCTTCTTCTTCACAAACTCGTGTTATTATTTGTGTCGATGGTCTTTTATAATCCGGGTGTGCAATTGCAATAAAATAAGGTATCATAATTTTATTACTAAAATAAATTTAATTTATAGCTCTATTCAAAAAATTAGCAATCATATCCCATTTTTCATTTCCACAAGTCCTTATTTCATTTCTAATTTTTATTTTTTCAATGTGATCTTTATCTCTTGGTAAAAATTTGTAGTGACTTCTAATATATCTTTTTTTAAAAAAGAGAAATTTCTTTTCCATTAAAGTTAATCTAACGATTGCTTTGCCATTATCTAATGTTAATATTAGACAATCATCTATTACCTCTGGATGAACATTTTTATCCATAATATTAAAGTATGCTAAGTAGGAATTAGCATCAATTCTATCCTCTAAAATTACGTGATCTTCTATTTTATTTTTGAAACCGTCATATTTTAAATAATTCCATCCAACTCCATCAAAAAAAATTGGATCAGTAAATATAAATCGACTTTGAAATTTCATTTATTTTTAAAATACAAATAAAAAATAAATTTACAAAAAAATAATAATTAAAAAATAAAAAATTCATACATTTTCTTCACCTTCTTTCAATGTTTGGGTTTCATGTGAAGAAAAAGTTATAAATGAATTTTCAAAATTTCTATATGCTTTTTTCGCATCAGTTAATTCTCCAATTGTGATATTTGGTTTATTTATATTCAACTTACTATAAATTTCTTGATATTCTTTAATAAATTGATCAGCATTCATTCTATATTCCGGTGATTTTATAAGCTCCGCACTAACTGCACCCAAAAATTTACTTACCTCTTCAAGATAATTTCTTATTTTTTCATTTCTATTATCATCTATGTATCTCTTTGATGAAGTAGTTATAGCAGCTATCAAAAAATTAGAGAATAACATAATAATATCTGACGTTGCTTGGAATGTGCGATCATCTTGAATCCATAATTTGAAAGCAGAGAAACATCCCATCATAGATGAAGAAACCACAGATATTAAATTGAGATTTGTTGATATTTTATGATTTCTTTCTAAAATCCACTCATATATATATTTATATTCCTTTAGTAATATACGCCAGTTTTGAACAGTTTCAACTGCATCTTTATCCCAACCATTTACATCACTTATTCTCGCTCCCATTTTTTGAATTATCCCGGAGCTCTCAGATTGTCTCGATTGTGGCGCTTGAACCATTCTTGGTTGGGGTAGATAAATATACTGTGGTTCTTCATTTATAGTAACACTTCTTGGTATTTGTGTCATTGGACTTTGAGGTGTTAGTGATTGGGGTGTATCATAAATTATTTCTGGTGTTGGTGGTCTAATATTTCTATATTTTGTTTCATAAAGTGCATTTAAATTATACATCTTTAGATTTAATCTATCTATAATATCAATATTTTCTTTCACTCTCTCTGACAAATCGATATATTCTTTATCATTTGCATTTTGAGATTTTGTTTCTAATTCTCCAATCAAAGAATAATTTTTTAATATTTCTCTACTAATTTCTTGTTTTCTTCTTTCATGTATAGTTCTAACAGCATTTTCACAAACATTTATTTTTCTTATTTCTTTAAAAGTAATTTTATTTCCAATGCTATCTAAAACATCATAATCTTCCGTCAAAAAAGCACACGTATTTAGAGGTGGTTTTTGATTTTCATCAACTACTTCTTGAAAATCATCGTCAAATAAATAAGCTATTATTTTACTCATATATTATATTAGAAAATGATTATCTTCTTTTTTATATAATGATATCATTTTTTTATTTATTATTAATTAGTTTTGTAAATGGAATCGCGATTAGACAATATAGTGATGATGGATGCACACAATTATCGAGATTAGATTATGTAAAGGATTCTAATTGTTACTCCTGGGTAAGTACAGCTTCATATATGATAAAAACTTGTAATTGTACAATGATAGAATATAATTTATATGATAGTTCATTATGTTTTGGAAATATAGTTGGTACTTTTCAAACTCTGCAAAATACCTGCTTGTCAACTAGGCAAAAAATATCTTGTTATGAAGATATCCAATCAGGTAGCAATAATATACTTAATATTTTTGTAACAATTTCATTTAATTTTATAATATTATTAGTAACTTGAATAAAAGAAATTATCTTTAATGCATTTTGGTATTTCTCCTGACTCTTTCAAATCAAAATAGTTATTTTGTCCAAGTAAATTTATACTTGCTTCTAACTCCTTAAAACAAGGACAATTGTTGATAAATTTGAACAAATGTTGGAATCCAATTCTTGTTATTCTATTATTTTCCAAATTTATTTTTACAAGTTTCAATCTTAATAAGCTCAATTTATCATCAGACAAAGCTACCAAGATTTTATGTAAATACTCATCACTTAAATGATTATAGGATAAATCGAGAGTTATATTGGGAAAATGTTCAATATAATCCATGAAATGTTTTTGGTAGAATTTTTCATCCCATAATTTTTCCAAATCTTCCATATTTCTTACATAATTAGTTAGTGAAATTTCATAACTTGTTCCATCCATGCCAGATCTTATATTTGGGATAATATTTGCTTTTTGAGTTTTACCATTTGTAGATACAACAATAATTTCACTAATTTCCTCTTCATTAAGAGGATTTTCAATTTCAATTGTATATATGTGTTTTGGCATTATACTTACCTAAAATAATATATTTTTAATTCATTTTTTTCATTTGGAAAAAATATAAGTATACATATGAACAAAAAAGAGCTAATGCATCGATTTTATAATCGTAATATTAAATTAAGTAAAAATGTTGCATCCGAGATTATTGATGATATTCTTAAACTTAAGGGGAGAGTTCTAGTTTTTGGTTTGGGATTTGATAGTGAATTGTGGTTTAATGCGAATGGATGTAAAGATGTCTGGTTTATTGAAGAAAACATTAAATATATAGATATGAATCCTAATATTCCAAGGGAGAATGTTATTTATCATAAATTTGAAAACATTGATTTATATAAAAGTTCAAGACTACAAGATGAAGATCTTGAAAAATATCCTTTGCCAAAAGGAATCGAAAAAATAATAGGTAATGGTTTTGACATAATAATTATTGATGGTCCAACAGGATGTTTTCCAACTAGTCCTGGAAGACTACTATCTACATACTGGGCTACTAAAAAATGGAGTCACAAAAATACTATTTTTTATCTTGACGATACTAATCGAAAAGTAGAGACTTTATGTATGAATAAATACATGAGTGATATGGATGTAAAAAAATATGAAAATGGTAGTTTTACAATTAGATCCATAAGAAAATAATTTTACTATAATATTCTTATGTAAACATATGGAAGAAACAATGATAAATTATATTTTACAAAATGAACCAGCAAAATTAATAAGTTCTATTGAAAATGGTGCAGACATTCATTATAAAGATGATTATCCATTTATTCTTGCTTGTAGCAAAGGTTTTGTCAATATTGTTACATTACTAATAAACCTTTACAATCCAAATATTAATGCTCAAAATGGTTCAGCATTAAGGATGGCTTGCATTCATGGTCATATGAATATAGTAATTTGTTTAGTAGAGAATGGAGCGGATATAAATATCGATGATGGGGCTGCTCTCATATGGTGCGCTTATAAAAATAAAGACGATATAGCCAAATATTTAATTGATAAAGGTGCGAATGTTTATGTTAGAGATAGTTCTCTTTTAAAAATCTATTCAAATAAAGGAAATCAAGAAATGATAAATTATTGTAAAAAAAATGATCTCATTGATTTATTTATAACGTCGTTTATTACATAAAAAAATGTACACTAATATATAAATGAAAAGCGTGAAACCAATTTTGCTTTTGTCTTTTCTCTTTTTTGCAAGCGTGATCGCAGATGATTACAGTGAGCCGATTTCTACAAATAACGAAGTCGAAAATTTTGATAGCAATGAAGATTATGGTTTAGAAGATAGTGATGTTGAAGATTATGATAGTGATGAAAATGAAGATATTATTTACACAAACATGATATCTAAAAAAACTCCTTCACCTCCTCCTCCATTAAAATATCCTTCATCTGCTTCACTTATTAAATCTCCTCCAACAACCCCACCCCCTTGTAGAAAATGGAGGTGTAGTATGAATGGGTATGTTCCAAAATGGAAACCGGATGTCTCTGCTGCTTGTAGAGATAATTATTCAAAAATGGGTATTATGACAAAAGCTGTTTGTCAAGACCAATTTTGTGTAAAGGTATGCGAAAAATTCTAAATGAATTATTATTTTATGAATAAATAATATTTCTTACTAATATGATAATCACTGAGAAAAGATGTGATGATTCACAAATTGATTGTTTTTTCACACGCAGAATATGTAGTCAATCTCACACCATATTCTATACATTTATACACACTCTAAGAGATTATTATAAATTTCTTGATTCTTTTGAAATGGAAGAGAAAAATAAGAAAGAACTTATTAGTTTAATTGATTTTCTTATTCAACAAATAGAAGAATTTTACAGTTTTAATTTGCTTAAATATGTATCCAAAACAACTCTCAAATCAAAAATGTTCACTCTATTTACATCTTGTTACATAGCTTACTTACATCATAAGATTAGTAGAGAAACTACTAACAATGTTTTTGAGTATCTTTATAATTACTATTTAGTAGCTGCCAAACAAGGGTTCATTAGCGCTATGCATTTAGATGATTATGATCTAGAAGTAAATCTAGCAATTATAGATAATATAATGAAAGAATTTGGATATGTTAAAATTAGACCAACTATATGGATATCGCAAAACAATGAAAAAAATGTTGAGAAAAAAATAAAAAATTGGAATTTACATGTCTTTACAAAAAGCGAGAATCTAGGTTGAAAAAACACAACTTAAAAAAATTTCCACTACTATTTGAAAATGCAAGATATAAATCCTCACTTAATATTTTTTGGGGATACAACATCTGATATATTTTTCCCACAAGTAAAGCAATTTATTGATGGAAAAATAAGGAAAACAAAAATATTAAAATCTGAGCAAATAATTTATAAAAGAGAAGTTGAAATTGATAATTTTTGGCATATCGATATTAATAAGAATTGCGATTTTATTAGTGGTCTTGAAATAACTGGAGATAGCGATGATATTCAAAATCATATTTCTAGTATTGAATTATGCATAGGAAGTTTAGTTGTATGCAAATTTTATTTGAGTGAATGTTACGTAATGGAGAATGATGGAAAATTTTCGATTAGAATAGATTTCGATAAAATTTTCTTGAATTATTCATTTTTACCAATTGTACCTTTACAATATCATAGTGTTTATTTTGTGATCAATGGAACCGGAATGCAAAATCTACATATGAAGTGTTATGTTTTAGAAGGGTTGTTAGAAAATGAGCTAAGAAGAAGTTGTATGGAAATGAAGCACGAAATATTAATAAATCATTATGAACAATATAAACTGGATATGATTGGAAACAAGATATACTTGAATTTTGGGAATCATTTACTTAGTAGAAGTAATTTTATTAAGTCATTGAAGTTCCAATTTGAAAAACTATTTGATTTCAATACCATAACCATAAATGCTAATGATCAAAAATTGACAACATTGACAAGAAGTGATTTGAAATTCATAAATAAAGGCTTCATTATGGAAAATTTTTACTATAAGACTTTTCTCTATAACCAAATCGTTCTAGAATTTGACAAAAATATTGATAGTGATCTTACTCTTATAACTACGAATTATAACATTATACAAATCAACTCAGGAATGGGTGGATTGCGTTACACTGGATTAAGGAGAGATGTTTCTTGTGGATTAATAGTTATTGACTATAAAGAAATAGACGAGAAAACATATTTGAGTAAAGTGATTCCAAAAGAGGATAATGTATGTTGTATTTCCCATCAAGAATTTGAGGAAAATGAAGAAAGAATTATTTGTGGGATTTGTTTCGCAAGTTATAAGAGAGAAGCTATTGAAGAATGGTTTCAAATGAAAAGAGATAGAGTATGTCCATATGGTCGTTGTGAAAATGGAGAATGGTTAAAAAAATGATGGTAAATTGCTATAATTTATTTGGTAATTACGATTATGTCGAACGCTTACAAAGAGATTCCAGTGCCCAGTGGGTACAACATTGACAAAGGAGGAGTTTTCCTTCTTGTCCACCCTGATGTCTCCGAGAATTTCAGGGCACTCTTAAATAACAAAGTGGTTAAGAATGCAGGTGCAAACGAACATTGTGCGATTGTCTCTGTACAAATGTCAAATACTCCTACACAATGGAGCATCAACTTATCTCAAGAATACAAAAATATTTTGATTAGTTATTGGCGCAAATTGACGCAGCCGAATGTAAAAATTGCACTTGAAAAGTTAAGCACATATAAACTTAGTTACACTAAGGCTCAAACATTTGTTAGAGCGAATGGAATGCTTAATTTCTTCTTGAGAAACCTAGATAAAAAATGTAAGGAAAATGGTGGATCTATGTCGAGTATTCCTATGAATGCTATGATTGGAATAGAACCTGCTAGAAACGAAAACGTTGAAAAATATCCATCACATTGTTTTGGATATTTTGGTGGTAGTCAAGAAACTCAAGATGTTACAATCTATGATACTTGTATGAGAGAAGCGATGGAAGAATGCAATATTATTTTTCACGAATCTGTACTTGATCAAGAATATCAAACATCTTTGAGAGAGAGTATGAAATTTGTTCCAGTGTATGTTGATACCCAATTCAAAGACACGAATCTCTACTCTAGAGTTTATGTTATTTTGTTGGGAAACGATGCGATTTTAGTTGACCAAGGAGATGGTAAATTTGTCGCAAAAAGAAATTAGTTATACAACTTTTATAATCCCATTTTTTTGCCTATCCAAATATATTCCAATGTTGGACCAGCTTCATTGTAATTAAAATTTTTGAATCTTCTATATTCTTTAGTTACAACTTTCGTTTCAAAATATTTTTCAAATATATTTCTTATACTTTCGTGGCTAATTATTCCTTCATTATTATATGACATAAAAACATACTCAGTCTTCTTACTTAGCTTTTGCAACAATTCATCTAGTACTTTTGGAGCATTTGACTTAGAACACCAATCGCTAAGAGTTGTCTCTTTAATCAATCCAGTTTTCCCATATATTTCTTGTTCTTCATACTTGGCAATGTAATTCAAAACGTGATAGTTTTTTCCATACTGTCTCTCATTGTATGGTGGATCTAGATAAACCCAATCTACTTTTCCAATCTTATCAATCAAGTTAAGGCACTCATCATTAAATACTCGATTCTCGCTATTGCACAAAGTTTCTTGATGAATTGGATTAAGAATAATATCTTTCAATGCAGTTTTTTTATATTCTTTCAAAAATGATCCATAAATAGATGGTACATTAGCACAAGAATCTGCACTTACTATTATTGATCCCAGTAAAAAATAATATTCTTCATCGTCCAATGTAGGTTTCATTTCTTCCAATCTTATTCTCATACCATCTATTTTGCGGGCATTTTCAACTGTGAAGAACATTCTTTTTTCTTCACCATCCTCCGAGTAATTTTTAGAAAATATTCCACTAACTGGCTCGACTTCGTTTAATTGATGTATAATTCCTTTTAACTTGTCGCTATATATCCCACAAATTGAAGCCTTTGCGACAATATAAGCATAATATTCTAAGTCATTGGAAATAACATTACAACCCAAATTGCGAAAATGAAATCCAACGCTACTTGTTCCGGAGAAAACATCAACAAATTTTTTATCAGTAAAATCTACTGTATTAGTCTCATTTTGAATAGTTTCCTCAATAAAAGACAATAAAGAAAATTTGGACCCAATATAATTTAATTTTTTAAGTGACATAGTTATAATAAAGAGTGCAATAATTTTAAGTCGCATTTACTCAGCATTTTGTAGATCAAATTTCAAAAAATTACTCAAGTAGCAAGTTTTTCTACTAGCGCAAATATTTCTACTAGAGCATTATTTAACATCAAACTCCAAAACATCAATATGTTCTCCTTCAATAACTTCTATCTTTTCTTCAAGTAAAACATTTTCAAGGTCACATATAGATATTATATCTTTTTTATTTATATCCATGCGAAGTAAGTTAAAATTATCTAAATAAAATAATTTTTTACCATCTCTTGAAATATCCAATGATCTTAAATTAGAAAAATTTGAACGATAGAGAAGTTGTTTCTTGTTTTTGTCAATATTCCTCATATACAACTCAGCACATTCAAGTTCTGGATTAGTCATTGAATAATAAAAATAATTTTCATGTTTGATAAAGGCAAAAACATATCTTTTTAACTTGCATACTCGTTGAAAAAAACTGTAATTTTCTAACTTACAAATACCTTTTTTGTATATGGAGCAATATAAAATCCCATTTTCATCATATTTTAATGAACTTATTTTCTCATTTGATAGAAAAATATTTTCGTTAGTTTCATAATTGAATATATCCAATCTATAAGTTATATCTCCTCCTCCCCATATAGTTCGTATTGCGATCTCTTTTTTTAAGGGATTAAATTTAATTTTCGGAAAATGATATAATGATGATATTGAATCATCTGTAAATAAATTACAAACAAATTTGCGAGTATTATCTATCAAATTTATTAAAAAAATAGGTATGCGATTTTCTTTTCTGCATACAGCAATAAATTTACCACAAGGACTTATCTCAAATTTTATATTCTCGGATTCATCTCCATTATATATTGTTATTGTTTCATTATTTTTATAGTCCCAGGAGATTATTTGATTTTCTTTTTGTAAAACAATTACTTTATTTGTAAAAGGTACAAATCTTACAAATTTCAAGTTATTTTCGAATTTTTTAGAAGCTATTTTATACTCATCTTTAAAAATAACAATCGCATTTTTAATTATTATAGCAATATGTTGGCTCAAATTATCCATATGCGTAACATATTCATTTTCTAGAATTATTTTCAATGACTCTGGAAATGATTCATACATTTTCTTACAATTATCCTTGTCTATTGTTTTTTTCAAAATTAGTCCCCATATTTCTTGTGGTATATTCATTTTTTTTTAAATATATCTACAAAAAAAATAATCAATTTTTACAAAAATTGATTAAAAATAAAATAATATATATGTTTAGAAAATGTCTGAGGCTAATTATAGTAATATTCTCCTAGAAATTCAAGGAGCTCAATACATTCTAACCAATGCACAATGGAATTGTAATAATTTCTCTGGAAATATTGGATCAATAACTCTCAACGCGACGTATGAAGGATCAGGAGAGTTTGTTGGAAACGCGAATGGTCAACAATATGGTGGAGAAATTGAAGGTTTTGGTAAAAATGTAACTGGATTGTATGTCCCTGCAAACCAAGTGCTTCCAAATTAAATTTGATATTTTAATTATAATTATTAGTTCACTTTGTTGAATTTTTTACATTTTGGGCATTCAACTCTCAATGGAAACGTCATCAAAAAAACATTGCTACAAAACGTATTTCCACACGTACATAGGTATATAGGTTGGATAATAGGTTCATAAATCAACTCTGATTCGGTTTTCATTAAATTATCATCATAGAATTTAATTCTAATAAAAACGCAATAATTTTATAATCATATATTCCACTCTAGAAAATAAAAATTGATAATATTTATTGATGATTTATTGATAGATAGAAAATGTCTATTAAATATTTTTTTATTTCTTTAAATTATACATATCCATTAATACTATGTATATTAATGATCGTTTTAGACGAAAAAATAACGAACTGCAAAGATAATGATAATATCTTTAAAAAAATAGGAATAACTGTAACAGTTTTGAGTTTTGCCTCTATGGCTACTTTCCATTCCACATTGATGGATAAAATTAATTATGTATCATACATATGGTTAATTTTTACCCTTGCACTGATTAGTTTTAGTGGAATTCATGTTTCTTATTTTTTTGGACAGGATGTAAGTATTTTGAAATGTTCAAAAGAAGTCATTTTTTTGAACACATTATTCTCATTACCAGCTATCATAGTAGCAGGACTAATGTCATTTCTAATTGCTTCGGCTGCTATTTATGCAGTAATATTCATTGTGGATAGTAATTATATAGAACCATTTTTTGAAAAAAAATATAATAAATGTATATCTTCATATACATTTCTCTGGTGTCTTATTCAATTATCTTTCTTAGTAAATTATTCAACTAATTTAGTATCTCTCATATTTACTAGTATCCAAACGGTTTTTCTTTTTGGAGTTTCTTGTACGGTGAATCAGCTAAAATATAAAAGGGTAAAATACTTAATTAACTTATCAGTAATACTTGGAATATTATCTACTATTTTTGAAAAAATTATTAATGATAAAATTACTCCAATTGGAATTAATAGCTCTATTACTTCAATTATATTTATCTTTTATTTAGTTAATTATCTAAAAAATCGTTTTACAAAAAAAGGAAAAGTATCATCAATCCAATTCCAAGTTAGAGAATTACCCCCAGTTGTCTATGCAAGTGGCTGTGCCAGTGTTTATAAAAAATTGATGTAGAATAATACTGCATTTAGTAGGAAATATAATGTGCTTACCATTTGAACAAGCTAGAAAGTTTTTTAGACGTAATGCGTCAAAATTTGTACTCAATGACTTATTGAAAGTTTATTCCCAAGGAAATCTCAGCGATGTCTTGAGAATGAACAAAAGTATCCAATACAGATTCAACAATGAGGAATATCATTTATTGGATAAAGATCTCAAGGATTTCCTTCAATTTACATCAATAGATTACAAGACGGCGAAGAAATTTGATTCAATTGAAGGAAATCTTTATTTGATGATTGATGCCTGTTGCAGAAACCATCGAATAAATTACGTGGAATCATTCATTACCTCATTCAACCTATCAAAATTTTTAAAAATCATTGAAGAATCAATTTACACTTCAATCAGGAGATATCGTATTGACATTGCAAAAAGTCTCTTTAATTTCCTGGTTAGGAAAACATTTTGTCAGAGTGCTGAGAAAATAAAGATTCTTGACAAAATCATTCACACTTGTTTATCTTTATCTTTCCAATATGATAAAAAATTCACAATGTGGATACTTCACGAGATGGGATACAATGAAGACATTGCTTACTTGAATCCTGCTGATTTCAAAATTGTAAGAATCAATTGTGAATTGGATAAGAATTTGAAGACCAACATATGCAAATACATTTTGGTTACAAATTGGTTGGACGATTACAAAGGAAATCAAGATGATTATTTCATTCGTGAGTTTCTACGTGATAAGGCTTTATCAGCGATCATATAATTATTTTATAAATACATATGGATATTCAATAAACATTCTACTTCCACTTGGGTGTTGATATAGCATTATTTTTTCATTATTCACTACTAAAGCAAATTTCCCACCTTCATTTATAAGTTTCATAGCAGGGTTTTTCCCAATCTTATCCAATTTATCAATTACATTTTTGTAAACATCTTCACCTATTTCTATCGAGCCTTTATAATCAACGCCATCACTCGGCTGCTTATTTTGGTCAAAATAATTAGTAATTTCTCCTTGATTTATTTTACTTAATTCTGGATCTTTATCCAATTTAGTAAGAATCGCAACTCTTCTTCCTACTCCACGAGGAACCTTAGTAATACGAAAAAGGTATAACCTTGGCATTTATTATAAATTTTATATAATAAATTGGATAAAAATACAAATTTCCTAAAATACTTAAATTCTAAATTTTTCGATTGTTGAGATATTGTTTCCATTTATTGTTAAGACGTGATGTTTATCTAGTTCGAATGAATACAGCTCACCACATTTCACAAAATTAACTTTTTGAACTTCCTTTGCCGGAGTCCACTCACCATATATTTCAATAAGGTGATCACCAGTAATTCTCATTTTATTGAACTCCGCCATTTCAAAATATCCAGTTGCTGTTTTGGTTTTTGATATCTTGGTAATAATTGCTTCTCCTTGTGGAGTTAATACTTGATCACCTTCTTTCAAGAATCTCACAGCTTTTTCTAAATTTTTTCCAATCAATACTTTTCCAAATCCATCAATGGAAAAAAATCTTCTTTGTAAATTTCTTAACATTTTTATTATTGTAATAAAAATATCTTTAATACTTTTCATTTTTTTTAGATTATATTTGGAAAATAAAATTCTTGATTACCTTATGACAATCACTGCTGCAGTTGTTTCTAGAATATTTATTGGAGAATTACCCTACGTAATATCATATTTAGATTACTATTTATCAATTGGATTTTCAAGATTTTATTTAATAATTAATGATAAAAATGAAGAAGCTCCCATAAAAAATTATTTGAAAAAATATGAGAAACAAATAACTTATTTCATTCCACAAAAAGATATTAAAGATTTAAATTATGAAGGATTTCGAGGATGCGAGAGCTTAATTCAAGAAAATTATATTTTAAATGTTGATATTGATGAGTTTTTATATTTGAAACTAGAAGATAAAGTTTACATAAATATACAGGATTTTATAGGAGAACATCAATATGAAAAATATAAATTTGATTGGTTAATGGTTATAAATGATGGAATTTCTAACAAGGAGAGAGGATTTGTGAGACCAGATGTGGGTAAAATTATGGTAAAAACATCGTGTGGATTAGCACGTTTTAAGTGCCACGATATTTTTACAAATAAGAAAAATTTGAAAACATTTCAAGGTAATATGTATGTTTTACACTACTGGGGAAGGACTTTTAATGATATTGTTATAAAATGTTTATATGGTAAGTTACCAAATAATAAAACCACTAATCTTGATGAAATGAATCTTGATGTAAGAAAAAAGAGACTACCCGTTCGATTCAAATTAATGGCTTTATTAAGCATTGGAAAAAAAGATATAAAAATACCAAATTTTGTTATTAATAAGATAGACTTCAATAAAGAAAATGAATTAGTCACTGTATTTGATAAAATTGGAGATTTACAAGAGATATATAGGGAATATGTAAGTAAATTGAATTATAAATTTTTTAAAAAATATATAGAAGAAAATATAAAATTGTTGGATATGCAGAAAATAATTGATTAAAAAAATGATACTTAAAAAGTCAAAGTTATATTTAATAAAATGGGCGTACCAGGATTATTTAGTTGGATTAAGAGAAACTTTGAAAAAGAAATTTTCTCTAAAAATCTACCAAAAGATATCGATCATTTATTTATAGACTTCAATGGTCTAATTTACATTGTCGAAGAAAATTTCAATTACCTTGCTTACAAGGATCAAAGTGAAGAACAGATTGAAAATGCGATTATTGATCAAGTCATTAAATACACTCAAAAATACATTTTCGCAATTAGACCGAGAAAGTCAATTTCGATATGTATGGATGGAGTAGTTACTATGGCAAAAAATCATTTGAAGCGTCTTCGTATGTTCAAGTCTCCCTATATTGAAAAAATGGAGGATGAATTGGATAAAAAATATGATAAATATGTGGAGCGATTGATGGACATTCGAAACATCACTGCTGGCTCTCCTTTTATGGAAAGGCTTACAAGAAGCTTGGAAAAAGCTATACAGTCAAAATTCTTAGGTCCTTTACCTATCCATTTTAGTACTTGCAATTCTATTGGTGAAGGTGAGCACAAGATCATTAGTATGATTAAGAAAAAGAAGATTTCTAAGGACGAGAAGATTGGAATATACTGCAGCGATGGAGATATGATCATTCTTACTCAATCACTTCACACGCAAAAGATTGTTATTATGAAAGAAGCAAGAGATACCACAATTGAGGAATTTGATTTTGAAGTATATAACATGGAAACATTGTACGACTGCATTTTCAAGAGCATTCGTCTTGTGATGAATGAGAAGAAGATTGATACCAAAGATGTTCAAAAAGATAGAGTTATGAAAGATTTTGTCTTTTTGAGTTTTTTCATGGGAAATGATTTCCTCCACAATTTGCCAAGTATTAGTATTCCTTGTCAAGGAATTGAATTTGTTTTCGATTCATATGTCGATTGTTTCAAGAACATCAATGCTATGCAAAGAGTTAAGAAATACATCATTTCTTTTGTTGATGGAAAGGTAAATGTAAACCATCAATTTGTGAAAGCTCTTTTGCGAAGTTTTGCTGAGAAAGAGCTTACTAACATTCGTTTTGTTTCTCAAAATAGAATTCATTCACTCAAAAAGAATTATGAAAGTGAGTATGAATTGGAAAAGTGGAAATTGGATAGAGTTGCGTATAATCCAGAGTTTCAAAAATACGCGAAACCAATCGATTACTTCAAGCCTGATTGGAGAGAAAAGTATTACAACATATTTTTCGATTTAGTTGGAGAAAATTTAGAGAGAGAATTGGATACAATATCCAAGAACTATTTTGAAGGAATAATGTTTTTGACAAGATATTACTTCGATTTGTAGTCTTGTTGGGAATGGTTCAAGCCTTATTATGCATCACCATTAGTGAGTGATTTGAGCAAATATCTCGAGAAGATTGGAGATTTGAATTCGATTGTTTTAGAAAGAGGAGAACCTTTTTCTCTTTTTGAACAAAAGATGTTAAGCTCGAGCAAAGATACATTAGAATTATTACCAAAATGCCTCCAAGAAGAATTATCAAAAGAAGAGTATAGTCATTTTTTTCCTGAACAATTCGAATGGGTTGCTTGGGAGAAATCAATGACTTCTCAAATTGAACCAAAAATACCTCCAATTGATGTCAAGCTTTTTCGTCAAATATATTCTTCGATGAAGGATAAATTGAGCGAAGAAGAAAAGTTGTTGGATGAAGTATCAATGGAATAAATTATAAAAATTCAAATCTAAAAAATATTCTTTCTAAGTTCTTTCATATATTATTCAATTGAATATATGTTTTATTGTGAAAATTTATACTTCCATTTTTGGGTTAAAAAATATTTATTTTATCAATTTTTTCTCCTTATATATAAATGAAGGTTACTCCTCTCTTTGTCTTGTTGAACCTCGCTTTTATTGGTTCTATTTGCGAAACTGCCCCAACTATTCCTGTCAAAAATAATGCTGGAATTACTAATTTCCACATTGCTGTTCCACATAGCAATGGTCTTGAATGTGATGCTTGTGAATTTTTAACCAAGGAATTGGATGAAAAACTTTTTCACAATGATAAACTAATAGCTCTAGCACAGGTTGAATTGGATAATATTTGTAATGTTTTGCCAGCCAGTGTGCATGACATGTGTTTAGCAGCAGTGAATAGTACAGTACCTGAATTGTTGGGTAAGATAGGAGATTATGTAGAGAATGAAGGATGTCAAGAACTAGGTATCTGTAAGAGTCTATTATAATTTTTTTATATATTACATATATAAAATGGTGCGTTTCATTAGACTAAGTTATGACGCGAGTAAAGTTTTGGTATCTGAGTTTAATACCACATCTCCCACCCCAGGTAAAATTTATCTTTTTGAATTGGATGGTGTAGATGCTAATGGAAATCTTTATAAGCTAAAAGTTAGCCAAAACGCCATTATTCCCAACAATGCAAGTGTAGTCGAACAAGTAGCGAATTATGCTGTTAGTGCTGTGAGTAATCCAACTGTTTTGCTTGCTTACACTACATTCGTTGTTCCAACATATGTTTCCTCTGGTGATTTCGTGGAAGGAACATATGTATCTCAAAACGGTTCAAAAATTGTTATTGACTCAACTCCCATTCGTAAATTATGCTTAAAAGTATGTAATTAAAAAAATTGATTAATATTAATTATGTTACATATGTATAAAAATGTCATATATCATTGATAAAAAGAAAGTTGTTTTTCAAGACAATTTTAATGGTGAATTTACCCAACAAATACTAGATGATATCGAAGAATGTGAAGAAATTTATCTAAATACTGGTTATAGTACTTTTATCAATAGATTCAACAAATCGATTGATAATCTATCAATTAATGTTCGTGTTCTAAAACTTGGCTCTGATTTTAATCAAACAGTTAATATTTTACCTCCTAATTTAGAAGAGTTACATTTAGGAGATTCATTCAATCAAAATATAGATAACTTACCAAAAAGCTTGAGAGTGCTGAAATTAGGAAATAGTTTTGATAAAAAAATTAATAACTTACCACAAAATCTTCATACTTTAGTTTTAGGAAATTCATTTAATTATCCAATTGAGATGCTTCCAAAGTCTTTAAAAGTTTTATTGATTGGAAATTCATTCGATAGATATATAGTTAATTTGCCGGAGGAATTGGAAATACTCAAGATTGGTGATATGTATAATTCGACTTTTACACAGTTTCCAAATAAACTAAGATACCTTAAATTAGGAAAATCTTTTAATCAAGAATTGAACAATTTACCAGATTCATTGGAAACATTAAAATTAGGTTTTCTATTTGATAAGGTTGTAACAAGATTGCCAAATAATTTAAAAAAAATTGTATTATTGAGAATGAGAATAATCTATTCTAATTTTGAATTTCCTCCAACAAATGCACAACTCGCTATTAAATATGTCGATGATGAAGTTGATATAATCTTGTAATTATTGAATTACAACTTCTTCCAATTTATAACATAAAGAGTCTTGCCATTCACAATTTTTTAGCAAATATTTTACCATCTCCGCATTTTCAATAAATTTATTGGAATATAGTTTAATAAGGCTAGTCTTAAAGTTTTTTTTGTCTTTTATTTCGTATAGTAAAACATTTATTGAAATTATACACCCCTCTATTTCATCAATACTATACTCATTTACTTTTGTATTTAAATCACAATATAATTTAGTATTTGGTATTCTTTTTAGCTCTAACAAATAATAACGTAATGTGTTGTAGTAAAATTGTGCAATACTTGTATTCTTCATTTATTAAACTTAGTGTTAAGTATTTTCTAAATCATTTTTTTGATCTAGAAAATTAAAGTAATCCAACAATACCCTCCGTAACAACCCCTTTTCCAATATCTAACCCAACACTTTCAACATCTTTAAGGAAACTATGGTGGTGATGGGGTTGAGGAATAGGCATAGTGTTATCACTATCATCATCTGATGAATAATCCATAATATATTATTATAAGAAAAAAATAAAAAAAATAAAAATAAAAATAAAAAAATTGGTGGCTTGTGGAAAACGCTTTCTCACAAAAGTCAGTCGATTTTTTTTGCTATGCAAAAAAAATTGATGATAAAATACTATGCTTTTAACAAAGTTATTAATGACTACAATTAACATCGAAGAAATAGTGAATAACAGGATATCCTGGACGAATTCTAGGTACAATTTTTTATTAAGTATTCCTCTTCGTTTAGAAAAGGATAATTATGAATTATTGAAAAACTCAATAACGGGTGTTTATCTAAATGAAAAGATTGATTTTATATATGATCGCCCATCATTGCATATATCATTTGGTCGTTTCAAGATAAATTCAAGGGAAAGATTCGATGAAATTGTAAAATTGTTGAATGATTTTAGGGAAAAAAGCAATTTACTGGAAAATATTGAGATCTACTTTAATAATTATCACAAATTAGGCAAACATGTTTCTCTTCATATTTCCCCAATCAAAATGCAAATGAGCGCAATTATTGGAAGATGGTTCAATGGGATTAATGAATTTTTTCTAGATAAAATACCACATATAACTGTGGTTTATATGAAGGATAGGTTTGAAGCATATACCCCAAAAAACCCAATCATTCACAAAATTAGATTGGATATTAAAAATATTAGATTGCATCCATATGGTCCAATAATTAACAAGGAAGGAGAAAACGAATATATTGAAATTTATAAATGTTTACATTATTATGTTAGATATGAAAATTGAACACGTTGTTTTTATTGTATTTGGGATAGTTTTTGTAGTATTTATAGGTTGCGCATGCTACCATAAAATATATTCTAAAAATTATAAATAATATAATATATGTTTGAACCGATTCATCCTCCAATTTACATATTTAGAAAAAATGACATAAGTATTTTTTACGATAAAATAAAAACAAGTTGCATTCTACCACCAAATAATATAAAAATTCCCAATCATTGGGTGCATTGGATAAAAAATATT
>JACCED011260012.1_pt1 | contig 30519 bp, 6 predicted proteins | sample 7455021 | NCBI WGS metagenome assembly JACCED01 (sample SAMN15323456, study PRJNA562643) | freshwater metagenome | isolation source: river surface water | place: USA:Blue River Watershed | collected 2017-08-19 | reverse complement strand
GGATGGACCTGTAATGCACGACGTCCCCGTGGTCTTGGAACGCTATGTGTCCTTTTTTAAGTGATGCGAACTTCGACCAATCTTTGAACTTACTGCTTTGGAGGGCGACTTTGCCCTTTTCCGAGGCGAGGTCGAGCGAGACGAGCTGTCTATCGTTTAACCAATGTTCGACGTTCCAGTCTTTTACCACAATCCGCGAAGCGTTCCACTCTCCAGCTGGTTTTGCGGCGTCCCTCGCAACTCCGGTTCCGATGTCGTATAGCGATCCAGCAAGATGATTCTCAAGTTTGTTGTCTTTGGCGTCCTTGTTATCGAGGATCTGGTACTCTGGGCCGGTTTTGTAACTTGCCGTTTCCCCTAGTCCGACACGGTAAATCACCCCTGAGTTTCCTCCGGCGGATATTTTCCACTCAAATGCGACTTCAAAGTCAGCAAACTCCTCGACGGTCATGACATCGCCTGCCTTTCCCGCAGTGAGTGTAAGCGCGCCATCAACCACTTTCCATTGGTCAGCAACGTGTTCTGACTTGTAACCGCGCCATCCCGAAAGGGTTTTTCCGTCGAAAAGCAGCCTCCAACCCTCTGATTTTTGAGAGGCGGAAAGCTGATTTGGTTCGTCCGCAAGTAAGGCGAGGCTACCTGATAGGAGAGAGACGAGAAATCCCGCTTTGGGGTATCGAGTAATCATTTTGTTGAGCTACTGGCTACTAGAAGCACCTGAGATGGCTGGGGGCAACGCTGGGACGGATTCTTGGAACTGCACGCTCACCATCCACGTTCCGATGAGTTTACCGGTTGTGTCATAGACTTTTCGTAAGCCGACAAGGGTGTGAGCCATCCATGATCCATCAGCCTGGGAAGCAACGAGATTGGCTGGACCTTGGAGGCTCCAAGACTCCAAGCCTGAGTTCGACCGGAACTCGAGTTTCAAGACTTCGAGCTCTCCTGCGGTGAGCGCTGGAGTAAGGGTGACACCCGCCTCTGGCGCGCGGAATGAATTACTCAGCGTTTCGCTTAGTTCGGAGATGACGGCTGATTCGGTTTCGGCATCCAGATAGAGGCGTCCTTCAAACGGAGCTGCTCCTGCTACCGCACGCGCTTCGATGAGATACGAGCGAACCTGTGCGCTTAGGCTGAGGTTGGCCGAGGAATCTTGGCCTGTGGGTTGTGCCGTGGTTTGGGATTGGTTGGAGGGCCGCGCTCGAACCGTGAGTGTCGCGGTGGCTGTTTCACTGGTCTTTCCGTCGCTCACGGTCACTGAATAAGTGAGGGTGGACGGAGGTTTGGAGGTCACCTGCGGGATGATGAGCCGATGCCCAATCTCGTTCGGGATGAGTTTGCCCGCGAGCGACCATGAGTACGTCAGATTACCGGTTCCTGTTGCGACAACGTCGAAGGCGGCACCATCTCCTTGAAACACCGAGAGGGACTGGGGTTTTGAGAGGATTCGCACTGGGCTCGACAAGTCGAGGGCGGCCCCGGCGCTGAGAATCGAGTAGACCGACTGGTCTGCTGCTGTCTCGGAGATTACCACATCGTAAACGCCTGACGTCTCCGCGGAGGCTTTCAGTGTCAAGGTGGGCTGATTTGACGCGGTGATATTGATGCCGTTCCTCCGCCACTGATAGGAGAGTGCTCCGCTCGCCGTGGCTTGAACGCTCAGTGAGACTGAGTCATTCACAGCGGCGATGACAGATTCAGGCTGTTTCGTGATATTGATTCTTGCCTCCACTTTGAGTTCAGTTTTGGAGCTCGTCACGGAACTTGACGGATTGGAAATCACAACGTCGTACGATCCCGAGTCAGTCACGCTGGCGAACTCGAAGACGAGAACGTCCTCCGTTGCGCCGACAATATTTTGTCCGTTTTTCCTCCATTGATACGTGAAGGGACCCGCACCAATCGGCGTAACGCTGATGGACGTTCCCGATCCCTGATTGACGGCAAGTTTTTCGGGCAGCGGGCGAGCTGACATGGCAGAGTCGATGATAATCAACGCTTGGGCGCTTGTGACGGATCCAGCGTCGTTGGTGATAACCACATCGTACTCTCCGCTATCGGAGTTCTGTGCGCTTGCGATGGTGAAGGTCTTTGACGTGGCGGCTGAAATCGGAATGCCTCCTTTTCTCCATTGGTAGGAAACAGGTAACGAGGCATCAGATACCTCAACGGATAGAGATGCCCTTGCTTTGAGGAGGACTCGGGCGTCCGTCGGTTGGGTTGTGATGACTACGGGGGAAAGAACCGTCACCTTCGCGGTCTGACTGAATACCGACCCTGCGGCGTTCGATACGCTGACGGAATAACGTCCGTCGGATTCCATCGAGACGGGTGGGAGGCGGAGTTCTGAGGCGTTTTCGCCGTCAAGCGGTTCGCCATCTTTGAACCACTGATAGGAGAGGGTGCCCGCACCAGACGCGGAGACGAAGAGGGAGGGGCTCTCCCCAGGAATCACCACGAGAGAGGCTGGATCTCTAACGATTTGAGGCGGTGCTGCGATGGTTACGCGGAACGGTGCCGAACGAATAGTTCCCACAGGGTTGCTGACCACGACATCGTAGCTTCCTGCATCGGTGGTGCTGGCACCCGACAGCCTGAGTTGTGAGGCTGTTTGGCCTGCGAGAGCGCGTCCTTCCTTCCGCCATTGGAATCTGAGTGGCGCGCTACCGGTCACGTCGGCCTGCACTTCGACCACTCCTCCGGCGATGGCGGAAACGGATGTTGGTTGGGTGACGAATGCAGGTGCCTTGTTGATTTCGAGGATGAAGTCAGTGCTCTGCAGGGTTCCTAAATCACCTGATACAACGACGCGGTAGACTCCCTCGTCGGACAGTTGCGCGCTTCCGACACGGTAGGTTTTCTGGGTTGCGCCGGGGATATCGGTTCCGTTTTTCTGCCACTGGTAACTCAAGTTCGTTCCGCGAGCCTCGACTGTCCATGTTCGGGAGGCGTTGAGGTTGACGCCAGAGACCTCTTCCGCGGCGGGCTGTTTTACGATGGAAGTTGGGTCTTTCACGACAATGATTGCCTTCGCCGATGTCTGCAGAGGCTCTCCGACTCCCCCGTACTTTGTGGAGGAGGTGATCACGACGGAGTAGTTACCCTCTGTTTCGCCATTTACTGCTTGGTCTACCGTAAGGATCGACGACGTGGCGTCAGGGATGGAGACCCCGTTTAAGAACCATTGATAGGAGAGGCCTTTTCCGAGGGCGGAAACGGCAAGCGAGAAGCTTTCGCCCGGTTCCACTGTTTGGTTTTCCGGCGCGGCAATGACTCGAGGCACGTCGTTCACGCTCAGGTCAACGGGCGACGCTTTGAGGATTCCGGCTTGGCTATAGACCTCTAAACGGTAGCGACCTTCGTCCGCTTCGGCGGCTTGGTTGATGAAGAGGGTTCGCCCGACTGCTCCGACGATTTCTCGGTCGTTTTTGAACCATTGGTAGAAGAAAGTTTGTCCTTGGGGTGCCACGCTGATTTCAGGCTGGATGTAGAACGACTCGAGAGGGTTTTTCTCGATTAGCGGTTCAGGTTGCGAGAGCTCTTTGGGCAAGGCGATGACCTGCAGAACGATTTCTCGGCTGGTCGCTGTTCCCGGAGGATTCGCGGTTGATACGTTGAGGGTGTAGGTCCCCGAGTCGGTTTCGCTGAGGGAAGCGAACTCAATCTTCGGGCCATCGGTCGTAATCACACTGGAAGTTGAGTTTGCGCCACTTCCGGTGGTTTTCGTCCATTGGAAGACCGCTTCGTTTCCACTCGCGACAAGTTGAATGTCGAACGGTTGCCCTTCGAGTGCTGTGAGCAGCGTGGGTTGCATTTCGATTTTGGCTTTGCCTCGAACAGTCAGGTTGACCACTGACGACGTCAGACGAGGGGCGGCGTCATCCACCGGACCATCGAACACTTCAACGTAGTACTCGCCTTCATCCGCTTCGGACACAGTCGTCAGGGTTAGATCTGGGGAGGACTGCTGGGCAGGGGCTGCGAAGATTCCCGCGACTGCTTGCCTCCCGATGGTTCCCTGCTGATTGGGTGTGATTTCTCCGACAATCCGCACTTCTGGTGCTGAATCATATCCGCTTCCACCGTTCGTAACGACAATCCGTGCGACAGAGAATGTTTCACCGGATGCGTCCAGTTCCATGACCGCCTCAGCTTTTGCGCCCGTCCCTTGCCCAGTCGTCACGAGTTCCACGCTGGGTGCCTGTCGGTAACCTGAACCGCGTTGAACCACATCAACGGAGGTAACCTTGCCGTCGACCAGCCCGCTGGTTGCGCGGTTTTTTCTCCATCGGTAACTGAGGTTTCGGGGCGTGTCGTCTGTGCTTCTGGCGTCAACAGAGAGGGTTGCGGTTTCGCCTGCGATGACCGAAAGATTTTCTGGCTGTTTTTCGATTCGAATGGAGTCAAGCAACCAAACATTGATTTCACTGAGAGAGACTTGATTGACCGTCCCATTGAGGGCCAACCTGTATTTTCCCTGAGTTTGCTCATTGACGGTCAGCGTCAAGGTAGGCGCGGTTGCCCCTGAGATGGGTTCATAGACTTGGGTGGCCGGATTCAGCCTCATCCACTGGTAAGCTAACCCAGTTCCCTTTGCTCCCGCTCGGAGTTCGATTTGCGAGCCACTGTTTGTTCCCTGAGAAACCGGAGGAACTGTCACAACGATGGGTTCATTGACGACCACATTTACTGCTTCAAGGGTAACCTCTTCTACAATGATGCCCTGTTTGGTTTTCGTCGTGATGACAACGTCATACGACCCGGCTTCGGCGTTGCCGAGGGAGTCAAAATCAAGAACTGCGGTTTCCGCTGAAGGAGCGAGGATGCTTCGTCCGTTCACGCGCCAGCGGTACCCCACGACGAAGTCGCCCGCCGTCACGTCGGTGGCCAGCTTAAACTTCACAGGTGCAGACGTGCTCGATGGGTTCTCGGTGATGACGGATTGAGGGGAGCGCCGGGTGCCATTGACGATGGCATAGATTGGGCCGAAGGATGCTCCGGGGGCAACGGTTACGCGGATGTCCTGAGATTTCGCTTTGCCCGCAATGTTGGTAACGGTCACTGAGTACACGCCGGACGCGCTAACTTTGGCATTTTTGATGATTAGTGATTGGGAGCGAGCACTCGGAATGTCCTGTCCGTTGTAAGACCACTGGAATGCTATCGGGTATTCCTTGGTGGAAGTTCCGCTCACGCTTACGGAGAGGACGAGGTCTTTGTTTTCGACAAGTGCGATTTCCGGCGCGGGTTGGCTCACAAAACGAACGGGTTTGTTTACCCGAAGGGAGGCCAGCTTGGATGTGAGCCGTACCTGACCGCTCACGACAGCGAAGTATGCGGCATCATCCTCCTCCTTCACTTCAGGGATTGTGAGCGAAAGAGAGGTTGCGCCAGTCACCGCCCGAGTGGTTTTGCCGAGCGTCCGATACCACTGAACTTTTTCGCTGCCTGAGGGGTTGGAGAGAGTGATGGCAGCAGTGAATGTTTCTCCGGGGTTAAGCACCGTCAGCGACGTGGGATGTGACGCGATTTCTAGACGTCCTGCCATCGTAACTAGAGCAGCTTCCGAGGTGACAGGTCCTACCACATTGGAGACTACGCAATCATAGGTGGCAGACGTTGCCGCCTTTGAGTTGGTGATGATTAGCCGCTGATTGGTTGCGCCATTAATCGGGACACCGTCTTTCCTCCACTGGTAACGGATCGGCAGGGTGCCTGAGGCAGCGACTTGAAGGGTCAAGGATTTGCCTTGAGCGAGTGTCACTGGGGTGGGGGAGATGTTTCTAGTGATGGTGACGGGCTTATTGATTTTGACGGTTGCAGCAATCGTTGTGAGAGCGTTTTGTTTGGGCGACTTAATGACGGCGTAGTAGCTTCCTTCATCGTTGGAAGATGCACTGGGTATTTCGAGTCGGGATAGAGTTTGGTTTTCGAGCAGGGTGGGAGCGGTCGCCCCAGACTTTTTGAAGAACCATTCGAAGCTGGGGGAGCCACCCTCTGTGGACACCTCAAGGGCAAGACCGTCCCCTGGGTTAGCCACAACGGACTTGGGTTGAGCGGTGATTTTGAGCGCATCAATCACTCGGATGAACACCGACTGACTGGCGATGCGTCCGGTCATCCGAGTTCCTTGGAAGGTTGATGCGATGACGTCGTAAGTTCCGGAATCGGAAGCAGCCTTAGGCCTGATAATCAACTGGTTAGATTTTTCGTTTGGAATGTCGATGCCATTCTTACGCCATTGGTATCGGCTTGTTGAGTCAGACGCTATCGCTTCCAACAGGATGGGATCTTGTCCCGCGTAAGCGTCTTCAGTGAGCAAGCTAGGCTGGGTTTTGAAGACGAGCGGAGGAGCTACGGTTACTAGTACTTGTTTGGAGTCGATTGATTCCGAACCGCGCGTAACTCTCACCGAGTAGCTTCCGGCATCTGATTCTTTCACTTGCGCAATCACAAAGGTGTCTTTGCGAGCTGCTTCACCCTCGAGAGGGGATCCATTTTTCATCCACTGATAAAGGAAGGAGCCCTCGTCTTTCACAGATACCCCTAGAGAGAGGGAATCCATGACCGAAAGAGTTTTGGAAACGAGTTTTGATTCGATGAGCGAGAACTTCGATTGGATGATTCGAACGGTTGCGGGGACGGATTGCACTGACGTTGCGGAAGGGGATGAAACCCTGCAGAAGTAAGTGGCCGACTCGGAGATTTGAATCTCTAGGACTCGGGAAGTTTGACCTGAAAGGGCGACCCCGTCTTTGAACCACTCGTAGGAGAGTTGGGGGCCTTTTGCAACGACTTGGAGGATGACTGGGGTGTTTGCAAGTACGGCTTGCGACTGCGGTTGTGCAATAATCCTGATGGCTGAGTCGTCTAATGAAAGTGCCGCGGGTTCCGACTGGGAGAAAACCCCAAACTTGTTGGTTGCGGTGACGTAATAGGAACCCTCGTCGGCTGGGGTGAATCCAACGATGTTTAGGACTCGGGAAGTTTGACCTGAAAGGGCGACCCCGTCTTTGAACCATTGGAAGGATACTGGGTAAGTGGACGTGAGTGCCACCCAGAGCGAGGCGCTGGAACCAACGGCAATGCCTTTCACAGAAGCGGGTTGGACGGTGAAGAGCGGGGCTTCCACCTCGAAGACGGTTGCTGGTGCAGAGACAACCGAACCCGCTTCATTTGTGACGACGCAGTCGTATCTTCCTGCGGCAGCTCTAGCAGCGAGGACGGAGGTGTTTGCTCCCGCAATGTTTGTCTCGTTGAACCTCCACTGGTAGCGAAGGCTTCCTCCAGAGGCTTGAACGCTCAAAACGGTCGATCCATCCTTCGGGATACCGGTTGAGACGGGGTGCTGGGCTATCATGGGCGGAGCTCCAGCGGGTACGGACACGGTGATTCTTCCTCTGCCGAGGTAGAGGCCTCCTGCGCCGAATACCCTCACATCGAAAGATTCGGTCACACCCACAAGGCCAGTCGGAACAGTGAGCCTGAGAGTGCTCTGTCCGGCCAGAGATGCATTTATTCGGTTGGAGTGAGGTGCAAGCTCGAAGGACACAAACCCGACGGATGCCTTATCAAAGCTCAGAAGATTTACTGAAGCTGGGGACGTCGATGTCGCTTGGACATCCGTCGAGCTAAAGAGAAGGTCCGGTTCGACGACGGCCACAGTGAATGGCTTGCTCATGGAGATTCCCTGTGGAGTCGTGATTCGCACCGTGTAGACGCCCGAATCACCGATTGCGCTTCGGGTAAAATCGAGTGAACTACCGGAGGCTCCGGGTATGGGCTGGAAGTTTCTGAGCCACTGGTAAGTGGCTCCCGGGAGAGAACTAGTGTACTGAGCAGGCACCGAAAGGGTAAGTGCATTCCCAGTTTTCACCTGAGCCGTTCCTTCGAGGTTGAGGTTGCTGAGGTCTGGCAGTTCAGTGACAGCAACCTCTGAAGATTTGATTTCCTCGCGTGTCGTTCGGTGGGTGATTACCGCTTGATAAACCGAGAAGTCAGAGGCACGTACGGAGGAGAAGTCTAATGACTTGGACGTTGCCCCTTCGATGGGAGTTCCTGATTTAAGCCAATACACCTCGTAATCATCCGAGCTGAGTTCCACTCTTAACCGAGCGCTTTGTCCAACTTTCACAGAGACAGGTAAAGGTTGGATCAGAATGACGTTTCGGAGTTCTAGAATAGCGCCAGAAGAGAGTTCGTTAGTGAACCCATCTGAAACGCGAACTTGATAGATGCCTGCATCAGCGCCAGAGACGCGCGGGATGAGAAGCCTCGGGCTTTGGGTCTCCGTTAGAAGAGTCCCATTGCGCGACCATCGATAAGTCAGTTTTCCAACGCCAATCGCCTTGAGAGAGAGCTCGACGCGGGATTGGGCGTCTGCTGTTAGGGATTGCGGTTGGGCGAGGATTTTGACGGAGTCTGACGTGCTCAGACGCATCGCGCTGGACTCCCACGTACCTGCGAGGTTTGAAACCAGGACTTTTAGGGTGCCTTGATGTTGTTTCAGCGCTCTAAACTCGAGCGAAGGGGTTGAGGTGGTGGCTTGGGTTGTGGCGAGGACTTGCCCATCGAGTTGGACTGAGACAGTAGCAGGCAGCGATCCTAGTACGTTTAGTCTCACATCGATTCGATTTCCTGTTCCGACGATGATTTCGTCGCCCGTTAGTGGGATTGTTACTGGTTCTACGGAGGTCTCTGCCCTCGCCGAGAACTGAATGGATTCCGCGGAAGCGGGGGAAATAGCCCTTATGATGGCTCCTCTTGCGACCTTCCTAGCCGAGCTATCGACTACTTCCACGATGTACTCCGCCGTGTCTTCCTCTGCGACAGACTCGATTAAAAGCGATGCCTTTTCGGCTCCGGGGATGGCCTTCGCGCCGTTCGGTACCGTAGTTGACTCGGAGGATGCGACGGGTCCTTGAGGAGCAGCGAGTTTGTACCACTGAAACCGGAGGGTCTCGGGGGTCAGTGATTCTGCCGAGACAGAAAGGGTAGCGGTACCACCGACGGCGATGTCGGCTGACTTCGGAAGGGAAGTGAGGTTGAGGGCAGGCGTAACCTCGAGCCTCACCCTGTCTGATGAGACGACGCCCAAGGAGTTTGAGACCTCCACCCAGTAGAAGCCGCTCTGCTCGGGGGAGACATTTTTGAGTTCGAGTCGGGAGGCGTTGGCCCCATTGACAAGTTGTCGTGATGCGCCGGTGGCGGTTTTTGCGCTGAACCATTGGTAAGCTAGGTCACCGGAACCTTTGGCAGTGACTTCAAGGTTGGTGGAGCTGGTTTCTCGGACAGAAACGAAGAGGGAGTCAGGTTGCTGAGTGATGCGCGGAGGCGTCTCGATTGAAATCGTCGCTGGATCGGACTCCACGGGAGAGACCAGGAGTTTAGAACTGACTTCTACCGTGTAAGTTCCCTCATCCGAAAGTTTCGCTTTAAAGAGGTTGAGGACGGGGCTTGTCTGCCCTTGCAACGGGATACCACTCTTTTTCCACTGGAAGCTTAAGTCGGAAGTCCCCGATTCGAACCCGAGCGACAATCGACCAGATTGGCCTTCTCGGATGACGGTGTTAACCGGTTGTTTGGTGATTTGGAAAGGGGATTCGTTTACCACCAACTCAAAGGAGCGGGTGAGGGGGGATGTAGAGCGCGGAGAGGTCACAGTCGCAACGTAGGTGCCGGCGTCCGAGGTCGACACTTGAGCGATGGAAACAGTGGACTTTGAAATCCCTGAGACGGCCTCAACTCTCGATGGAGCAATGGTTAAGTTTCCTTTTGTCCAAACGATTTGGACGCCTGCGCCTGAGGCGCTGACAGACATTTCTGCGCGCGCACCAACCCGCGTGGTCTGCGGGCTGGACCACGCGACAATGGCAGGAACGTCTGCAAAGGTGAGGGCGGCGGTCTTACTGACGATGGACGGTGAAGTGCCGTTGGTTGCCGTGACTCGAACCTGTCGTGAGCCTTCTTTTGGGAGTCCCGGGAGCGACAGTTTTGGTCCTGAAGCAATCTGAGTCATCCAAGGACCTTTGTCGTCACTAACCTCCCACTTGTAACGAATGGTTCCGCTACCTGAAACCTGCACCTCGAATGTTGCAGCGCCGTTGATTGCCAGAGTGCGTTCCTCGGAGTCGAGATCGCGAATGAAGGCGAGAGGAGCGTCGACAACCAGTCGTGCGGGGTTGCTTTCAACTTGTCGCGGCGTGATGGACGAGCTGATTCGAACGGAGTAGACACCTTCTTCGGCAGTAGTCACGCCTTTCAACCTGAGGGATGCTGCGATGGCTCCCGGTATTTCTGAACCGTTCTTCAGCCACTGGTAACGAAGTGGGGCAACAGAGTCGGTTGCGACGAAGAACTCGACGTCTTGGCCAGACGTTGCCGCGGCGTTAGACGGGTGCGTTTTGATTTCGAACTCAGGAAGAATGCTTACTTGGATTGGCTCGCTAACCACTTCGGAGAGTCCGTCACTCACGGTCACGGTGTAAACACCGGAGTCGGTCGGGGTGCTGACGTTTCGGCGGAACACGGCAGACGTTTCATTGCCGAGAACGACCGTATCTTTTCGCCATTGATAGGTGATAGGCTCCGTTGACTGGGCTTCAACTGCAACGGATAGCGGAGAGGCTTCGCGTGCGGAAACTAGTTTGGGTTGTTTAGTGATTTTGGGGGCAGCAACCACCCTGATTTGGAGTGGTTCGCTGGTCACCGCTCCAAACGGTGTTTCCACTCTCACGGAATAAGCACCGGTGTCTGCACCGGTGAGGGGCTTGGTTACTAAATCTGGAGCGTTATCGCCCAGCACGACCCCAGATCTCGACCATAGATACTTGAATGGTCCAGATCCAGAGGCTGTCACCGAGAGCGTGACAACGGAGTTTTCCCTCAGCCTTGCGGTGCCGGATACGACGTTCGGCGTTGGCTGAATACGGATGGAGCTCACTTGGGGGAGGGGTTCAACCGTGAGGTTTGCCATCGCGGTCACGGCTGAACCGGAGTTGGACGGGTACGATACTCGCACTTCGTACGTTCCCGCAGAGTCGAAATCGACCTTGGGAATCTGAAGTTGCGGGTTAGTTTGGCCTGAAATGGCGACGCCATTTTTCGACCACTGATATTGAAGAGCCTCGGAACCGGTCGCTTCGACCGTGAATGTTGCGGGGGAACCGATTCCAACACGCAACGACTTCGGGGATCCAACGATGCGGATTGGACTACTCATCACGGAGACGAGGACGGGGCCAATGGTTGTCTCGCCGAAGGCGTTGGAAACTTTCAGAGAATAGGATCCCTCGTCCGAGCGCGTGACGGATGTTCTGGCAAACTCGGGGGTTTTAGCATTCAGAAGTTTACCGTCTTTGAACCATTCGAAGATTAGCGGGGCGCTTCCAATCACTTTCGGACTGAGAAGGAGTTGGGTTCCTTCCGTCGGAGCGAGCGTCGTTGGGAGACCGTCGACAACTTGTGGGGGGGTTGGGGTATCGGAGACACTGACCGTAAAGTCGACGGGGGAGGAGATGATGTCGCCCGCTGCGGCGGTGAGGCGGAACAACCCAGAATCATCCACTTGCGCAAGCTTGCTTTGGAATAGGATGGAGGCAGACACACCTGTCAGCAGGTCGCCATTTTTTTGCCAGCGGTACTGAACGGGTGAGGGCGAAGAAGAAATTGCATAGGCCGATACCGAGATCGGTTGACCAACGAATGCATCGAATGTCACTGGGATGCGAAGAAATCTCACGAAATCAGGAGTGCGGGTAGACGCGCCCACTCCGTTCGTGGTCACCGAGATTCCACCTTCGGCCCCAATCAGCCTGAAGTTTTCGTTCCAAGCAAAGTGAATCCCTTTGGCCGCAAACAACTCGACTTCGTCTCCTCCTCCCCCTTCCCACATAATCACCTCGATGGAGTGAGTCCCCGCAGAGAGCTCTACTCCCTGAGATAAGTTATCGATGGGGCCATGATTGGAGTCATCAATCATGACAGGCTTCCCGTCGATTCGGATAGTCCCTCCGTCGTCAGAGTTAAGTCCAAACGTGTAGATTCCTGCTTCAGAAACTAAAATAGTTCCATTGGCGCGAATGGCGTAGGGCTCCCCCGAAAGAGGAAGCGGGAGATTATTACCGTAGTGACCATCGGCACCCTCCCCAAAGAGATTTAGTTGAGGAACTACAATCGTCTTTTCTGCAACGATATCTTGGTGTCCGGAGGGAAGGTTCAGAAGAGCCTCCGCCTGCGCGAGCGAACCGACACCACTCCGCGATCGCACTTGGCGAACGGTGATGCCCGGGATGGCAGGCGCAGTATCGCCTGGAGCGACGAGGAACTGGCGGGTCATAATCCTTTCGCCAGCGCTTGAAACGACGGCATCGTAGAGGCCTAGAGCGTTTACCGAGAGGTTCCTCGAGGTTTCCGCGAGAGTGAATCCGTCCCTTCGCCACTGAATCGTGGCGTTTGTCGGAGCGTCAACGGAGAGGTTGGTCACTTCGCCAGTCCTCTGGACTGAGTGCGGCGTGTTCGACAATAGCGTCGCCTTGAAGGCGTCAGATACACTCAGGTTGGCTGCGGTTGATGTCAGAACGTCTGTGGAGTTGTCTGACACCACGACATCATAGAGACCTTGCGCCGCCGTTGAGGCTGACTCGATGCCGAAAACCGAGAAAATGGCGCCAGGAATCGGACGCGAGTTTCTTCTCCACTGGTACTTGATTGGACCATAGGAAGAGGTGGCGTTCACGCTGAACAGGACAGGAGATCCGGTGTTTGAAGTGATTGAAGCGGGCTGAGAGACAATCTTAAGTCGCTGCAAAACGTTGATTGTTTGCGAAGCTGAAAGTTGTGTTCCGAACGAATTCTTGATTTCGAGAACATATTCTCCTGAATCGGAGGGTGTTGTATTCTGGATGCTTAGGAGTTTTGAGGTGGCGCCGCGAATCGGTTGTCCGTTTTTCAGCCATTGAAAGGACATCGGTTCTGACCCTGAGAAGCTCGACGAAAGAGTGACTGGGGCCCCCTCTTGAGGAGTGAGAACGAGTGGTTCCTGAGAAAGAGTGAACAAGGGCGGTGCATCAACACGCACCCGCTGAGAAACGGTCTCGCCAATCTGGTTTCGGATGGCTACAAAGTACTCTCCGAGGTGTGACTGGCTGAGAGGATTGAGCTGGAGGACAGGTTCGTTGAACCCGACGGGACTTCCGTCTCGGAACCACTGATAAGATACTGGCAAGTCGCTCTCAACCGTCACTGAAAGCGTTGCGGGGGAGCCTACGTTCGCAATGAGAGATTTAGGCTGGTCTTTGATGGCGGGCGGAAAGTATTGGATTGAAACCATTGTCGCCTTGGAGACAGCCGATCCGAATGCATTTGTCGCAACGACCTCGTAGGATCCGGCGTTCAGCTCTTGAAGGTTTCTGAGAGTGAGAGTTGGGCCGCTCGCACCAGCCTCCACGATTGAGAGGTTGTCTACCGCTCCCTTGAATCGGTCATCTGGGAGTGACTCTGCTGACCGAATTCTTACGCGAATCGGACCTGTTCCATCTCCTTGGTATTCGAAAGAGCGTTGAGTAAATCTAGCGTTCGCACTCCAGGTTCCCGTCACGTGTTCAGACCTCTTCAGTGCACTCCCGTCCGCTCGGAGGATTTCCACCGTGACTGCATCTCCAGTTAAAGTTTGCTGGCTTGGCACCGCGTACACAGCTGGGGCAAGTTCGAATGACACGCGATAGGTCGTTCCGAATGCGTTCGCACCGATTGTTGAGGAGGTGAGAACATTGTCTCGGTAGATCATCATCGCCCAGTCAGGCTCTGACCCTTGCGATTTTCGATTAACGGCGTGCAACGCGTTTGACCCTGAATGAGTCCATCCGAAGACGCTGCCTGCGTAGGCAACTTTTAGTCCCGTTTCTGATTGGACAGCGTTCTGATTGCCCAAGTAACTCGAGAAGGATTCAAAAAAGACGGGGGCGTCACTGGACAGCGCAGTTCCGTCTTTGCTCCAGCGGTAAATCACGGGAGAGGAAGCCGCTACGGTCACCGAAAGGGCGATATCACTCCCCTTCGGAGAACTAACCGACTCCTTCAGGTCTGTCAGGAATACCGGGATGAATCCAACGGCTACCGGAGTGCTCGTTGTGAATCCGTAATCGCTGCGGATTTCCACATGATACTGTCCTTCGTCAGCGACTGAGGATTGAACAATAGAAAGTGTTTTTTCGGTCGCTGCTGGGATGACGACCCCATTTTTGAACCATTGGTACGCGAGTGTACCTGTTCCCGCAGATTGAACATTGAGCGAGAAAGGATCGCCTATGCGGATAACAGGGCTACGTGGTTGCCCTGCTGCGGTGATGGTCGGTTTTATCGCGAGTTGCGCGCCCGTGGATAAGACAGTTCCATAAGGGCTGGAAACTTCTACGCTGTAGAGTGCCGCGTCGGTCTCTGCCGCAGCAGGAATCACAAAAGTACTGAGGTTAGATTCTGTGATGACCGTACCGTTACGGAACCATTTAAAAGAAAGAGGCCCTGATCCCGTCGCCTCGACGCTGAATACTGCCTGTTCTCCAAGCGCTACGAAGCGGTGCTGGGGTTGGAGGCGGATGGACGGACGGCTGAAGACGTCGACTTTGACGGATTGCGACTCTGCAGTCAGGCCGAAGGGTGAGGTGGCAACAAGCTTGTAAGTTCCCGCGTTCCCGAGGGATGCTTTTAGAACAAGGTAGGAGTTCGATGTTGCTCCAGTCAGTTCAGTTCCGTTAAGATACCACTGGTAGGAGGATGCGCCCACTGCGTTTCCGATGATTTGGAACGGGTCTCCCTCGATGACAGACGCCGGTTTTGGTTGACCGGATTCAGAAAACGTTGGGGGGACTTCAATCACAACGGAGAACGGCGCGGAAACGGCGCTACCGGCGCTGTTCGTCGCGACGAGTGCGTATTGTCCCGCATCAGACGGGGAGACAAGGGGAATGAAGAGACTGTTGGTTTGGAATCCTTGTATGGATTGTCCGTTCTTCGTCCATGAGTACGTTACGTTTGAACCCGTGGCGGAGTCGGTTAGGTTTAGAGGAGTTCCCACGGGAATCTGAAGGCTTCGTGGAGCGGAGGTTGTGGGGAAGATGGGCTTCTGCACCGGAATAAGTGAAGAGACTTGGACTGGAGCGAACTCCACCATTCGCAGAGTGGAGTCAGAAATAGCCGCGACGGAGTAAGTCCCAGCATCAGACTCGCTGGCGTTTGCGATGGTCAGCTCGGAGGTCGTTCCAGGAACGATTACACCATTTTTTCTCCACTCATAGCGTACGTCTAAAGGACCAGACACAAGCGCCGCGAGCCTGAGGGTCGATCCCAGTTGAAACTGGGCAGGCGCGGGTGCGAGGAGCGGGTGCATGATTTCCGAGGGATCCCATACCGCTTCACGGACGTAGAGGAATACCGATGACGTGAAGATTGAGGTTCCTGAGTTGGTGACTCGGAGTGAGTAAATGCCGCTATCGGAGCTTTGCGATGAGCTTAACTTAAGGGTTTGTGAGTTGGCCCCACTGATGGCGATTCCGTCTTTGTACCACTGGTAAGGGGGAAGATCTGCGAACCCAACTTTGTCGATGAACACAAGGCCATTCAACTGGCTGAAGGCGAGTTCGCGCACGTAATCTGCCGAGGTGATTCCGAGACTGCTCAACGGCAACTGCATGCGAGTCCATTTTCCTTTGGGGGGCAACTCACCCACTTTCCGGCGGGAGTTGGTGTCGGGCGTGCCCCAGCCTGGGGCTTGGTCCATGGCACCCCAGACAGCCCGATGTTCCCAACCGTCTCTTGAGCCCACCTGGAGCATGAAGGCGAGCGAGTTACTCTCCTGAGGGATGAACATGTCAAAGAAAATGAAGCCGTTTTGGGAGCTCGGCTTCCATGGTGAGGGGAAGGCAACGATGTCATTTCGATCACCCTGCAACCGGAACATCAGGGATCCGGAGCTGGCCGGCAGCGATGCGCTTCCGACGGCGATTTCACCGGCGTTACCTTGCATGCCAGGCATCCATCCCTCATCGAACCAGACAGTCTCGCCAACCGGAAGACCTGACTGCGTCGTCTGAGTGGACGTGGCAGTCGTCGAAATCGGCGTGTAATACACCTTGAGTCCCTGAGTTGACCCCACAAGAGAGAACTGGTTATTCCAAGAAGAGTGGGCGCCTGGGGCTGCAAAAAACTCAATGTGGTCACCCCCTCCGCCCTCGAACATGGTGACCTCTATTGAGTGGAGTCCCGGTGCGAGAGTGACAGGCTGAGATAGAAAGTCCTGAGCGCCATGATTCGAGTCGTCGATCATCACGGGAACTCCGTCGATGGTGATTCTGCTTCCATCGTCTGAGTTCACTCCAAAAGTATAAACACCTTCGGTTGGGATGAAGAGGGTTGCCTCGGCTCTGAGCGCATAACTTGGCTCACTGACTGGCAGACGTGTTTTACCAGGGTAGTGTCCTGAATCACCGTCACCGTAGTGGTTCAGGGTGGGGGATGACAGGAGGTAAGTGGAGGCGATGCGCGAGTCATTTGAAGGTAGCGACAAAATCAAATCCGCCGTCGCGAGGGTATTCACACTCCCGAGGGTTGCGCTGGGTTTGAGCACGACTTGTCGGATTCGGAAGCCTGGGGATTGTTGTTGCAACGTGACGGCTGTTCCGGATTGGACGACGCTTTGGATAGCGCTCGAGAGTGAGCCAGCAAAAACGGTGTCATCGGTTGCAATGAGCGCTTTGCCAGAAGCCTTTTGGGAGGCCCCGTCGCTGATTAAAACATCGTACTCTCCTTTGGAATCATTAGTAACAGTAAAAGTGCAGGCATCGAAGATTGCTCCAGGGATGGGTGTTCCATTCCTCCTCCATTGGTAGGCCAGTTGGGACGAATCTCGAAGGGGGCTCTCGGCCGAAACGGCGAGCAGAACCCGCGACCCCGTGTTCACCGTTTGAGAAATTGGGTTCTGGAGGATTTCCAAGGTTTGAGGCTTGGCTGTCCGAACCGAGACAGTCACGAAGACGGATTTGTTAGAGATTAAATCTCGAACTCTAGCGGTAAGAGTCGTATGTCCCTCGATGGGAGACGCGCCTAGGGTGATTTGACCCGAAGGAGAAAGGCTCAGGCTCGGTACGCTTTTGGACTCAAGTTCCCATACCCGATTCGGTCCGATGTCGCCGATGGGACCGGTCAAGCTGTTCAGGTCGACGGACTGGTTCACCACATTGACCGGAACTTCAACGTCAATCTGAGATTGGGGGGCGCGTAGTGCCACGTCGAGTCGGAGCATGACGGACGACCCGGTGCTATCGGTCGCCTTGAGGTAGACAGCGGACACAGGTGTTTCGAGAATATATCCGCTTGCGAATGACCCCGAGGCATCGTTCCAGACGGATCCAGAGACCATGAGGAAGTGCTCTCCGCCGCAGCAGTTATTCGGCTCTCCGCCCGCCCAGTTCTGGTAGGTCCACGCCTCTCCGGTTACCCATTCCCACTTACCCTCGTTGAGTTGGTCACTCGCCCCAATCCATAGGCCGTCAGCCTGTCCAACCTGCTGAAGCATGCTCATCCATTCGGTTGCGGATGAGAAGGTCGCCAAATGTCCCCCCCGTTTGAACGCATCCTCTTTCGCTTGGTTCCAGGACATGCCCATTCGGACCACGGAGAAATCCGAGCCCGATGGCTCGGCTTGTCCTTGGAATCCCGGTAGCGTGAGGATCCCCGTGGGCGTGATGGTCGCTCTCAGCGGATTGCCTTCTAGAGAGGAAGGAATGCTGAACGTGTACTGCATCGAAGGGTTCAATCCTGGGAAAAGGGAGCGAAGGTCAACGGTGGTTGGTTGCCCTTGCAGAAACTCGCGCTTTGCGATGAGATCGATAGTTGGAACTGGTCTGAAGATGTCTGCGGGTACTGAGACATTCACATAAAGTTGCACCTGTGGCGAACGCGGGTCGGTCACCTTGACTTTGAACGTTCCAGGAATCGCGTGGCTGCGGTCAGCATAAAACTTCACAGACCCTCCATTTAACTCTGCTCGGAGGAAGTTTTGGGCTTGGTTAGCTGCGATTTTTAGCGAAATCGTGCCTGAGGAGGAGGCGAGTGTCAGGCTTTGGGGCGAATCCCAGTCGGCAGTCGCAAGGTAGGGGGCTTGCGTTGAACTTCCAATGGCTTCACCGAAAGCACAGATGAGAAGTTCTCTGGTTCCTCCGGTTAGGGAGGGATCTGCAAATTCTTCGTCCGGCACGCTGACCTGCAAGGAGTAGATTCCGGGCTGAGCGATGGACGAGGGTTTGATGAGGGCGTATCGACCAAAGGTTTTAACCGAGATTTCTTCTGGGTTAGAAATACGGGTTATCTGGATAGATGTTTCTTCGGGAGGCGTCGTAAGTCCCAGCGCTTGGTGGATGTCGACGATGCTCGTGGGAAGATTGATATCCACGTAGACAACGGCAGGAAACCCGGTTGACGGTTCCTCTGTGTCTTGGACTGATACGGTCAAGGTGACGTAGCGGATCAGCCCCGTGGCGATTTCTCTTACAGAAAGGTGAAGGGTAATGGGTTTCGTATTACTTGCGAATCCGGCAGGGGAGCCTTGGAGTTGGATGACTCCGTCTGGTGCGACATTCGGATTCAGGCCATTCGTATTCTCAACGGAATAGAGAGAAAACTCGAGGTCGCTTCTGTTGGCGAGAGAGGATTCAAGTAAAGGCCTTACGTCCACACTGACTCCCGTAGGCTGCCACGGGACACTCGTGGAGATCTGCTGCCAGATTTGCTCTGGTGCAGACGGCACAACATTCACCAACAGCTTTCCGAACGTGGTTGCACCCGTGGTGGTGTCCGTTTTGCGGAGATAAACGACATTCTTGCCGAGATAAGCGGTTTGGCTCACATCGAGTGAGGTTAAACTCGTTCCCTGAAGCGATGCAAAAACACCTCGTTTGGAGGCGTTATAAACCACGTCTAAAAGAAAAGGTGACGGTGTTACTCCCGACGGTTGACCAGCAGTGGCCAAGCTCGGGTCCATTTGAACTGCGAGGTTGATTGGGTATTTGAGTTTTCCGCCGACCGGACTCTGAACGGAGAGTTCGAAGGTTGTGGGCGGTGCTGCAAATGGGGATTGAACCACGGTGAGGGTTCCATACACGGTGCGCGACGCGCCCTTCGCTTCGAGGACGAGTTGGGTCTTTCCCGGTAGAAAATCGTTGAGGGGCTTAACGATGAGAGACTCTGGGTTTAGCAGAGCCTCTGCTCCTTTGACCGCCAAGATGCTCGGGTCGAGAATTCGGTATTTGAAGGTCGAGTCCGAGAGGAGATTCGCTGGAATAATCTGACCCAAAGGGTAGACGGATTCCTGGTTTGGAACCCCTGCCACGGTGATCTCCGCAGAAAACGTTTCGGACGTTGAGGGGATTGAGAAGGCTGAAACAGTGCAGTCAACTCGGACGAACTTTTCGTCGATTCCTTTTGGGGTGTCGGCAGACACTTTCAGGAAAATCGATTCTTTTGAGATTCCGTCAGTTGACGGTCCGGCGGTGATTTCTAGCGACTCGTCTTGAGTCGACGAAACAATGATTCCGCCTGAGAGATTCGCTGCGTTAATGACCTCCACTCCCGCTGAGGTTGAAATCCCGAGGGGACTGAGAACTTGGGTTGAGATGTCGACCTGCGTGGGGACTCCTCGTACGATATTTCTTGCGAGGACGAGATCCACATTGGATTGAGTTGGACCGCTGACGATAACGGGTACTCGGAAGAGTTTTGTGGCTGCAGTCGCCGAGTTGGATGTGGCCTTTACGAAAATGTCATAGGCCCCTGGGAGAGCGTTCGGGAGACTGTCGACTGAAAGCGTACTGCCTGAAAGGAGCCGCGCCGTGAAAGCACCGTTGCCTCGAGTGAGGGCGATTGAGAGTTGGGCAGTGTTCCAATCGATATCTACGTTGGGGATGGATTGAGCTGCTGTACTGAGAATCGGCCGCAAGTCTACAGGCGCATTGACCCCTCCAAGGGTTACTTGAATCGGCGACGTTGAGGTAGCGGAGAGTGCGGTTTCTTCGCTGAACGGCTCGAGTGTGACTGGGATGAGAAGGGACGCACTTTTTTGAGGATTTAGGGCTTCGGTGACTGAGACAGCCAGCGTGAATGAAGTTGCGGACTGGGTTTGGCCTGGCAGCGGGTTGATGATCAACTCGCCGGAGGGGGATAGAAAAACGCCTTCAGGCAGTGGGGTGTTGCCCATGGTCCAGATGAAGGGTTGCGTGAGGCTAACACTGGCAGGCACAAGCGAATTGAGGTCGAGCGAGGCGCCGAGGGTGTTGAAGAGCGTTTGCGCTGGAAGTTGAGTGGTAGTCGTCGGAGTTTCTCCACCGGTTTGCCCGCCACCTGAGGGTAGGGGTGTCCCCATCCATTTAGAGATGAGGTAGGAAGCGTTTGCCGATACCTCGCCATCACTGAGAGCAGATGAGTAATACAGAATCTCTCCGACCTTACCGTTCGATGCCTCGCCGGAATCTGATTTTCCAATAAACAGGGGTTTCAGCCCTGGAGTGATACTTTTTGAGAGCGTCGAACTGGCCACGGTGGTCTGCGTGCCATCGCTGCGGAAGATTTTGAAGGTTCTTCGGTCGGTGTTAGAGCCCAGAGTAGTCTCGAGTCGTCCGACCAATACATAGGACAGATCTGGAATGAGATGCTCTTGGACAATGTCGTTATCATTGCTCGAGTGAAACCCCGTTTTGGAACCCGGGTTGCCATTCATCCGAATGGCCCAGTCTTCGTCGTGATGGCCGTGGTGAATGTAGCTGCCCCATGTCCTAATTTCAGGCGAGGGCTTGAGCACCATGAAAACAGTGACGCTTTCACTGAGCGGCACTCCTTGCGCAACAAGGCCCTTCTCGGGGTAGAAATCAATCGTTTGAAGCCCTGAGAGCAGCGAGGTTTTCGGACCGCCTTCTGGTCCAGCGAAAAGGTGGTGGTTGTTTCCAGATAAGTCCTTCCACTGCCCGACGAGGTCACCGTTGCGGACCAACGAATCGTTTCTAAGCGCGTCGTAATGTCCCAAGAGGTTTGCTGTCGCGAAATCACGGGGATCGATGAGCACGCGCGCAATCGATTGCACCGAGTTGGTGGGGTCGAGGGACTTGAGTCGGACGGTCGCGTAAGCACTAACTGGTGGCGCGTCCGATACCATCGAAACGGTGATTTTTCCGTCTTCCGTGGTCTTGAACTGCCAAGCGTTCGCGAGAGGATTCTCAAGGACTTCAACCGACCAGAATGAGTTTTGGGTTGGGGAGGGTTGTGAGGGGACGTTCGGTTGGGAAGCGGGCACGAGGGAGACAAGGGGTGATGCCCCAACCTTTGATGCTAGGATTCGAGTTTCTAGTGTAGGTTGAACTTCTGAAGGCACTCCTACCGCGTGAAGCCAAATCTTGAGGAAGCGCACGCCTACGGATGGCGAGGATGCTCTGACGATTAAGGACTGTGAGCCCGGCTGGAGGGGGTTAGAGGGCGCGACCGCGAGAAAACCCGAAGGGTCTAGCTTTTTGGAGTAGCCGGGAGCGTTGTCTGCATAAATCTCGTAGAAGATTCCCTCCAACGGCAGGCCCTCTGCGGCCTGTTGGAGTCTGGCTCCGAGATCAATCGGTTGGGGAGGGGTGGCAAGGTCGTGGTAAACAGCGGTTTCGGCGTCGATGGCAAGTGGAGTCGGTGTGGCAAGCTGAACGCTGATCTGCCCGAAGACGGTCTTCGAGGCCGAATCAGTGACGGCGACATAGACTGCATAGGTGCCGGTAGTGACGGTGTTTGTTTGGCCTTGGTACGAACTGAGCATCAAAGCCCCATTCGGGGACAGACTAGCTGAGAGGCTACCGATAGGAGCGGTGCTGGAGTAGGTGGTGAATGTTAATGGCTCTTGGAGCCCGAGCGTTTGAGGGAGCAGTGGCGCAAGGTTTTTTGGAAGGGACGGACTTCCGATGATGACTTCCTGAGCGATGAAGAAATCGACTTTTTCTGGTGTTGCTGGCGCGAGGAGGATTCGTAGCTTCGCAAACTTTTCAACTGGCTGGCCCTGTGTCGTGTCAGTGACCTTCAAGTAGGCCAAGTACTCTCCTGGAGCGGCGTTGGTTCTAGGAGTAATCGAGAGGTTGCTCTGGCCGACATAAATCTCGGCCGACGAGGCGGAAGGATTCGAGACAACTGTCCAATCAGATTGCGGTGAAAATCCGGGAGGAGTTTTGCTCGCGAGATTGATGTTGACCGGCATGGTTTGTCCAATGACGGCTTGCGCGGTGACGTCGAAGTCGGTTGGCGGAATACTGGGTGCAGTAAGTTGAATCTCGAGGGTTCCGTAAACGACTCTCGATCCGTCCACCACTTTGATGGTGATGGGGTAGTTTCCGGGAGAGGCTGCCGGTAGGGGAGCAAGGGATAAATCGCCAGAGGGGGAGAGATTTGCAGATATCTTGGCTTGGTGCGGATTGCGAAGAAGTGAAAAAGCTTTGGCTGCGCTGAGATTCAGGGTTTGGGGAAGAGATGCCTCCAGATTGATCGGTTGTGATTGGGCTCCCATCAAAACCGGTATCGGCAGAGAGAATCGGTCCGTCGGGGGAGCATCTTGGGGCACAGACGGTTGTTGAACGGTCAGGTTAACTAGGACAGAGACCTTTCGCTTCGGTACTGAGTTGTCCGTCACCAAGAAGTAGAATGGGGTATTGGTTGATTCGGGGGCTGCTTGGTTCTCTATGGCGGTGAACGATACCGAACTGCCGTTCGCCACAACTGAAATCCCTTCGCTATACCCGACAGCGTCTGGCAGTTTTTCAAAGGTGAGGGGACTCACGAGGGATTCACCGATTGCGCCGAGAGAATTGGAGAGATTCAGAGTGCCAGATTCTTGATTTGAATCCCCGCGGACAATGGTTTTGGACAATGCAATGTCGGGTTTCGTGATAGAGGGTGGTTGTACTCGGACGACCAATCGGCCGATTTTCTTCGATGCTGGGTTCTGTGGATCGGCAATCGCCACAAAAACGGCGTAGGTGCCTGGAACTGCGTGAGGGATGGCGGAGACGGTCAACTGACCGTCCTGAAGTGCAATCTGGAACTGTCCGTTGGACGACGTGGCGTAAAGGGTGGCTTGGCCGCCGTTGAGGGAGGGATTCTGAGAGACCAAGTTCGTGACGGAAACTGGAGAGGACGTCTGACTCGGAGTTACTGAGATAGTCTCTGAAAAAACCAACTCGTTCTCGGAGGGGATACTAGGTTGTTTAACCTGCAGGGTGAGGAGAAACGATTGGCTCTTTTGCGGGTTCGAGGAGTCGCGCGCGACGGCGAAGATGGGCGAGCTTTTTTGCGAATCCATCGCGCTGATGGGCGGCGCGAGGGTGAGAACCCCTGAGGGAGAGATGTTTGCCCAGTCAGGTCGTTGTTCAGAGAGTTGCCACACGATGGGTTGTACCCAGTCAACTGGAGCGGGATTTTGTTGAGACAGATTCAGTTCGACAGGGACAGAACCGGCTTCGACCGTGAGGCTTCGTTCCACTGGTTGCGCGACGGGAACTAAATCGATGTAGTCCCACCCGAGCATATATCTTTTCACCGCGAGAGGGTTTGCGCCGCGAACCGTTGCGACGATTTTCACGGGGCCTGCATCAAGGAACGTGGCCTCGGCGAGAGTCAGCGGTGTCGGTAATTTTTCATTCGGGCTGTAGAAGTCGACATTCCTCAGCGCCACTTTGCCATCGACGGTGAAGTCAAAAATCCCGTAGTCGAACGCCTTGGTGAGGCCAGTAACCACGCGGTAAAAACCCGGAGCGGGGACTTGGAGGGTGAGTTCTAAAGATTGGCCAATCTTGGCGTCCCGCCACCAAAGTTGCTGCCCCGCGCTCCACTCACTTTTCCCCTGAGTCTCGACAGTACCCGTACCCGTCTGAAACTTTGTCACCGAACCACTCTCAGGCTCGAACCGGGTGTATTGTCCTTGAGCAAAGGATAATGTGGGAAGTAATACCGAAATCAAGAGCAGCAGAGAGAGAGCCCTCGCAAAGCTGAATCGGTCTTTTGTGAACGCTGATTGTTTCATGGAGCGGTTGGGGTTGAGTCCTCTAGCGTGAAAATCCACCCACCTAAGGAGCATAAAAAGAGCCACTGGAGTCGGCCCACGCTGTTCCAGAGATTTTGTGAGCTAGCGCCTGAGTTGGTCGTCGAGCGATGCGACCAATTGCCGCAACCGTTCGTCTTTCGACATTCTGTCGCGGACTTGTCGGTGAGCGTGAAGGACGGTCCCGTGGTCCCGTCCGCCGAATGCGTCACCGATTTCGTTGAGTGAGTGCTTGGTGAGTTCGCGGGAGAGGTACATCGCCACCTGTCTCGGAAACGCAATGCTCGCAGGGCGCCGTTTGCTCGTCATGTCGGCGATTCGAACGTCAAACTGCTCGGCTACCCGCTTTTGGATCTGCTCGACGGTGATGGCTCTCCGCGCCTCTTCTTGGAGGATGTCTTTCAACAACTGTTCGAGTTGCGGGGTGTCGGGCAGCTTGCCGTCATTCAGCGAGACAAACGATGCGACACGCATCAACGCGCCTTCGAGCCGACGCACATTGGTGCGAATGCGCTCCGCGAGGAACTGGAAGATCTCGCGGGGAAGTCGGATTTTCATGTCACTCGCTTTTTTGCCAAGGATGGCGACACGCGTCTCGACGTCGGGCGGTTGCATTTCCGCGGTTAAGCCCCACTCGAAGCGCGAAACGAGGCGGTCTTCCAAGTTGGCTATTTCACTCGGAGGTCTGTCGCTCGAGAGAACGATTTGTTTGTGTCCATCGAACAGCGCATTGAAGGTGTGAAAGAACTCCTCCTGCGAGCGTTCTTTTCCTCCGAGGAACTGGATGTCATCAATCAGTAACACGTCAGCCTGACGGTATTTCTTGCGAAACTTGGGCAAGGAACTCGCTTGAATTGCGTCGATGAAGTCGTTCGCGAAGCGTTCGCTCGTGACGTAGAGCACCTTGGCGTTTTTCCTCGATTCCAGAATCTTCAAACCAATCGCCTGCATCAGATGGGTCTTTCCCAAGCCGACGCCTCCGTAAATGAAGAGCGGGTTGTAGGTCCTTCCTGGCTTTGTGGCTACTGCAGTGCAGGCCGCGTGCGCAAACTGGTTAGCGACGCCGACAACAAACGAGTTGAAAGTGAAGCGCGTGTTCAGTCCGGAATGAGAGGCCATCTCTTGGACCGTTTGCTCGTCTGGGATTGAGACCTGTGCGATGAGGGGGGCGGACGTTGAGCGAGTGGCCGAATCCTCTGCAAAGAGGTATTCGAACTGGAGTTTCCTGCCGTGAATGTCCTCTGAAGCCTGATCAAGGAGATTTTGGTAGTTACTCTCAATCCAGTACTGAAAAATCTTATTCGGAGCGAGGAGCGTGAGCCTGTCATCAGAGAGTTTCAATGGCTCGAGTTGCTGGAACCAGCGGTTGAACGTATCCTCATTCACTTTCGATGCGATTGCGGAGGAGATGGATGCCCAGAGGGTGAGATGAGGAGACAGTTCTCCTTGTTTGGAGGGAGGGGTGTCCAACGGAACCTCAGGTTCTTTGTTTTCCGGATGCACGTTTGTGATGGATAGCGGGTTTCGCGTGGGTACCGATTTTGAACAATCACTCAGCGTTGCGGAGTCGCTTCCAGAGGGCGTGACAATTTGGAAAAATCGCGAGATGCCTGTGCGCTTGCAGCGGAAAAGTTGAGGAGGGACAAATCGCGTTTCATCGGACTAGGGAAACTAGGAAGATTGGGGGTGTAGCGGCAAGGCTGAAGGGCTCTTTTTCAGTTAAAAAAGTTGTCGGTGGAGGTGCCTTTTCAGTTGACGGTTCCGATGGGCTAACTGGCTGAGGAGTTTGCGTTCGAACTCGTCGAATCGGAAAATGCAAACCCCACGGCAAAGGTGACGCTTGCACCGAAGAAAATCCGCCAAGGAAACTCGACCGTAGGCAACCAGTCAGGCTTCCAAAGTGGGCTCAGCCCTTGTTGGGATGGGTGAGCAAGGGCCCAGATATCGTTGTGAAGTCCGGAAAGCAACGCGACAGCCATCAGGCCTGTCGTCATGGCAATCATGTTCCCGCGTTCGGAACCACGCTTGGTCAGGAGACCGAGCAAAAAGACTCCAAGGAGCGATCCGTAAGTGTAGCCGAAGACGCCCAGAACAATCGGAATGATCCGCGCTTTCAGAACGATTTTTGCGTAAGCGGTCAAACTTCCAATGACAACAAGTGCGACAGAAAACCAGACGGTGCTACGCTTTGCGCAACGGAGGGATTCTTCCTCCGAGGCATTCGGACGCTGTTTTCTCAAGAACCAGTCGCGGGTATAGATGGTGGCAAGCGAGTTTAAGGCGGTGCTGAGTGAACCCATGGCGGTTGCGAAGATTCCCGCAACCACAAGACCGCGGAAGCCAGGGGCGAGGTCGTGGACGATGTAGAAGGCGAACGGCGCGTCTTTGCCGGCTTCTTGATAGCGCACCCAGAGCAGAATCCCGACAAAGAGAAAGAGAAGCACAAGCGGAAGGTCTGCGAGTCCGGAGAGGATGAGTGAGAGTCGGCTGCGCTGCGTGTTCTTAGCGGTCAGCATCCGTTGCACCATGTCTTGGTCGGTGCCATGGGTAGCCATCGTCGTGAAAGTACTGCCGATGAGGGCAGCCCAGAGAGTGTACTCGCTCTCGAGAATACTTTTCAGATTTGCGCCGACCGAAAGCGAGGAGTCCCAGCCAAGATCAAAAAAGGTGAGGTCTTTCGCCCCCGTCAACGTTGTCTGCACGCTTTCCCATCCACTCGGTAGATAGCCGAGCAGTCTCCAAACAACGAATCCGAGCGCTCCGAACATGAGGCTGGCTTGGATGAGGTCGGTCCACACCACGGCCTTAATGCCTCCGATGGCCGTGTACACACATGTCAGTGCCGCGAGAAGGAGGACGGCGGAAACGTAAACGACCACTTGCTGCATTTCGCTGAGACGCGTCCCTGAGACGAGTTCGTACCCCATGACGAGCACGATGGCTGCGACGTAGAGCCGCGTCCCGCTGGCGAGGGTGCGTGTAACGAGAAACGCGGCGGACGTCGCGTCGCGAGTGCGAGGTCCGAACCGATTTTCGAGATACTCGTAAATCGATATAACTTTCTGGTCGTAGAACGGCTTGATGAAGAGGATTGCGATAATGACGCGTGCAATTACCGTTCCGAGAGCAAGTTGAGCGTAAGTGAAGTTTCGGTGAGCATATCCTTCCCCGGGAGCGCCGAGGAAGGTGGCGGCGCTAATCTCCGCAGCGAGAATGGAGGCTAGGACCGCGAACCACGGAACGTCCCGGTTTCCGACGGAATACGTCGCTAGCGTTGTTTGGCCGGCTCCGGCGCGGATACCGATGGTGAGGATGACCGCGAAATAAACCGCGATGATGAGGAAATCAGTGAGCACAACCGTCGGGCGTTTGTGTAGACGATGGGGGGGATTATGGCACCATGCGAGCGTGTTCTCGCGATGGAAGGTGCCCTTGGTTTTGTTGTTGAGTGTGGCAAGCGCGTGCCTGCTGACTTACCCGCTGTGGTGCCTAGGCCAGTGGGCGATTCAGGAGTGGGGGTGGATAGGGCTGTCGAAGTACGGGGTTCAGAAATACTTCAACCGAAGTTTCCTCCTGTGTGCAGTGGTCGGCGCTCTCGTGGCGAGGCCCAAGTTGGGAACGGTGGGCGATAATCCTGTTTCGTCGACGTTTGACGGACCGCATTTGGTTCGAGGTCTCGGGCTTGGGACTCTTGCGTTTGCGGTGCTCCTAGCGGTGGGTTTCGGATGGTCATGCATCACTTTGAGTGGGGGGAAGGCTTTCATCTCGGTGGTCGGTAAGGCTTTGGTGGCAGCCGCTGCCGTGGGCTTCCTTGAGGAATGGCTCTTTCGAAAGCACTTGCTGAATGCGGCTTGCCGCCGCTTTGGTTTGTTAGTCGGCCCATGGTTGGTCGCTGTGCTTTTCGCCTCTGTTCATTTTCTCAAACCCACAGCGCCTCCGGTGGGGATGGAGATAGACGCTTGGGTTGGATTCCGGCTTCTGCCTTTGATTTTCCATCGGTACGCCGATCCGGCCTCTGTGCTCGGGGGATGGTTGACCTTGGTCGCGCTAGGCGTTCTGCTCTCGCGACTCGCCTTGGGTTCAGGTCGTATCTGGGCGTCGGTCGGAGTCCACGCTGCAGTCATTTTCTGGAACAAGGTGCTTTCGTCCCAGTTCACGGTCGGTCACTGCGATCCTTGGTTTGCTGGCAACTTTCAGACCGGAGCGATTCCTCTTCTGACCCTCAGCGTGATGGCGGTCTGTGCGGTTGGACGGAGGAAGCAATCCACTGGGCCACACGAATCTCACGGTAACGCTTAAAACCGTTGATTCGCTGGGGTGGGGGTGCAGAGTTTGGAGCGATGTTCCAAGTCATTTTCAACGCGATTAGCGCTTCCGAAATGGCCGCCCTGCCGGTGGAGTTACAGATGGAGTTGCTCGCCGAGTTTCAAATGAGCGGCGATCTCGACCCTTCGAGATTCGGATTGGTGAGCCGTGACGGAAAAAACCTTCACCGTTACCGCACCAAAGATCACCGAATCTATTTCGAGCGATTGGAAGACCGACTGATTGTTCACCGAGTGCTGCACAAAAATACGGTTCGGGATTTCCTGTTTCGATCAAAGTTGCCTTTGCCAGAGGAGGATAAGGAACTTGGAAAGCACGGGGGTTTCTGGAAGCTGATTGAGGAGGGGGAGCGGTCTGGAAAGGCCTGATTTTCCGCTTTGGACGGCATGAATGACGGACGAGTGGTGGCGGAAGGGGAAGCGCATCGGGTGGCAAACTTCCCCGTGTGCGCTTCCGGAATTTTCATGGCCCACGCGGCGGTTACTTCACTCCCGAGGGTCGCTTCTGAGGCGATGTGCCGCTACTCGGAGCAGTGTGCATCCATGCCGCAGGAGTTTCCCGAGGTGCTTCGGGACATCCGCGACACGCGGCGTCTCTGCGCGGATTTTATAGGCGCGGGGATGGATGAGGTGGCGCTGTTGGGGCCGACGTCGCTGGGGTTGAGCCTTTTTGCGAACGGCATCGACTGGCAGGCTGGAGATGAGGTGGTTTTCTATGCAGGGGATTACCCCGCGAACGTCTATCCGTGGCGTAATCTCGAGCGCTTGGGTGTGGTCGCAAAAGCGATTCCGAGAAGACTCAACGGGCGAATAGATTTGGATGACGTCATTGGCTTAGTGGGGCGTCGAACGCGGTTGGTTGCGTTGGCGTCAGCAAACTATCTATCGGGGTTTCGTCCGGACCTTGCCTCCATTGGTGGGTTCCTGCGTGGGCGGGGGGTCAAGTTTGCGGTCGACGGCATTCAGACGGTGGGGGCTTTTCGGATGAATGTTGCGGAGGAGTGCGTGGACTTGATGAGTGCGGATGCTCACAAATGGATGCTTGGCCCGATGGCGATGGGGATTGTTTATGTTTCCCGTGAGATGTTTGAGTTGGTGCGCCCCACCCTACTCGGTGCTTGGAATGTTCAGTCGCCGGATTTTGTTGCGGGTGAATCTTTGGAGTTTGTTCGAGGCGCACAGCGCTATGAGCCTGGGGTTTTGAATACGGCGGGGATGTATGGGATGGCCGCCTCGCTGGGCCTTTTGGCTCGCACGGGTAGTGATTCGGTGGAGAACGCCATCCTTGAAATCTCGGATGCACTTGGGGATGGCATAACGCGGCTAGGATTTGAACTGATTCTTGAGCGTTCGAACAAACGCAGGAGCGGCATCGTTTCGTTCCGTCATCGGACGAAGGAGGTTGGTGAACTGTTCCAGTTTCTCACAGAGCGGAGGGTGACGGGATCGTTGCGGGCGGACGGTCTCGGTGGACGTTGGATTCGTCTGAGTCCGCATTTTTATAATACGGTGGGGGAGGTTGAGGCGGTTCTTGATTGGGTTCGTGAATGGGCGTCGCGGTGAAGAGTTTGGAGATGATGGAGTGGGCTCCTGGAGACCGAGTGATTGCGGATTCAGATTCGCGGAGGGCGCGCGCGTTTTTACGGTCAAGCGAGCAGGTGCGGGCTCGTTTCCTGAGGTGTCGAAGTGCTTGGGAGCCGCACTTGGGAAAGGCTCAGCGCGCGATTGAGCGAGGTATACAGCGGTGCTCCGGCCGTCGCACGGCACTCATTTTGGGTGGGGGGATGCTTCACGATGTGCCGCTCGACACGCTGGCCAGATGTTTTGAGCGGGTTGTCATTCTGGACGTGGTACACCTTTGGCGCAGCGTTCTGGCGGCGAAGAGGTATCCGAATGTGACGCAAGCCTGCGTAGACCTCTCGGGATTCATCCCTGCGGAAGAAAGTGGAGGCCCTTCGGTTGGGATGCCGAGTGGCTTGCTGACCTTTGGGAGAGCGGATTTGGTGGTTTCGCTCAACTTGATGTCACAACTCGCAGTAGTCCCGCGGCTTGAGGCCGGCTGCGAGGGGCACTCGGAAGCACTAGATATAT
>JACCED011196301.1_pt1 | contig 30520 bp, 24 predicted proteins | sample 7455021 | NCBI WGS metagenome assembly JACCED01 (sample SAMN15323456, study PRJNA562643) | freshwater metagenome | isolation source: river surface water | place: USA:Blue River Watershed | collected 2017-08-19 | reverse complement strand
TTCAAATAAAGATTCAATTTTTTGTAAAAAAAATGATTATTTTATTTATTTAAGTGTTTTATGTATTATGTTTTTTACATTCTTTATTAATTTATTTTTACAAAAATTTAATTTTAAAATAGGACATTCTTTGGTATCAAAGATATTTTCATTATTTTTTAATTTTGTATTTTTTATTATTTTATTCATTTATTTTTTTAATGATGTTTATTATGAAAGAAGTTTATTTAATTTAGAATTTATTATAGTTTTAACTTTAATCTTTTTATATTTAGTTTTTAAACTTAAATATTCTATTGATATTCAAAAAGAAATGTTTAACACTTTTAAAACAAAACAATATAATTTTTTAACTATTAATTGTTTATTAGGAACTACTCAAGATCAAAGTATTATTGAAGATTCTTTTGATAATACAAATTTAGATTCACCAGCTTTACTTCAATATAAACAAATTGTTCAACAAAAAGGAGGAAGTTATTTACAATTAGATGATGGTATACCTGTTAAATTTTTAAATCCCAAAACTAATTTATATCAAGATTTAATTTTAGCTGATTTTTATTATCCTGGTTCTTATTATTCTTATTTAGCTGATTCACCTAATAATGGTCATCCTTCAATAGAATCTTTAAAATTAGCTTTAACTGATTTTCAAAACAGATTTATTCATTTAGATTTATTTAATGGTTCAAATAATGAAGCTGTTGTTAAATGTGAAAAAATGGCAAAAGATGCAAAAGAATTAAAATTAAAAGATTGTTTATCTTTAATTAAAAAATATGGTTGGGATAATAATCAAAAATATCCATTATTTTTATATTTAAATATAAATGGAAATCAACCTGAATCATTTTATACAAATTTATATTTATTAGTTAAAAATATTTTTGGTAAAAATTTAATGGATAAAAAATATAGTTTTTCTGGAAGAAATGGTACTTTTCCCATATCTCAATGTCCTATAAAGGATGCAAAAAATAAAGTTATTATTTGTACAAATATTTATCCATCAAGAACTGTTTTTGATGAAATTATAAATGCAGGTAATGTTGGTAATCCTACTAATCCTAATTTATTTTTAAATATAGATTTATATAAAGAAAGTTATGTTGATTTTAATAGTTTAGGTATTTCACAAGACCAAGATAAAAGTAAATTATTAGAAAATCATAGAAGAAACTTATCTTTTTATTATACTTTGCAAAATACTGATAAAATAAGAGAAGGTGAAAATAAATCAGGTTTATATAATCCTAATTTTCAAGATTTAGGTCAATATGGAATTCAAGGAACATTAATGTATCTTTTTGTACCCGATAATAATTTAAATAAATGGTATATGTATTTTAAGAGTAAGAATAATTTATATCCAGTATTAAAAGATGAATCTTTAAGAGCATTAGATCCTGAATCACCTAATATTAAACAACAAAATCCTATTCTCGGTTTACAACAACCTCAAAAATATTGTATTATACCAGGATTTATGGAAACTGAAAAATCGAATATAACTGTTGGTAATTCTAATAATTCATGTAATACATCGTCATAAAGCTTAATTTCTTAATTTCTTTTTTATTAATTTAGTTTTTTAATTAATTTATTTATTTATTAACTTTATTAAGTTTATTTAGTTTATTAAATTAATATTATATAATTTTTTTTTTTTATTTTATATTTTATAAATTATTTTTTATAAAAGTAAAAAAAATATCATAATTGAATATAGGTATATATAAAAAATGATGAATATTGAAAATAATAATTTTTTATTAGGTGTTGTTAAAAAAAATAAGAAAAAACAAAATAATAAAAATAGTTCTAATGTTAATAATGTTTTTATTCAAGAATTAATAAAAATTCAAAATTCAATTCGTCAAGAATCTAATAATGTTAAACCAATTATGAATAATACTTCAAAAAATATTAAATTAAATATGATGATTAATAAAGAAGAAAAAATTAATGAAAAAAAATCATTTAAGAATATTTTGTTAGGAATTATTAAAAAATTAGAAGATGATGTTGAAATTGTATCAAGACAAATTCATCAATATAATGAAGAAAAAAAAAGTATTTTAGAAATGGATAAAAAAGAAATTTTAAAATTAAAATCTTTAACTAAGAAATTATATCAAACTATTATGAAAATTTATATGTCTCTTGATGTCGATAAAAATGTTCGTATTGAATTATTAGAAAAACTTAAAAAAGATATTGAATCTAATAAAATTTTATTAAAAAATATAAATGAAATTGATAATATTAAACCTGTTGAAAATATTTTAAATCAACAAAAATTTAATCAAAATATAAACAAAAATATAAATAAAAATAAAAATAATTTAAACAAAGAAGAAATAAAAAATCAACAAAACCAAGAAATTGAAAATTTAGAAGAACCATCTAATGTAACTATTTTCAATATTATTAATGAAAATAAAAAATCTAAAAATAATAATAATCAATCTATTCAAGTTGAAAATAAAGAAGAAATTGAAAGTTCTTTAAATGAAACTAATGCAAATATTCAAACAAATGAAACTGTTGTTAATAACTCTTTACAAACAACTACTCTCAATCAACAAATTAAAGAAAAAAAAATTAATACTTCAAAAAAAGTATCTAAAAAATTAAATGAATTATTTGTTAATAATGGACAAGCTAAAACACTTCTCAATAATTTTTTAGTTGAAACTATTGGAACTTCCAAGGTTAATAATGAATTATCTTCTAATTCAACAAATAACCGTTCAAATTCAATTAATTCTAACAAAAATAAAAATAATAAAAATAATAAAAATAACAATAATTATCAAACTACACCTATGGCTTCATCTAATAGAAATAATGTTTTTATATAAATTTTAATTTTAATTAAAATAATATTTTTTTATATATTTAAGATACTCTTGGCATCTTAATAATTTTATCTTTATTATTTTTATCTTCTTTATTTTCTTCATCTTTTTCACTTTCTTCACCTTCTTCATCTTTTTTACTTTTTTCATCTTCTTCACTTTCTTCATCTTCTTCACTTTCTTCATCTTCTTCACTTTCTTCATCTTCTTCACTTTCTTCATCTTCTTTATTTTTATTAGGTTGGTCTTCATTATAATCTTTTATATTATTTTTATCATTTTTAATATTAATATTTGTATTAATTTCTAAAGTTATATTTTTTTTTATATTAATTTTTTCAGGATAAGTTTCTTTAAATAATTCATTCATATTTACAAAATCATGTAAATAAATATATTTATTTTCTGAATGATTAACACTTATTTGTATATATAGTTCTTGCAAATCTGATATAACTAATGTTATAAAAATATTTTCACTTTTATTCTCTTTTTTATTATATACAAGTGTATTAGATACATGTCCAATATTTTGATAATTAATATTACCTATTACTTTATATTCTAAATTAGATACTGATGAAGGTATTTTTAATATTAAATAATATAAACCTTCATCATAAAATATTTTTTTTTCAAAGTTAAAATGATTACTTTTTTGATAACTCATTATTTAAATATTTTTAAATATTCTTAATAGTTTAATTTTTAATTTCTTTAAGTTAAATTTATAAAATTATATTTTATAAAATAAAATAAAAATAAATATGAATTTAATTGTATTTAAAGAGGTTGAGCAGTTTGTGATGAGGTTTGATTAAGATTAAATCCCATTATTGGTTCCATACCTTGAGCATTAAATTCCCCTTCAAAAGTTGCAACAGCTGAACAAGGTTCACCTACAAGATCAAATTGATTAGGATCAGTAGAAAGACAGTTTGATACAGGTTCAGGGGTTGATGAAAAATTAGATTCATATTCACGATTAGTTAAAAATGGAATAAAGTCTTCTTTAACTTCTTCTTTTTCATCTTCATTTTCAAAATTTTCTACATCTTCTTTCTTTTCTTCATCTTCGTTTTCAAAGTTTTCTACATCTTTCTTTTCTTCATCTTCTTTCATTTCTTCATCTTCGTTTTTAAAACCTTCCATTCCAATTAAACCTTTAATAGTCATACCACGCATTGACATACAATATAAAACAGCTAATAAAATAGCAATAGTTATATTTTTAGGAGCAACCCAAATAATAAGAAGAATAACAATAACACGTACGATTTGGTTATTTAATAATTTTTTAACTTCATGATTAATATTAGAAAAAAGTCCAGATACTAATAAGAAAAGAATGAAAATTATAATAGAAGAAACATATGTATTATCTAAAACTTTGAGTGAATCGTTCCACATTTTTGATAAATTTTTCATATCCATTTTATATTTACTTATAATATTAATATAGATTTTAATTTTTAAAAAACAAAAAATTTCTTAAAAATTATTTATAATTTTATATTTATTATATATGAATTTTATTTTCTATTTATTAATTATGTCATTTCTATTTTTTTTTCTTAATTTTGTTTAGAGAAAATAAAAAAATGAATCAAAATATATGGGGTCCTAATCTATGGTTTTCTTTACATACAATGACTTTTGTTTATCCTTTAAGACCAAATGAAAATGATAAAATAAATTATAAAAAATTTTTTGAATCTTTGCAATATACTATTCCATGTTCTGTTTGTAGGAAAAATTATATTCGTCATTGGAAAGAATTTCCAATTGATAAAAATTTAAATTCTAGAAAAGAGCTAGTATATTGGTTAATAGATTTACATAATATTGTAAATACTGAGACTGGTAAAAAAATATTATCTTATAATTCTGTTATTCAAAAATATGAAAAAGTTTATGGTAAAAAATTAATATTAGACGGTAGTCAAGATATGGATGAATCAGAACAATCATTAAGTCATAATCTTTTATATGATGAACAAAATATTGCTGTATGTGTTCAACAATATTTTAATTATAGTTGGGTTAAACTATTATTAATAATTTTCTTAATTTTATTAATTATATGTTTTATAAAAAAATATTATTTAAAAAATAAAAATTAATAAATCAAACTATAAATTAAAAAATATTTTGTTTTCATTATAAAAGTTTTCATATAATTTTTTAAAATTTATTATTAAATCTTTTGTAAATTCATGAAAATTATTTAATAATTTCTTTTTTTCTATATGATATTCTCTTATTTTATTATATGAATCTGTAAAAGTAAAATAATTTATATCTCCTATTTCCATTTTTTGATGTTCATTATTTAGATTTATTTCTAAATTTTTAAATTTTAATATTTGTCCAAAATAATATGTATGTTTATATCTGATTTGATTTGAACCCATGAATAATTCTTCTAATGGAATTATATTTAATATATGATAATCATTTTCTATTAAGCCTGTTTCTTCTTGAAACTCTCTTTTTGCACAGTCTATGTTTTTTTCATTAAAATTTCTTCTGCCTTTAGGAAAACCCCATTCTGGTTCTGTATATTTTGTTATTGAAGAATTAATTATTTTTTTAAAATTTATTTCAAAATTTATTTCATTTTTTTGTATTAAATACCCTTTTTTTAATTTATCAAATTTTTGTTTTGATTCTTCATATTCATTTGAATAATTTAAATTATATGAATTTGACCATAAATCTAACCATAAATCTTCGAATTTACTATTTAATAATAAATCTTTTTCTTTGATTGTCATTAAATTTATTGTATTATGTAAATATTCATAATCATCTAAATCATATTTACCTCTCATAAAATCTACAAAACTTAAACTTTGTTTTCTTCGTATCATTAAATATAATATTGAATTATCTAAACTTTTGTTATCAAAATTTTTTAACTTTTCATATATTGTTTTTAAATTTTTTATTTCATCATTCTCAAATAAATATTTATTTTGTATTTTTTTACTATAAATTAATATTTGATTTAAATCTATTTGAAAGTTTTGTATATAAATACATATTATTCCTAAACTTATTATCGGATAATTACATTTTTTTGTAGTATGTCCTTTTTTTCCACAATTTACACAGTATAAATTTGTTTTGTTTTTATAATAACCATATTTTAAATTTTCATTTGTTTTATCTTCATCATCAATTTCATTATTTAATTCGATGGATTCATTTTGAATAGATATATCATTATTATCATTATTATGATTTTTTATTTCAAAACTAAATAAATTTTTTTTTTTTTCTAAATAACTTTTTTCTTTTTGTATAATATTATTTTCCAAATTATTTATTATACTATCTTCTATATTATTTTCCATTTTATTATCAATATTATTTACTATATTACTTTTTACTTCAGTTGTCTCTAAAGATTCTATACTATTTGTACTAGAACTTTTTGAACTTTTTTCTTCTAAAGATGAATAAAAATTATTTTTAAAAAAATTATTATTATTTTTTATTTTTTCTGTATTTTTAGGATATTTATTTTTATTCATTTTATTATTTTATTAACTACAAACTATAAAATATTTTATTTATTCTTTTATATCGAATTTAAAATTATATTTTTCTTTTATTTAATTAGAGATTACTAAATTAATTATGATTCCAAAAAAAAGAGTACTTAAAAAAAAATATAACAAAAAAAAAGATAATTTAAAAAATGAATTAAATAATAAAACAACAAAAATAATTAATAATAATAATAATAATAATAATAATAATAATAATAATAATGATAAAAAAGAATTTAAATTTAAACCATATCCAGAAATAGAATCACCTGATTTTTATCAAGAAATATATGAAAAAAAAGAATTTAGAGATTCAGAAATACACTCTACTAATATTCATGATGAATCTTCATGTCATCCTGGACAATTTAATTTATCACCTTTTCAATCTTTTTTAAAAAATTATATTTCTTTAGATACACCTTATAATGGTATTTTAGTAATGTATTCAACAGGTGTAGGTAAAACATGTGCTGCTATTTCAATTGCTGAAAATTTTAAAAAATCATTAAAACAAATGGGAAAAAGAATATTAGTATTAACTACTTTAAGAAAAAATTTTGAAAACGAACTTTTTAATTTTAAAAAAGAATATGCTAAAAAACCAGATGAAATTGTTCAATGTACTGGAAAAGAATATGAATTAGTAAAAGATTCTAAATATTTATCACAACAAGCCAAAGAAAATGAAATTAAAAGAATTATTAAAAATTATTATCAATTCTATGGATATCAAAAATTTGCAAACCATATTATTAAAGAAACAAATGGTTGGGATGGAAGTGAAGAAAAATTAAATGAACAAATTTTAAAATATATCCATAAAGAATTTGATGACAGAGTTATTATTATTGATGAAGTTCATAATATAAAAACTGATGTTTCTGAAGAATGGAAAAAATCGATTCAACCTATTTTATTATCAATTGTTCGTCATGCTAAAAATACAAAATTAGTTCTTATGAGTGCAACACCTATGTTTGATAGATCTGATGAAATTATTTTTATTTTAAATTTATTATTAGCAAATGATGGTCGTGAAGAAATAAAAAAAAATGATATTTTTAATCGAGATGATACTTTAAAAGATGAAGCCATACCTTTATTAAGACATTTATTAAAAGGTTATGTATCATATGCTAGAGGTGAACGCCCTATGATTTTCCCTTTTAGATTATCACCTGCTGATGCTAAAGTACCATATGTTGAATTTGATATGAATGGACAAAAAATAAATGATGATGATAAGATTAAATTTACAAAATTAGTTGAATGTGAAATGGAAGGTATACAAAATAATACTTATATGTATTATTTAGAGAAAAATAGAAAAAAATTAAAAATTAAAAATGAAGTTGAAAATCTTGAAAATGTTGAAGATTCGATTGACGATGAAGATCCTAATAAAAATAAACTAATTAATACAAATGATGATAAAGAAGATGAATTATTATCCAATAACAACAAAGTTGAAGAAGTTAAAAATGAAGAAGAACAAAAAACAGAATTAAATAATAATGTAAATTCTTCAAATAAAAAAAATAGTAAATTTAATTCATTAAAAAATCAACCAAAATCATTATTAACTAATTTAACTTATATATCTACTATTGTTTATCCTACTCTTTATAATCCTGATGATATTGCTAAAGTTAATAATATGTCTAACAATAATAATTCAAATATAAATAATATAAAATTAAAAAAAATTAGTCAATATGGTACATATGGAAAAGAAGGTATTGATAATGATTCAGATAATGGTTTAGGTGGTTTTTATAAAGTTTCATCTCAATCTGGTAAAAAAAAAATTGTTCAATATAAATATCAAAAACATGCTATTATAAATGGTATACCTTTTATAGATGAAAAACATTTAAATAATTATTCTAGTAAATTTTCTAAAATATTATATGAATTAAAACGAGCAAAAGGTTTATGTTTTGTTTATTCTCGTTTTGTTGATGATGGTATTCTTCCATTGGCTCTTATGTTAGAACAAAATGGTTTTGAAAGATATACTTCTAATGATGAAAAAAGAATTTTAGATGAACCTGTTGGTGTTAAAAGAAACAGAATTTGTTATAAATGTTCACAACAACTTGATAATCCTGTTCATCATAATGAAAAATTAAAAGATTATCACAATTTTAGACAAGCTAAATATATTATTTTCTTTGGTGAAGCAAAAGATATCATTCAAATCACTAAAGAAGAAGCTCTTGATAAATTTTCATCTAAAACTAATTATCATGGTGAAGATATCAAAGTTTTCTTAGGTACTAAAACTGTTAGTGAAGGTTTAGATTTTAAACGCATTCGTCAAGTACATATTCTTCAACCATGGTTTAATTTATCTAGACATGAACAAATTATTGGTCGTGCTATTCGTAATTGTTCTCATATTGCTTTACCTGTTCATGAAAGAAATGTTGAAATTTTTCAATATGCTGCAATATTAAATCAAAATACAAAAGGTGTTAAAAAAAATACTGAAACTATTGACTTAAAACATTATAGTGTAGCTGAACAAAAAGACAGAATTATTAAAAAAATTATGAGAATATTAAAACAAACTGCTGTTGATTGTAACTTTTTCAAAAAACATAATGTAGTTGAAACTGATGAAAAAATTAAACAAATAACTGCAAGTGGTCAAGAGTTAAATATTAAAGTTAAAGATGAACCATTCTCTCAAATGTGTGATTATGACGAAAATTGTAATTATGATTGTGCTTGGATTAAAGACCCTCATAAACATTATCCTATCAATACTGATACTTATAATCTTAAATTTGGTCTACAAGATATTAATTTAGCTAAAAGAATTATTAAAACATTATTTAAAAAAAATAATGCATATCATTTAATTGATATTGAAAAATATGTACATGAAAAACTTCCTAAAATGGATAGATTATTTATTTTTGCTGCTTTAGATGATTTTATTAATAATCCTAAACAAGAAACTATTATTGATAAATTTCAAAGAAAAGGTTATCTTATTTATAGAGGTGATTATTATATTTTCCAACCATTAGGTTATAAAGAAGATATTCCTATTATTTATCGTGAAAAACCTTCTAATAAAAAACCTGATAGAGTTGATTTAGAACAAATTGAAGTTGATTATGAAAATGAAAATAGTAGTAGAATTATGGATATGAAAAATAAAGGTATGAATGAAAATAAGTTTAAACAAATTTTAATCGAAATTAATGATAAATTAAAGAAACATAAAAATATTTTAAATAATAATAAAACTGAAGAAGAATTTAATTATGCTGTTTATGGTTCAGTTATTGATAAATTAAATCAAAATGATTTTATTGATTTCTTAAAATTATTAATGAGTGAATATTTAATTGATAAACTTAAAAAAAATAAAAAGAAAAATAAATCATCTAATAATGATAATCAACATAATTCTAGTCAAGAAAAAGTTGAAACTTTTAGTAAAAAATATTATATTAATCAATTTATTCATTATTTAAGTAAATATTTTATTAATTATTATTCTATTATGTCTAATACTATTTCATTATCTAAGAAAAATAAAATTTTCTATGTCGGTTTCCATAAAGATACTCAATGTTATATTCTAAAAGGTATAACTGATGAAGATTTTAATATTGATAAACTTGATATTAACAAACTTGAATTTGAAAAATGTAGTCAAGATATTATTCATAAATTAAAACAACTTAAGCTTATTGAATTATCAACTCAAAAAGAAAAAGACAAAGATCTTAAAGAAAATGTTATTTATGGTTTTATTGATGGTAAAGATTTTAAAATTATTAATGTCACTGCTTACACTGGAGCTAAAACGTCTAAAGGTGAATTTTCTAAACGTTCTTTACCAACTGGACGTGTTTGTTCATCTATTAAAGCACCTATTTTAAAGAAGTTCCATGAACAATTAAATTTATCATTTTTAGGATCTTCTACTGGTAAATCTACTAATATTAAATATTTGTGTGAAAATTTAGAAATTTATTTAAGATATAAACAAAATCTTGAAAATAAAAAAAATAAACCTACTACTTTATACTTCTTCTCTAAAGAAGAAACAAATGAAGTCTAAACTACTTCTTTTTTTATTTTATTATATTTAATTTTTTTATTTTATTATATTTAATTTTTTTATTAAATATATTTACAAATTTAAAAAATATTTTAATTTTATGATTGTTCTGGATGGTTTGCATGCCATTTTTGAAGTTTTTTAATATCACTATCAACTATTTTATAATTTTTTGGTTCATCCTTCATATATGAACGAAGAGGTACTAAATGACGAATTAAACTAGCATAACCATAAACTTTCATTGCTTTCATTAATGCTTCAAATCTCTTTTCTGAACTTTCATGAAGATGATATCCGTATTTAGTTAATTGTCCTTTTTTTAATTTTGGTAAAACTTTTGCTTCTTCTGTGACTTTTCCTGGTAAACCCTTGTTTTTAACACATTCACCTTTTACTTTTGTTCCTGATTTTTTTGTATATCCTTCTCTCATAACTTCTCCTAAAGGACATCTTCCTCTACGAATTGTTTTCTTAGTGGGATGATAAAATGAACCTACTGGTTTCTTTTCTGCTTCAGCAGCTGTTAAAATTTTATGTCCACTTTTACCAATTTTACCTATTTTAGTTTTTTTACTTTCCATTCTTTATATCGTTACTTTAGATTAATTATTTTATAATTTATGATTTTTATATTTTTTTTTTTCTTATTCATTATTAAACTTACTTTTATTTTCTTTTTTTTTAATTAGTTAAATGAAAAAAAAAATGATTTTATTATTTTTTATTAATTAAATTTATTTGAACTTGAAGAAAAATTAATAATTAAATAAAGAATAAAATAAAATAAAATGTTTAAAAAAGTTTTTTTTAACCAAAAAGGTTATGAAGTTAATGATTCTGAATTAAGAATCAATATTTTAAAAAATATTAAAACTATCGGTAAATTTTCAATTACTTCTAAATATTATAATTTTTTAAGTAAAAAAAATTTAAATGAGATAAGAGATGGAGAATTTAGAATTTCTTTAAGTTCTTATGGTAAAAAATTTGTTTTGTTTTTAACAAATATTGAAGATTCTAGATATTCTATTTTAATTAATAAAAAAAATGAATCCATGGTAAATTGTCAATATAAATTTCATCAAAGTTTATATGAAGGTACTTTATTTGATGGAGAACTTGTAAAAAATAATGATGATAGATGGATTTTTATTATTAATGATATCGCTTATTATAAAGGTAAAAATATTATTATTAAATCATTTGATGAAAGACAACAAATTATTGATGATATTTTAAAAAATGAATATCTTAGAAATGATGAATATAAAAATATGACTTATGTTATTAAAAAACAATATTTTACTAATGACTATTTACAAGATTTATCAACTCGTTTTAGAGAAAGTTTAAATTATAAAAATTCAGGTATATATTTTAAGAATATTTATAATTATAGTGATAATTATTTATATATTTTTCCAGAATGTCGTACTGACCACCAAGTTTTACATAGAAATATCGAAATTGATATTGATACAAAAGTTAATCAAACAAATAATGAAATTAATAAATTTAATAAACTTAATAAAGAAACTATTATTGAAAATACTGTTAATATGGTAGAAAAAAATGAAGATGAAGAAGATGATAATATTTTTGGAGATGTTGATGTTGTTGAAATTAAATCAAATAATAATAAAAAGGAAGAAATTAAGAAAATAGAAGAAACAAATAATGTTAAATCTATCAAAACTACTAATACAATTAATGTTATTACCAAAGATATGATTCAAAGAAGAAATTGTAAATTCTTAATTCGTCCTACAAACAAACCAGATGTATTTGAATTATACTGTCGTTCAGTTGATAAACATATTGAAAAATATTCTTATGCAGGTATACCTAATATGACTACTAGTAAATTACTAAAAACTATTTTCAAAGATTATAAAGTTATTGATGATATTACAACATTAATTAAAGAAAAAAAAGCAAAATATGTTGAATGTGAATATTATAAACAATTTAAAAAATGGGTTCCTATTAAAGAATGTGATGATATGGATCATCATACATTTATTAATGAAGTCTCTATTATGTTAGATAATTTAGTTGAAGAGGAAGAAGATGACGACTCAGACTCCGAAAGTGAAGAAGAGTTAGAAGGTTGATTTGAATTAAAAATTAAACAAAAATTAAACAAAAAAAAATAAAAAAAATAATAATAATAAATAAAAAAAATTATTTTTATTAATTAATTAATATTATTTTATTAATTAAATCAAATATTTATATTATATATCATTAGAAAATATAATATTATGACTAAATCAAAAAAAATAAATAATATGAAAGGAGGTGACGGTTATGCTGTTAATGTTTTTCAACCAATCGCAGGAAGACCTTCTTATATAAGATATACTGATAATTGTCGTCCTATTTTTAACGGTTCTTTATTACAAAATGGTGGAAGTTCATATAATGATCCAACTGAACCTAATCCTGATGGGTCAGCTAATCCTATGTTAAATCTTATAGAAAATTCATCTGGTGATATCAAAGGATTTAATTTAAAAAATTATGAAAATTTTATGGTTTTAAATTCTTCCCCTAGTCATGTATTAAATGGTGGGGGAGATGGACCAGGATGTGGATGTGATGGTACATCTAAAAATCCTTTAATGAATTGGTTAGACCAACAAACATCTATGAAAGGAGGTTCTAAAAATATGAAAGGAGGTTTTGTTGGTACTACTGGATTAGAACAATTTGGTGCAATTCAAACATTATCTAAAATGTTAACACCTTTAGGAACTTCAGCATTAGCTGCTTTAATTGTTATGATATTTTTACATCATTCTGTTAAAAATAAATTAAAGTCAAAGAAAACTAAAATGATGGGAGGTGCCGCTGGTTCATTAGAATCTATTTTATTACCATTAGGTAAAAATAACTTAGTTGTTTTAGGAGCTATTTTATTATTACATCATTATGCTAAAAAAACCATTGAAAAGAAAAAAATGTTTAATGGTGGTTCAAAGAAAAATAAACAATCTGGTGGAAGTATTACTGGTGTTTTAACTCAAGTTTTAGCTCCTCTAGGTGTTAATACATTAGGTGCATCTTTATTATTAGTTGCTATTCGTCAAGCTTTTGTTAAAAAAGTTAATAAAAGTAAAACTATGAAAGGTGGATTTTCTGAACAATTAACTAAAATGGTTAAAAAAGTAAGTGCTAAAGATTTTCAAGCAAAAGGTTTATTCAAAACTATTGAAGATTTATTTAATGCTCAAATGAAAAAAAATAGTAATAATAACAAAGAAAATGATTCTTTAGTAAAACAAAAATTTGATGTATTATTTAATGATATTGCACCAGTCACATTTTCTACTTTTGCTACTAAAAAATCTTATAAAAAAGCAGATGAACTTAAAAAATTCATTGTTGCTAAAAATCAAAAAAAAATTAATAAAAATAAAAAATAAATTATAAAATTAAAATTATAAATTTATTTACCAAAATCCTAACATATATTTAAATATTAATACAATAAATGATATTATTCCTCTTATATTATTTGATTTTGATAATTCTAAATTATTAAAATTATAATTTATTGCAATTAATATACAACCAGTTTGTATTGTGTTTGTTATTAAACTATTATCATTTTTTAATACTAAAACATTATTTACTGATGTTATTAATTGAGGTAATGCTACATTATAAAATCTTTTATACCATATAGGATGTAAAAAAAAAGATGATATGGAATAATTGCATGAATATTTTAAAAAACTGTATAAAAATGTTAAAAATAATAAAACTTGAAAAGGATTATAATTAATTAAATGATTCAACATAAAAACATAAAAATGCATTAAAAATGAAAAATTATAAATTTCTATAGTTGAATCATAATAATTATCATTTAATTCATTTTCTTTTTTAATATTATTTTTATAATATATTAAATTTTCTATAAAATCCATTCTTTCTATTTAATTATTAAATATATTTAATTATTATTTATTTTTACCTTTTCTTTATATTTAATTTTATTATGAAATTTTAATCTTAATTTTTATTTTATATTTATTTACGTTATTATTTTCCTAAAAAAAATGAATTTAAAAAAAAATGGATAAAATATATAAGTATTTATACAAAAATAAAAGATAATGAATATTTTAAATATAACGATTAAAAATAATTCAAATAATAATTTAAGTTCTTACAATCAAAATAATAATTCTAAATCCCCTCGTCAAGTTCGCTCTGCATCTATAGAAAATAGTAATAATACTGTTGAATATAATATTGTAGATGACGATATGATTGATGTAGAATCACCGAATATTATTGAAAATAATGAAATTGAAGAAAATAATAACGTAAAAGAAGAATATACTAATAATTTTAATATACCTCTTATTAAAACAATATCTTCAATGTTAAATATGAACTCTAAAAGGAATGATTCAGATGAAAAAAATAAAGAAAAGACAAATGTAAATAAAGAAGATGAATTAATAAAAAAAATGAATGATCTTGAATCGAATATAAATAATATTGAAAATGAAAATAAAGATAGTATTTTTACGTCTAAAGAATCTATTGAAATGAATTCATCACTATTAACAACTCCTAAGGATTTGCAAAATGATAATAATTTTCAAACAGTTAAAACTAATACAGCTTTTAAGAATATTAGATTAGATAAAGATACTGAAGAACAAAAAATAAATGAAACTTCAAATTTTTTTAATAATCCGCGAAATTCACCTATTAATAAAAATGTAATAGAAATTGTTAATGATGATAAAAATAATAATTCAAAAGATGAATTAAATAATGAGTCTAAACAAGAAGAATCTAAAAAAGATGAATTTAAAGATGAAGAACCCAAGTTAATTGAGAAAAAAATGTTAACCAATGAGGAATTTGAAGCTCAAACAAAGATTAGTACTCAAATTGCTATGATTGAATTAGGAACTCAAATTGCTGAAATTAAATTTAAGGAAAACCTTAAAGAGAAAAGAGAAAATGAACTTACTAAATTCTATAATGAAATTGTTTTAGATAGTGATTCATTGCAAGAATTATTTGAAAATGAATTTAATTTGGAAGATTATATTGAAAATCTTGAAGAAGAAAACAAAGAGACTTTTGATAAAATAGGTATTAAAAATCCTAAAATGAAAAATGAATTTATTAAATTCTTAATTGCATATTCTATTTTAAATAAGAAACTTGAAGAATCAAATGAAAAAATTGAAGAAATTCAACAAGATTTAGATGATAGAGAAGAGGAACTTGAAGATAATATTAAAGAATTAGATGAGAAAGATAAAATTATTGAAAAAGATAATGCTAGAATTTTATTCTTAGAAGACAGATTATATGTTGTTAAAAAATATTATCATATTAAAAAAAATAAAATGTTAATGGAATTAGGAGGTATTATTTTTGTATCAAACCTTTTAAATTTTACAATTAATCGGTATGGTATAAATTATCATATTAAAGTTCTTTATAGTACATTATTTAATATTTTATATTTAATTAAAGGTATATTTAAATTAATTACAATGATTTCATATTTTATGTTTTCAAATGTTTTTAATTTACAGATTGTTTATTTTTTTATTTTTTGTTTAGGAATGATTCAATTTTATCAACTTACAAAATCATTTGTTGAAAAAAAGTTTAATTTTAAAATTGATTTTGAAAATAAAATAATTGAAAATATTCAAAGATTAAATTGTTTTAACAAACCTAAAAAAGATTAGATAATAAAAAATTATCAAAGTTCTATTTTTTTTATAATTTATATTCTATAAAATTAGGATATATATATCAATATTGAAATGATATGTTGTCAATGTAAGAGTTCATATAATTATAATCAATTAAATCAAAATATAGATAATTTACAAAACAAATGTGATTTTTGCAAACATATTAAATGTCAAAATTGTTTTGAATTAAAAAAAATTATTAATTATGTTCATTTAAATAATAATAATTTAAGTATTGATTATACAAATAATAATCAAAATTATAATAAAAAAAATAAAAAATATAAATGTTTAAATTGTTTTATTTTATGATGAAAATAAACTTGTTTTTATTAATTTAGTCTCTTCAGTTGTTTGTTCTTTTTGTATTTCTTCTTTTTTAATTTTACTAAAAACTGTTTTTGGTTGTTTTGATGGTACAACTCTTTTACCTATAACTGATTCTGTATTATTTGTGGTTGTTTCTTCTTTCTTTTCTATAACATTTTCTTGAACAAATAAATTTAATGTTGTATTTTTCATAACTTTTCCTCCTTTTGTTTTTTCAATTTTACAACCATCTTCGTCTTCACTATCAAATGCATTTGTTAAATCATCTTCATCATCTGAATCAGCTTTTTTCTTTTTATGATATTCATATGTTTTTCTACGAATAATTGGAAAATCTTTTTTATCTAAATCAATTGTTAAATCTTCAACTAAATAACATTTTTTTTTATAAACTGCTAATCTTTTTTTACCTTGAGACTCATAAATTGAAAAGTTATCAACACAGTCTATAATAATTGGTTCTATATTTTCATGTTTCTTTCTATCAATTCTTCCGATAGATTGTATAATATCACTAATAGGAGAACCTAGTACTAATCCATTTAATGTTGGAATATCAAGTCCTTCTTTAGCCATAGGGTAAGTACCCAGTAAAAGTCTACATCCTTCTGATTCTTTTAATTTTTCTTTTTTCATACCTCCTACATAATAACCTACTGACTCAACATTTAATTCATGAGCAAGTTTAAAACAATCTTCTAAATGTCCTTTTCTATCACTTAAAATTAAAATTTGTCTTTCTGGATGTTGGTTTAATAATTCTACAACTCTATTCATCATACAACGCGTTCTTGGTAAAAATTCACATATATTATTTATCATAGTTGCACATTGAACTTGTCCTCTAAAATTATTAACTTCTTTTTGATAAACTTCATTGTCACTTTCAAATATCATTCTTTCAACTTTGATTTCATTTTTCTCTGCTGATTTTACCATGTAAACAATATCTCCAATATAATATTTTAATACTTTCATCAATCCATCTTTTCTATTAGGTGTTGCTGATAAACCTAACATATAATTACAATTAAATTTTAATAATGCTCTTGAAAATACTCTTGATGGGATTCTATGACATTCATCTATAATAACATGACCTATATCATCAAATGCATCTGGTGCAAAATCTTTCATTGATAAAGTTTGTAACATACCTATAACAATGTCATTATCTTCAATTTGACATTTATCTGCTTGAATAATACCTATTTTTGCATTAGGAAGTGCGAATTTAATTCGTTCTACCCATTGATTCATTAAGAATTCTTTGTGAACAACTACAAGTGTTTTCTTTTTAATTTGACTTATAAAATAAAGTGCTAAAATAGTTTTACCAAAACCACAAGGTAAAGATAATATACCGCCTCCTTGTTCATGATAAGCTTTAACAGTTGCATCTGCAGGTGCTTGTTGTTCAGGTTTTAATTTTAATGAAAAATTAATATCAATATCTTTACCTGGAGGAACTGTATTAATCTGAGCTTTTCCGAATTTTTCAATACCATAAAATTTAGGTACATATAATTTGTTTTCATTTTCTAAATAAATTGGGAAAGGTTCATTTGTTTCACCTCCACCATAATCTGCTGCAACAAAAGGTTTAACTGTTAATTCCATTTTAACTTCATTAATTTGTTGAGGAGTTAAAAAACCTTTACGAATAATATATCCTCTTTTTCCAATATAGGTATTAGCATTTTTTAATAAATCTGCTTTCTTTTTTACTTCTGACGAATCATTAACATTTTTCTCTGTAAAATGATTATTACTCTTGTTAACTAAGAGTGATGATATCGTTTTTTCTTCGAAAAACCTCATATCTTTCTGGTCTGTTAAAGATGACATTTCAAAATAATTTATATAAAAATAATTAGTATATTTTTATTATAGTAAAAATTCTTTAAATTGATTTATTAACTATAATTATTTAAAAGATAATTATAATTTAAAGAAAAATTATTTATTTTTCCCATAAACCATCAAAAATAGCTAATTTACCATTTGTAGAATACATGATTTTATTACCAAAATTATCAAATAATTCTTCATCAAGAAAACCAAATAATTCGTCTAGAAAATCAATTTTTATGTTTTCATAATATTCTTTTAATTTTTCAAAACTTTCAAATTTCAAATTTATATCATTAACAAAATAATTTAATTCATCTATATTTTTTCTTTTTAATAAATATTTAACTTTTTCAAAAATAATACTTTTCATATTTGATAATAAAAAAATATTTTTTATTTGTTCATTATGAAAAGTATAACTACTCAATGGTATAATTTTAAATTCTAAAAAATATTTAATTAAATTTTCCATATAATTTTTTACTTTGAAAGATAAAATATCTTTTAATAAATTATTATTTATTTTTTTTATAATTTTCTGATTTGTTTTTTCGTCATTAATAATTATACAAGACATAAAATCGTTAATTGGTAAAATATTTATATTTCTTTTATTTGAAAATAATTTTTCAATAACATAGTTTGGATCTAATCTCATTACTAAACCTATTTTTTCATCTAGTGTAAAATTATTATCAATATAATGATTATCTAAACTTACAATATCATATATTTGAATTAAATTAATATTCCCATTTTTAATATCATTATATGTTTGACATAATTTTTTATGATAAGCATAATTATTTTTTAATGAACATGTTTTTAAATGTCTTGTTAAATATTTTTTACATGAATATTTTGTTAAACAATAATCACAATTATATTCCTCTCCATTTTTATTATTATTATTTGGTGCTAATAAAGCTAATCTATCACTTATTTTAATTAAAGATAATATTCTTTCTTCATCAAAATTAAATATTTGATATTTAAGTTTAGATTCACATCTTAATGATACATTATTTATATGTCTTTCAATATCAGATTTATTGGTATATTCTTTATCACAACGAATACATTTATACATTTTAATTTTAGTTTTATATATTCAGTTTTTTCTTTAAGTCCATTATATTGGAACCATTTTTGAGTTATTTTATAGGAAAAAATGTTTAGTAATAAATAAAATTAATAGTTTAAAAATTATTTGTAGCATAAATGATATATAAAAATATTAAAAATAATAGGTTCCATAATTATGGAATAAAAGTAAAATATATAGATAATTTATATTAATAAAAAAAAAAGAAAAAAGAAATAAAATTATAATATAAATTTTATTTATATTATATCAAACATAATTTTTGATTTATTTTTACTTTTATTCCATAATTATGGAACTTATATTTTATATATCAAGAATGATAACATTTTAATTATTAAAATATTAAAAATAAATAAAAAAACAATATATGCTATAATTTTTATTAAAAACGGTTCCGTTTTTAAGAAACCTATATTTGTTATACTAATTTTTAATATCTTTAAAAACTTCTTTTTTAAATTCATCAAGCATTTTTTGTTCAAAATAATCAAATTTATAATTTTTAAAATCATTTAATATATTAATATCACAATTCATAAAAAAATCATGTCTATTTTTAATACTTCTTAATACATTGTACTTTATAAAATCTGATATTTCTTTTGGATTAAATTGTTTATCATATAAGTATGTACAATATGCAACAACTAATGCATCTTTTAAAAAACATAATGTTCTTTGATCAACATATTCATTATTTAAAAAATTATCCATTGAATCATAAGCTTCTTTTTTTACTTTTAAGTTTAATTCAGGTATCTCTTTATTTAATATATGTAAAAAATATAAATTATTTAAATAATTATCATTATCATTATCATTATTATCATCATTTTTATATAATAGATATTTTTGATTATTTTTTGTTATAAATGATATTTTATTTTCATTAAATTTTTTATTTTCTTCATTTTTATTTTTTTTTTTAAGTTTATTATCATTTTCATCGCATTTTACTTCTTTAACATGTTTTATCATCTCTTTTTTTGTTTTACACAAAAATTTACAATCTATACATTCGTAAAATATATTTTTGATATTACTCATTTTTTTCTTATTTATTATGGTATATTTTTTTTATATTTAAATCTTATTAAAATTCTTTAATTTTAACAAAAATAAAATTTCTTTAAGTTCATTTTTTTAAATTATTTAAATTAAATTTATTCGTTTAATTTTTAAGAAAAAAATATTTTTAAAAAATAGTTTATAAAAAAAAATAAACTCTAATATTTTTTATCCTAAATGGACTTAAAGAAAAATAAATTTATAAATATAGAAGTTTGTAGAAATTATAAAATGGATATAAATTTAAAATGATAATCCCTCATCGGGAATATTTTGAATGTTATTTTTAAAGTAAAATTTAAATATAACATATCTTTCTGAAAGGAAAGATAAAAAATAGTTCATTTTGGTTTATAGATGATATTGAATAATTAAGCTTCTAACAGCAATTCAAAAAAAAAAATATAACTGCCTATCTCCTCTTCCGAATGATTATTTATTTAGAAATATTTATTATCATGATAGTAATATATCATGTTTTAGGTGTGTCAAATAAATTTTTGTTCAAACCCTTTTCTCATTAAAATCTTTTAACAGCAATTTAAATTAAAAAATATAATTTTTTTTCTATAAAAGGTTGTTTTGAAAAAAGGTATTTTTTTTTCTTTTGTTAATACTATTTCCAGCAATTTTAAAAGTTATAATAAAGATGACTCGAGAATGTTAAGAAAGTTTCAAAAAAACTTTCTATACTGGTTCGAACGCGCTTTCCAACTATTTGTAGTATGTATAAAGAAAAAAGAAAAAAATATTATTTACAAGTCCTTCTTGGATAAGTAAATAATTAGAAAGTTTGTCGCAATTATGTTGCATTTGATTTTACTGATATATTGAAAAAAAGACTTTCGAGTTTTATTTTTTATATAGATGATGTTTAATTGAATAAGCTTTCTACAGCAATTTTAAAATTAAATATTCCTCAGCCGCCGATGTTGTTTGTCTTCGTGGTAAAATATTATTTAAGAAGTATTCCTTATTAAATAGTATTTTAAAAATAAGTCTTCGTACAGCAATTTACTAAAAAAAATATGCATTTTTCAGTTTGAAGACTGTTCAATAACACTACTTACAGCAATACTCTTTATAAGAAATCCTCGACTTTTACGCGTATCCTTCTATATATAATGTAGTGTGTTTTAATTTATAAAAAAAAAATAAAAAATAAGAATAAATAAAAAAATAAAAAATAAATAAAAAATCATTTAATTCTTTTTTTTCAAAAAAAATTGAAAAAAAAATGCTAAGAAAGAATAGGAAGAAGAAAATAAAATGGAAAATATTGTTGAAAACTTCAAAAACAACACTGCTTTAATGGCCTTTACAACTGTTTGGTCTTTATTAGGTCTTGCTGCTTTTATCACATCACTTATTTGCTTTGGATTTAGATCAAGCGGATTAGATCAAAAAGTATTAGCTCTTCTTGTAGCTATTATTCTTGGTCCTTTCTATTGGTTATATTTCTATTATGCTAAAGATTATTGCAAACGCAAATAAATTATAATTTTTAATAAATAAATTTATTTATTTTTTTTATTTTATATTTATTAAATAAAATGATTTATTTAATAATAACTACATCAATTTATAATAAAGTTGGTATTATTGATGAAGAACAAAGAAAAAAAGATTATATTGATACTATAACTAATACTTTACAAAATTTAATTCCAAATATTAAACCTATAATTGTGGAAAATAATGGTTTCAGAAAAACTTTTTTAGATGATTTTAATATAGATATTTTATATACTAATAATAATTTTAAAAATTATTATCATAAAGGTTTTAATGAATTAGATGATATTAAAGATGTTATTAATCATTATAATATTCAAGATGATGATATTATTATTAAACTAACCGGAAGATATTCACCTATTAATAATTTATTTTTTCAATTTGTTTATGATAATCAAAATAATATTGATGCTTTTGTAAAATTTTATAATGTTTGTACATTTAAATATGAGGATTTTAATTCTGTTTTAGGTATGTTTGCTATAAAATCTAAATATCTAAAAAATTTTGAATATAAAAATATTAATTTATCTCCAGAAGTAGAATTTGCTAATCATGTTAATTCTTTAAATAATATAACTATTTTTAAAATAGATTTTCTATATTTATATTGTAAATTTGCAGATGATCATCGGTCTATAATTGTTTAAATTTTATTATTTAAAATTTTCTATTAATGTTTCCAATACTTCTATTTTATCTCTATTTTCACTTTCTAATGCTTCAATATATTCAAATTGATCTTTCATCTTTTTCATCTCATATTGAGTTTCTTTTACCATTGTTTTTAATTTATCAATTTGTAAACTACTATTTATATCACCATTTGATGAACATGTTGATATTGATGAAGTTTGAAAATTTAACATAAATATTTCAAATGATTGCATTTTTTCTTTAAGTTCATTTATCTCATTTTTTAATATTTGATTTTCTATTTCTAATTGTATTATTCTTGAAAAAGTATTATCTTTATCATTATCATTATTATTATCATTATCATAATAATTATTTTTTTCAGTATTATTTATTTTATCATTTTCATTAGTAGCTAAAACAAAACTTAAATATCTATTTTTACTATTATCATTATTAATTTTTGTTTGCATATTATCAGGTATATTTTTTTGTTTTGATAAAAAATCATCTAAATTTTCTAAATCTATATCTGAATCACAGTTATCATCAGTATTAGGACTTAAACTTTCTACTTCATCTTTTTCATTTTCTTCATATTTTTTAAAATAATCATTTAAATTATAATCAAAATTTAAAAATTCTTTTTCAATATTTTCTAAATTATCATTATTTAATTTTAATATTTCAAATGATATATTTTTTTTTATCATTTCTATTTTTATCTTGTTAATAATTGAATGTGTTATATATAAATATATATTCATTTTTTTTTAAATTATTATTTTTTAATTAAAATTATTAAGAATAGAATAAATAACTTAAAAAATTATATTTAATTAAAAATAGATGATTAATATAAATCAATGAGCAAAATATTATTTTATTATCAGTGCAAAAGATGCAAATATAAAACTAATAATCATTTTGATATGAAAAGACATGTTAATAGAAAAAAATTATGTGATATATCAAATGATTTAAAAAATATTTTTGATGCTGTTAATTGGAAAAAAGATTCATTAGAAAAAATTATTAACCCATTAGATATTACTATTTTAGAAAATAATATTGTTAATAATGAAGTTGAAAATATATTTACTAATTTAAACACATCATCAAATGAAAAATTAAATGAAGATTTAAATATTAATAATTCAAATGATAATACAAATTTAGAAGAAGACTTAAAAAATAAATATAATAAAGATTCAAATAAAGATAATAAAGAATATAAATGTAATTATTGTACTAAAATATATAGTCGTAAAGATAGTTTAACTCGACATTTAGAATCGTGTTTAGTTAAATATTTTAAAGAAAATCAAATTAAAAAGAAAATTGAACAAGACAAATTAAATGATTTTGTTCATAATAAAAATTCTTTACCTCCCTCCAAAAATTTACAAGTTGTTGATTATAATAAACGCAAAAAATATCAATGGGAACTTTATTCTTCTTCTTTAATTCCATATCAACCTAATATTGAATATAATGATTTTTCATATTATAAAGGTGTTTGTTTAATTCAAATGCCTTTTGAAGATGAATTTAGAGATAATCATATTAGTTTTGATACTAAAATTAGATTATTTACATCTGTTCATTATCCTTCTTTATTATACGAATTATTAAAAAATCAACATAATATTAATGTAGTACCTGAAAATAAAGAAACATCAATTGTATATAAGAAAAATGGATTTGTAAGAGTTAATAATGATTTTTTAACATTAGAAACAACCTTAAAATTAAAAAAATATTTTTTGAAAAATTATTTAGAAATTAAGAATTTTCACCCCTTAATTGATTCCGATATTTTTTCAGTCATATCTGAAGCTATTTATAGAAGTATTATTAAAAATGCTGATATTGACCATAAATCAGATTATCTTAGAATATTTGAACATAATCGCGAATTTTTCAATATTGAAGAAATTATACAAAACAATAAATTTTTAATAGAAGATTTAAATATGAAAGATTTTATACTCAAAAAACAATTTATATTCTTCTGATCTTTTTTCTTTTTTAAAAAAAAGACCGCAACTTCGTTGCCTTGGCCGCCGCTTTAATTTAGCAAAGCGGACATGCAAAAGATCGCAAAAAAGAAAAAACTTATTAATTATATTTTTATTTAATTATTAAAAATGTTTATTAAAGAAAATATTTTTTTTTAAGTTCAATTAAATAATTAATTTATTATTTTTTTTTTTCATATGAACTGTTTTTTTTTTAAAAAAAAGATAAAGTGCGTTTAATTGTACTTAAAGAAATATCACATAAAATTAATAAATTGAAAAATGCAATTTGTTGCCGAAAATACTCAGAATCAGAATAACGTTGGACTTTTCCAACAAGTTATGATGAATGAACAAGAAAATGAAAATAATTATACTTTAACTGAAAAAGGTGCTTTAACTCTTAAATCATCTTTAAATAATTTAGTTGATTTATTTTATCAATCAACTCGTAAGGTTGATAAAAATCATATTGAAAATGTTTTTGTAAAATCATTAAATGAATCAGACTTATTAACTGCTAAAATGGTTGCTTATATCCGCGACATCCGTGGAGGTAAAGGTGAACGTGAGTTAGCTAAAACATTTTTGGTTAATATGGCTTTAATGAGACCTGATATTATTGAAAAGAATTTAAAACATTATGTACATGAATATGGACGTTGGGATGATGGTCTTCCACTTCTTGAAATTGATTCAGTAAAAATGTTATATTTGAATATTATTAAAGAACAACTTGAAAAAGATTTAATTGAACTTAATGAAAAAGGTGAAAAGGCTAATATTTCACTTTGTGCTAAATGGGTTCCTACTGAAGGTAAATCAGATGATAAAAAATATAAATTTACAACTAAACTTTCTAAACTTATGGGAATTAATCAAGCTGATCTTCGTAAGAAATATATTGGACCTCTTCGTAAACATCTTAATTTAATTGAAACAAAAATGATGCAAAAGAATTATGCTGAAATTGATTATTCAAAAGTACCCTCTCGTTGTATGCATATTCATGGTCAATCAATGGGTAAGAAAAAGAGTGAACCAAATGCTTTCCATCGTAATGATAAAGAAAGATATGAAGAATATTTAGCTCAATTAAAAGAAGGTAAAGTTAAAGTGAATGCTTCAACACTTTATCCACATGAAATTATGAATAAATATTTTAATGGAAGTCATGTTTGTCATCATGAAGTTGATGATTTAACTGAAGGTCAATGGAAAGTCATGGAAGAAAAAATGAAGACCCTTGGAAAACTTGGTAAAACTCTTTGCTTATGTGATGTTTCTGGTTCAATGAGTGGTATTCCCATGTCAATTTCCATTTCACTTGGTATTTTAATTAGTGGATGCTGTGAAGTTGAATCATTTAAAGATTTTATTTTAACCTTTACAACAACACCTCAATTCCATAAGATTGAAGGTAAAAATCTTCTTGAAAAAATTAATAATTTAAGTAGAGCAGCATGGCATGGTTCAACAAACTTCTATCTTGCTTTTACAACAATTTTAGATAGAGCTGTTAAAAATAGTATTCCTGCTGACCAAATGCCTGAAAGACTTATTGTTATTAGTGATATGCAATTTGATTGTGCTGGAGGTAACACTAAAACAAACTTTGAGGCTATTGATGAATTATATAAAAAGGCTGGATACAAACGTCCTCAACTTATCTTCTGGAATGTTAATGGTTCAACAAAAGAAGTTCCTGTAAGACATGATACAGCTGATACTGGTCTTGTATCAGGATATTCACCTGATATCCTTAAAGCTGTACTTAATGGTGAAGGTTTAACTCCTAAAGACATTATGCTTAAAGCTCTTATGGATGAAAGATACAATTTGATTACAGTTTAAAGGTATATTTAAACTACAATTTGATTACAGTTTAAATGTATATTTAAACTACAATTTGATTACAGTTTAAATGCTTATTTAAATAACAATTTAATTACAATTTAAATTAAATTATTGAATTAAAAAATTAAATTATAAATTTTCTTTATTTATTTTCTAGAACTTGATTTCTTAGTTTTAGTTTTCTTTGATTTTGTTGATTTTTTAGATTTTGATTTTGAACTTGAACGTTTCTTTTTTGAACCACCTTCTGCAGTTTTTTGTAAACCTACAAAATTAGATGGTAAAAATTCTTCTTGTTTTGGTCGTGTTATTTTATTAATTCGTTCAACTTTTTTTGTTAATACAGCAACTTGTTCAGCTATTTGACTTATTTGTGCATATGCTTTCTCAGCTGTTCTAGCCGCTTCTGTTGCAGCTTCTTGTGTTCTTATTGCATCTTTAGCAGCTTTTACTGCTAATTTTCTAGCTGTCATAAATTCAGATAGTTTTGTTTTTAATTTTTTTATTAATGCATTATTTTGTGTGTTGTTACCACTAAAATTTTCATTTTTTACACTATTTATTAAAAATTTGTTTAATCTTCCTTCTAAGTTTTTAAGTTCAGTATTTGCAACTTTTGTAGCTTCAACTGCTACAACTGCTGCATTAGCAGTATTTTGTGTTGTTTCTCCTGTTTCTGATTTTGCTGATTGTACTACACTTGTGACTTCAACTGGGCTTGACATTCTATTATTTATACTATAAGGTGACATTTTTTTCTGTCTAAATACTAGATTATTTGAATCTAAATTTGAATCTAATTTTAAATCTAAATTTTGACCTGAAGTTAAACTTAAATTTGAACCTAGAGATAAACCTAAATTTGAAATTGGAGTTGAACTAGAAGCTAAAGCTGAAGTTGAGGCTGAAGTTGAAATTAAAGCTGAAGATGGATTTAAATTTGAAGATTTTTTTAGAACTAATGTTGATGATGGTATTAAAGTTTCTTCAGAAAGTTGTTTTTTTTCAATTCCCATTTTTTTAAAAATTTTTTCTTTAATATTTGTTGGTATGTATTTAAAATATTCTTTTTCTGAGTTTTTATAAATACGTTGAACATTGAATAATTTTTTCTTTCCATGTTTATTTCCAATAGCAAATGCACTTGGTCTTATTTTATTTGTAACAATTGTCTCTTTTTTTTTGTTATTTTCATTTTTATTTGAGTTTTCCATTAAATCAAAATATTTTCTTGATATACTAGCATAGGGAAAACCTGTTTTTACCTTAATTTGTCTTTGTTTTGAAATTTGAACTGGTAGGTTTTCTTGAAATTGTTGATTTTCTGCAACTTCACTATAAAATAGTGCTTTTTGTTTTGGTGTTAATTCACTAAATTCTTCAAAAGATAAACTCATTTTCTAAATATTGATTAGAAAAAACATTATAAAAACTATTATTTATTTTAATTATTATTATTTATTTTCTTGATTTTGATTTACTCTTTTTAGATTTAGACTTAGACTTTGATTTTCTTTTTTTAGCACCACCTGCAGCAGCAGCTGTTGGATTAGATGATTTTTGTTGTTCTACTAAAGCTTTTAATTTTTCAACACTTCTTGACACATTTCCTAATTCTCTTTCAACATTCATAACAGCTTTATTTAAATTTGTTTCTCCTGTTGCAATTCCTAAAAATTTACCTACATTTGATAATATATTATTAGATTGTTGATTTATCATCTTCTTAGCAGTTTCTCTATTATTTCTTATTTGTTGAGCTTCTTGAGTATTTTTTTTTGCTTGAGCTAATGCTAATTTTTGAGCATTTTCAGCTTCTTTAGCTAATCTTGCAGCTTCGTTTGCTGCTTTTTTTGCAGCTTCGGCAGCAGCTTGAGCATTAGCAGCAGCTTTAGCATTAGCTATAGCCTTAGCATTAGCTAATTTCTTGGCTTCAGCATTTTTAATAATTTTAGTGTATTTTCTTTTTAATAATTGCATATTACTCTTTGGTGTTCCTAATTGTTTTTTAAATTCTGAATACATACTTTTTCCAGTTGATTTATCAATATCAAATAAAATTGTACTTTCAAATATATTTGTTCTATTAGGAACTATTTTATTATAATTACTTGCTTCAATATTCATTTTAATAGTTTTAGAAACATTAGATTCTGGTCCTCTTTTTGAAAGAACAATTAATTTTTTTATATAATCTTCAAGACCAGGAATTTGGTTTTTATATTGTTTTAAAAATTGAGCATATGTATAATATTCAATTCTTTTTTCATCTGGTGTTTTTCCTGATAAATAATTTCTTTTGTTAGTACTCATATTTATTCTATACTTTTTATTTAGAAAAAAATATATTATCAAAAAATTAAAATTAAACTTATATTATTTTGTTTTTCTTTATTAAATTAAATTGAACTTAAAAAAATTAATTATTTTCATTTAATTTTTACCTTCAAAATCTGAATTAGGGAAACCAGTAGTAAAGAAGTATTTAGGTGATAAATCAGCCATTTGTTGTGTATTTGTTAATTGTGATACCATATTAGTATTAGTTCCTAATTGATACATTTCATCTATTTCCCATGATTGTATTGCTCTATTATAATATCTTAAATTAGATACATAACCATCAAAACCTCCGAAAGGATTAATAGTTAAATCACCATAATTCATCTTTAATACACCAACATATTGACGTTTCTTTAACATATTATTAATGTAGACATCTACTGAATTTCCAATACAATTTACAGTTAACATAAACCATTTATTAAGAGGAATGTTACCAACATCAGCACTTACATATACTGAATCATATGAATTAAAACGAATATGAAGTTTATTTGTATCAGGATATAAGAATATACCTGGACTACTTAATAAAGGATAATGCCATGTTTGAACTCCTCCAGTAGTTGTTTGATATAAATCATTTGAACCTTTATTCATAATTATTTTCATTAAAGGTCCTGTACCTTTAGTACATGCTGAATTACCAGAAGTTGATGTTTGAACAAAATTTGTATCTTTGATAAATAACCACATACAATATGTAAATTCTTGACCATATTGACCATCAGATGGGTCAGGAATTCTTACAGCAGGAATTGTTTTTAATTGATTACCATCTAAAGTACCATAAATAAAATAAGGTGAAGTTATTTTGTATGAACGATAAGAATTCCAACCCATATAAATAAATACAGCTAAAATAATTAATATAATCACTAAAATAATAAAATTAGGAGATTTAACATTTGTCATATTTTTACTAATATTTTTTGTAAATGAATTTGCTGAAGCTGTCACATTTGAAGACATATTTAAAAATTATCTCTATTATTTCTTATTATTTTTTTTATTAAAAATAATATTTTTAAAAAATAATTATTTATTTTATTTATTTTATTTTTATTTATGAAGTTTCATCTATTGATGATTTATCTTGTATTGTCACAAATTTACCATCTTGGAAGAATTGAATATTATATTGTGATGAACCAATTGGACCTTGTGTATACATTGATGATACTTCATTTGGTTGTAATGCTCTAGTAAAATATTGAGTTTTACCAATCTTACCATCAAAACCTGGTGGTTTACCATAAGTTACAAAAAGATTTGTACTTGTATCTAATCCTTTAGGAATACCTTTTAATGCACAACTGCGTTCTAATTTACCATTAATATAAACATCAACTGTTCTATTATTTAATACATATACTATATGTACCCATTTCATTAAAGGAATATTATTAATATCACAACTTTCTACTCCTTCTTGTGTTTCAACAGTAGTAATAACTTTAAGATTGTTTGTTAAAGGATATAACCATAATGAGGGAGTGTGTACTGGATTTCCTGAACCAGGATTGGATG
>JACCED010411435.1_pt1 | contig 30535 bp, 29 predicted proteins | sample 7455021 | NCBI WGS metagenome assembly JACCED01 (sample SAMN15323456, study PRJNA562643) | freshwater metagenome | isolation source: river surface water | place: USA:Blue River Watershed | collected 2017-08-19 | reverse complement strand
TTGTGGAGCCTCCCTCGATGGTCGCGTAGGTCTTTAAGGGTCCGGGATGATGTACGGCGATCGCTACCCCTTTGGCGCAGTCCAGGGCGCTGCCGCCGCCAAGAGCAATCAGGCCGTTACAGCCTTGGTCGACATAAATCGCTCGGGCTGCATGCACGGCCCGCTCAGTCGGGTTGGAAGGTGTCTGATCGAAGATTGACACCCGAAGTCCTGCGGCAGCGCATTGGCGGAGGACCCGATCGAGAATGCCGGCGGCCCGAATTCCAGGATCGGTGACGATCAATGCATGGTCAATCTGATGTTGAGTGCAACTGTTTTGCAGGTGGCTTAAGGCGCCGAATGCAATATGGACCTGATTTAAGTAGATGATCTGCGACATTTCCGACTCCCTGTGTGTCGATTCGCATGATAGGGCCGTGGGCCAGCGCTGTGCGCGACGAGCTGAGCAAGGGTTGTTCCGGATTCCCTTCCGCGGTGTCCAGGTCATATATATGACCTAGTTGACAGGGGCCTGACCGGCGTCTAGGATCGGCCCACCACTCGCCGAAGGAGTCTTGCCGTTGCCGTCCTTTGTTCGTTATCTCTATCCGCCCGTGTTTTTATTGGGCACGCTGCTGGCCTGGTTCGCGGTGTCCGAGTGGTGGCAATGGGTCTCGCCAACGCGCTTTCCGACTCCCACGCAAACTGCTGAGGCGTTCCGTCAGATTTTGGTGCAGGGCTATGGCAACGGCCGACTGCATCAACACATCTTGCAGAGCGTGCTGCTGGTGTCGTTGAGTTTTACGATCTCAGCGGCCCTGGGAATCGCCTTGGGAATTTTTATGGGCGCGAGTCGAAAAATTGAGGCTCTTGTAAACCCTGTTTTTTTAACCCTCAGGCCAATTCCGCCGTTGGCCTGGATCCCGCTGGCGATCGTCTGGCTTGGCCTGGAAAACAGTGCCAAGGTCATGGTGATTTTTGTTGCCGCTTTTGTTCCTTCGGTAATTAATACGTTCACAGGTATTCGCTCACTCGAGGTGCCGCAGCGTGAAGCCGCCCGCATGCTGGGAATCGGGGGCCGCGCGTATTACTTTGAGGTTCTCATCCCCGCCGCAATGCCCATGATTTTTACGGGCATGCGGCTTTCACTTCAGGCTTCGTGGACAACGCTAGTGGCTTCAGAGCTGGTCGGTGCAATGCTGGGTTTAGGTTCGATCCTGAATCAGGCGGCGCAGGATATCAACCCGCCAATGATTCTTGTCGGGATGATTTTTGTTGCCTTGTGTGGCTGGCTGATGACGTATGGCCTGGGCCGTCTTGAACGTCTAGCGATTCCATGGAGGTCGGTGTGATCGCCGCCCAGACAAGTAATACTTGGCCCGAGACCGCGCGCTTATCGCTCATTGGGATCGTGCTTTTCCTTGGGTGTTGGTACCTCGCGGTGTTCTTTGAGATTACGCCGCGCCGATTTCTGCCTGCGCCCCACGAGGTCTTATTCCAGTTTGCTCGACTGATTCAAGAGCCTTTCACAGGATTTACTCTTGGGCAGCACCTGCTGTCGAGTTTTCGTCGCTTCCTTAACGGATTTCTACTTGCGATCGCAATTGGAATTCCGCTGGGATTGTTAATGGCGTTATCCCGCGGCGTTCAGCTCCTGGTGACCCCGATCTTTGAGAGTGTTCGCTTTGTTGCGCCGATCGCCTGGGTACCATTTGCAGCGCTGTGGTTTGGCACTGGCATTGGCGGCCCCACACTGGTAATTTTCATGGGCGCATTCCCGCCCGTGCTGATCAATACGTATCGTGGTGCGATTTATGTGGATCGCAAATACATCGAGGCCGCCAAGATGCTGGGGGCGGGCCCGATTCGTTTGATGACCCAGGTGCTCTTTCCCGCATCGCTGCCTTCGATTGTGGCGGGCCTTCGGATTTCCGCCGGGTTGGGCTGGCAGTCCTTAGTTGGTGCGGAGCTGATTGTGGCCTCCAGTGGGGTGGGCTACATGATGGTGAAGGGTCAGGCCAGTATTCAGACCCAGATTGTGATGGCGGGAATGATCGCAATTGGCCTTGTCGGTTTGCTGATTGACATCCTTTTGCGTCGTGTTGAGCGGCGATTTAATCGTTACCAAGAGGTTCATTGATGGCGGATATACGTTTTGAGGCAGTCCAGCGGGCCTTTGTGCAAGGCGGTAAGGAATTTCTGGCGGTGGGCGGGATTGATCTGGTGGTCGCCAATCAGGAGTTTGTTGCCATCGTTGGACCGTCGGGCTGCGGTAAGACTACCTGCATGCGAATGGTGGCGGGCCTGGACCAGCCCACCAGTGGCCGCGTGTTGGTTAACGGAAAAGAGGTGACCGAGCCCGGGCCAGAGCGTGCAGTGGTCTTTCAGCAGTTCGCGCTGTTTCCGTGGAAAACAGTCTTCGAAAACATAGCGTTTGGCCTGCGTGCGATGGGGCTGGGTCAGTCGGAAATTGGTGATCGAGTCAATCGATTTATTTCGATGATGGGCCTCTCGGGTTACGAGCAGGCCTACCCGCATCAGCTCTCAGGGGGCATGCAGCAGCGGGTTGCGATTGCTCGCGCTTACGTCCTTGATCCGGGCGTTTTGCTGATGGACGAGCCCTTCGGGGCGCTGGATGCGCAGACCAGGGTGGTCATGCAAGAAGAGCTTGTGCGGCTCGCCAGAAAGAACCCAAAGACGGTATTGTTCATCACCCATGCGGTGGAGGAGGCGGTCTACCTCGCCGATCGGGTGGTGGTGATGTCGCGGCGACCAGGTTTGATTCGTGAAATCATCGATGTGAAATCGATCCGCGAAAAGGAGCGCTGGGACGACCACTCGAGGATTGAAGATGTGATGGATTTGGGATCGTTTGTTCATCTTCGGAGCCACATTTGGCGGCTCCTGCGTGAGCAGCATCTTGGAGACGATCAGTAATTTTAAAAAGAGGAGACGCAAAATGAAGCACCGTTATAAACTCGCATGTGCATTAAGTGCACTGGCTTTATTCGCAGCAAAACCGGCAACGGCACAAGGAAGCCTGACTGAAATTAAGGTCAGCTACCAGCCGGCTGTTTATTGGGCCCTGCCTTTTTACATCGCTACTGAGCGCAACTGGTGGTCAGAGTTGGGCTTAAAGCCGACCTTTAGTACATTTCCGGCCGGTGTGCCGCAGATTGCAGCTTCGGCCTCGAAATCTTGGGATATAGGTGGAACCGGAGGTGTGCCAGCAGTGCTGGGGCATGTACGTTTTGGCCTGAGAACCATTGCCCTCTCAAACGATGAGTCGGCAGGTAATGCTCTGGTGGCGAGTGGCAAGACTGCCGCAGCATTTGCAGCCAATCCTCAGTCTATTAAAGGGCAAACCATTGTGCTGACCGCGAATTCAACCGGAGACTACGCGGTTCAGTCTTGTCTCCGGAAGTTCGGCTTAAATAAGTCAGATGTCACGATGCGTAACATGGGGCAGGCTGAAATTATCTCCGCTATGTCCTCAGGAAATGCTGACTTAGCAGGCCTCTGGGCGCCCAATATCTACACGGTTGAAGAAAAGGCCGGTGGTCGGGTGATCTGCAGCGGGAAAGACGGCGGCTCATTCGTGCCGGGTGCCATCGTTGTTCGGGGCGATTATGCCAAGGAAAATCCGCAGAACGTAGCCAAATTTCTGGCGATTTATCTTCGGGCTTGGCGCTGGATGGGCGCGAATCGTAACGAAGCAATCGCGATGATGAAAAAATTCTATGAGCAGGGCGGAGTGACAATTTCAGAGGCCTCGATGCGTAAAGAATTTGATACTCGCCCAACTTTCGACTTGGCTGGCCAGCTCCGGATTATGGATCGCTCTAAGGGTGGTTCGCAGATGGACGGCTGGTTTACCGCCATGGCAGAGTTTATGAAAGGCACGGGTGCGATTACCGATGTTCCGCCGGCAAACGCATACATCACTGATGAGTTCATCAAAATGGTGAATGCGGACAAAGCCCTTCGGGATTTTGCAAACCGCACAAACTAATGTGGTCGTGGCGGGGTAACACCCCGCCACAAAAACTCTAAGAGATCAGGTGATATGGCAGTAACTTATTTAAAAAAAGCAGATAAAAACCCCTCCACCGAAACCGCGACGGCCCAGCGGGTCGCCAGCGAGATGCTGCAGAAAATTCGCGAAGGGGGTGAGGATGCCGTTCGCCGATATGCGAAAGAGCTTGATCAGTGGACTGGAGAGATTCTCATGTCCGATGCGGCGATCAATAGTGCCCTGGCAGAGGTGCCCGCTAGCATCCGTCAGGACATCGACTTCGCAGTCCGTCAGGTCTATGACTTTGCGGTCGCTCAGCGAAACAGCATTCAGAATTTTGCAGTAGAAGTACACAAAGGTGTTACAGCAGGTCAGCGTGTTATCCCTGTCAATGTGGTGGGCTGTTATGCGCCCGCTGGCCGCTACGCCCATATTGCTTCTGCCTATATGACGGTGGCGACCGCAAAAGCAGCCGGTGTGAAAAGCATCGTCGCCTGCTCGAGCCCTTTTCGTGGCGGTGGTATGCACCCTTATGTCCTTTACGCCTTCAAAGCCGCTGGGGCAGACATGATCATGACCCTCGGGGGTGTTCAGGCAATTGCCTCGCTCGCCTATGGACTATTCACAGGAAAGCCGGCCGATGTTGTTGTGGGGCCTGGAAATAAATTTGTTGCTGAAGCCAAACGTATGCTCTTTGGGGAGGTAGGTATTGATGTCTTCGCAGGCCCCTCAGAAGTCGCAGTAATTGCAGATCACACGGCCGACCCTGCCTTGGTGGCCAGCGACCTCGTCGGCCAGGCGGAGCATGGGCACGAGTCGCCCGCCTGGCTCTTTACAAACTCGCAATCCTTGGCGCAAGAGGTCATGCGGCGTATGCCGCAGTTGATCGACGCGCTTCCGCCGACGGCCCGAGACGCAGCTGGTGCGGCGTGGCGAGATTATGGTGAAGTCATTTTTTGCGACACCCGCGAAGAGCTTGTTGAGGTCTCTGATCGCTACGCCAGCGAGCATCTGGAAGTTCATGCGCAGGACCTTGACTGGTGGCTGAGTCATCTCACTGCTTACGGATCACTCTTTTTGGGCGAAGAGACAACGGTTGCCTATGGGGATAAGGCCAGTGGCCCGAATCATGTTCTGCCGACAAAAGGCGCCGCCCGCTATTCCGGTGGCTTGTCGGTGCATAAATTTATGAAGACATTGACCTGGCAGAAAATGACACGTGAAGCGAGCCGAGATATTGCTGAGATCACTGCTCGCATCAGTCGATTGGAGGGTATGGAAGCCCATGCGAGAACTGCGGATGATCGGCTAGCGAAGTATTTTCCAGAACAGAATTTTGATCGGGGTCGGCCTGTCGAGGTATGAGGCTAGAGTCGCTTTTCGATCTGCATGATCGGGTTGCGCTGGTCACAGGGGGCAGCAGCGGAATTGGTTTTACCATGGCCAAGGCGTTGGGGCTGGCAGGCGCTTCGGTGGTTTTGGCATCAAGAACAGCCGAGACGCTACAAGCCCGGGTCCAGGAATTACGCGACAACATTATTCCTGCGGCGAGTGTTTGCGGAGATGTCAGCAATCTCGAAAAAATAGAAGAATTGGCCGAGCAAGCGGTGGCGTGTTTCGGCAAGATCGATATTCTGGTGAATGCGGCTGGCGTAAATCTGCGCGAATCTTTCCAGAGTGTCAGCCCCGCCACCTGGGATCAGCAAGTCAGGGTGCATCTTGGTGCGCCCATGTTTCTGACCCAGGCACTGGCTCCGGAGATGGCCAGTCGTGGCTGGGGCCGGATTCTGCTGATCGCTTCGCTTCAGAGTTATCGCGCGTTTGCGAATAGCGCCCCTTACGGCGCTGCCAAAGGCGGGGTCGTGCAACTCACGCGCGCGATTGCCCAGGAGTGGTCGGGAAAGGGCATTACCTGTAACGCGATTGGCCCAGGCTTTTTTCCAACCGAGCTGACCGCGCCGGTATTTAATGACCCCGAGCTTGTTGCCCATCATGCCCAGCGGACCGCCATCGGGCGCAATGGAGTCTTGGAGGACCTCTGGGGGGCCACCATCTTTCTCGCAAGCGAGGCCTCGGCCTATATCACCGGTCAAACACTGATGGTCGACGGGGGGTACACAGCCAAATGAGAGCTGATCTGCCCTAGCGAGCCGCAGCGATCAACCCTTGCTGAATTCGATAGACCCCCATCCAGCCCTGCTAGGTTCGTTACTTCCACCCGAAGGTGTGAAGCCACTGAACTTTAGCCCTGGGCCAGCATCGCTTGCCGCTGAAGTCGAGGAAGAGGTCAAAGCTTTATTCGATGCTCCGCGTATGTGTTCCATGTACCTCTCGCATCGATCCCCTGAATTTCTGGACATTCTTGCCAGTGCGGTGCAACGTTGCCGCGCAGCGATGGACATTCCTCAACAGTATGAGATTGTATTCATGCACGGAGGTGGGCACGGGCAGTTTGCTGCTGTTCCGCTCAACCTTTGTCCTAACGGCGATGAAAAAGTAACCTACTTGGTCAATGGCACCTGGTCTAAACGCGCCCTGTCCGAAGCATCGAAATACTGCCGCCCAATCGTCGTTTCTTCTGAGAACTCCGATGGTACCTTTACCCAAAATCCCTCTTTCGATGACTTGGACCCCGAATCCAAGTATGTGCATCTCTGTTCCAACGAAACAGTGAATGGAATTGAGATGCACCGGCTGCCTAAGCTCGGTATCCAGGCCCCATTGGTCGTAGACGCGTCCTCGGACTTTTCCACCAAACCAATTGACTGGCTTGGCTGCAATATCGGTATTCTGTATGCCTGCGCATCAAAAAATTTGGGCCATCCCGGCGTCACCCTGTGCGTGATTCGCAAGGACTTATTAGGAACACCGAACCCCAAATGTCCTGGCGTATTCTGCTACACCACAAATATTCGTGAGGGAAATTTGTGGAATACCATTGCTACCTTCAACGTGGAGGTCGTTAACATCTACATGCAATGGTTGATCAACCAAGGCGGTGTCCATGAAATGGAACGCCGATCGATCGCTAAGTCTGCCATGCTGTATGACTTGATCGATAGCTCAGAGGGTTTCTACACTACCCCAATTGCGGATCCACTTATCCGCAGTCGCATGAACGTTCCTTTTGATGTTGCTGGTGGCGATAAGGAAACAACCCGAGACTTCTTGATACAGGCCTGGGAGCGCGGAATCATCGGCCTGAGAACGCTCACCCCTTTTGGCGTTGGAAAATACTTGAGGGCCAGTTTGTACAATGGGGTCAGCTTGCCACAAGCCGAGGTCTTAGCTACTTTCATGACGGACTTTATGCAAGCCGCTCGTGGCAAGCCAGTCGGACATGCTCGCTCATGAAGGAGTGAAAACTATGAAAGCATTGGTCTACACCCAACCCAACGAAGTACGCATCCAGCAGTACCCGGAGCCAACATTAGATGTTGATGAGGTGATTCTGAGAATTGACGCAGTCGGTATTTGCGGTAGCGACATGCATGCTTACCACGGTCACGACCCACGCCGAAAGCCCGGCCTGATTCTTGGACACGAGTTTGCAGGGACGGTGGTAGAGACCAAGTCATCACTTTTCGATAGGGGCGTGCGAGTCACTGGAAACCCTTTGATCACATGCGGCCGCTGTGATTATTGCCAGCAGGGCCGCAATAATCTGTGTGCCAATCGGACCATGGTGGGCATGACGCGGCCGGGTGCTTTTGCTGAATACATGAGCATTCCCGCCTCTTCTCTGATCGCACTTCCGGAGACGATAGACTCTAATACCGCCGCTTTAACGGAGCCAGCCGCGACCGCTGTCCATGCGCTTGACCTATCAGTTCGGGCACTGCGTCGGCCAATTCAAGAATGTCGCGTATTGGTAGTGGGTGGCGGCGCTATTGGAATGTTTACGGCGCTCTTACTCAAGCATTTCGGTGTGCTCGAGCTGGATGTTATCGAGGTCAATCCGTTGCGAAGACAGACGCTGGCCCGAGAGACCCAGTGTAAGGTGATTGATCCTGCAGCCGAGCACTGTAGCGAGAATCACTACGAACTGGTGGTGGATTGCGTTGGCTCTGCGGTAACACGATCGACGGCGTTTCAGGCGATTCGACCGGGTGGTGTGATCATGCATGTCGGGCTCCAGGAGTGGGCCAGTGAGATTGATATGCGTAAGCTCACCCTTGCCGAGATCACACTGCTCGGAACTTACACGTACACGACGGTTGATTTGAAAAACACTGTTCGGTATCTGGACCGGGGGGTCTTTGGCCCTTGCTCCTGGGTTGATCTTAGGTCCCTTGAGGAGGGCCCAGCGGCATTTGCTGATTTGCATTATGGCCGTGCAGCATCCGCAAAAATTCTGCTAAAACCCTTCTCCGGGAATCTATCCGCGAACCGCTAGCCTTGTCCTAGTGGTTTGCTTCGGCCAGGCGAGCTTGTAAAATCCGAGCAATATAGCGATCGGGAGCCGCCAGCTCGCGCATGATCGAGAAATGATTAAGCCCTGGTCTACAATGAAAAGTGCTCAGCGGGGACTGCTGCTGAACGACCGCAAAAAAGTCGCTTGATTGCGACTGCCATCCTTGCGTCTCGGCGCTACCCACCACAATATCAAGGGGAATGAGAGGGTCGAGAGGGTATTGCATAGGACTTAATTCCTTGGCTTCACTGCTCGTGAGGCGGACATCATTATTGACAGAAATTTGCAGCACTGGATCAAGTCGATAAATTCCGCTTATTAAGACCATGGAAGAAATGAGTTCACGTGAAAATTTGCGACTAAGTCGTCGCGTTGTAAGTTGTGCCGCGAGAAGATGCGCTCCGGCAGAGTGGCCACACAGAACTAATTTATCTCCACGGCAGCCATAATCATCCGCATTCTTACTGATCCATAGAATCGCTTTTTGAATTTGTTCAACGATCTGCTGAACGGTAAATATTGGGCACAGATCGTAGCCAATCACCATAACGCCTGCCTGGGCCTGGTCGACGGCGTTAGCGATAAAACTGAAATCATCTTTGTGACGACTTCTCCAGTAACCGCCGTGAACAAAAACTAACGTTGGTAGTTTTTTGCTCGTGCCTGGGAATAAATCAAGTCTACTGCGTTCGGTTTTTCCATAGGGGATATCGAGGATACTTCGACGACTTGCACGGACTTTTTCACTTAGTTCGCGCTCTTCGCGAAAATACTCCTCGAAGTCAGGAACAGACAGTCTTGGAATAAATTCGTATTCGAGTGAGCCGGTCATTTCGCAGTAAATCCACCATCGAGGCAGATTGTTTGTCCAGTAATAAAGCGACTTGCATCACTGGTTAAAAAAAGTGTGAGTCCTTGGATGTCTGGATACTCACCGTTGCGGCCCAGACAAGTTTGCCCGGCAAAACGATTTACTGCCTCTTCATTTTGGAAAACAACCTCAGTCAATGGGGTTCTAAAAAGACCAGGTGCGATCGCATTACAAGTAATCCCATATTTCGACCACTCTTCGGCAATTGCACGAGTCAGCTGAACAACCCCCCCTTTGCCAGCCCCGTACGCAGCGCTGTTTGGAAAAGCTCTAAAAGATTGTAAAGACGCAATATTTACAATGCGGCCCCAGCCTTTCTCCCGCATTTTTGGTGCAAGGCCTTGTACGAGAAAAAAAGGTGCCGTTAAGTGAAGGTTTAACTCAGATTTCCAACCCGCCGAGGTAACCTCAACAAATGGTTTGCGAAGATTGGTTCCGGCTGCATTAACCAAAATATCAATTGCCCCAAATTCCTGCTGGATTTGTTTGGCCGCCAGGATAGCGCTGTCGTCAGAGGACAGATCCCAAGTTAAATAATCTGCAGTGATGCCCTTTGCACGCAGATCATTAGTCGATTGTTTGAGTGCTTCTTCTCGGCGAGCAATAAGGATAATCTCGGCCCCGGCTAATCCTAAATAATTTGCCATAGCAAATCCTAGTCCGGAGTTTCCGCCAGTGATTACCGCCTTTTTGTGTTTATAGTTATAAAGCGCTGTCCAGTCTGTTTTCATGATATCAACTCAATAGAAGTAATTTTTACAATACATGCTAGGAGAGAGAGAATGGATGAATCAACGAGCGACTGTCAACTTAGTATTATCGTGACAGGTGGGGCGAGCGGTATAGGCGCTGCCGTAGCGGAGCTTGTCCTCGAACGCGGAGGCTGTGTTGGAATACTCGATATCGATCTAACAAAATGCAGCGAAAACTTAGCGCCGCGAAAAGGCCGTTGCATTCGTGTTGCTGCAAGCACGCTTGATCAGACGGCCGTTATGGAGGCCTGGTCTCAGGTGACGAATGAACTGGATCGGCCTATTAACGGCTTAGTAAATTGTGCGGGCGTTCCCCCGATACCAGCGCCGATTGAATCCTACGAGGTTTCGGAGTGGTCGCGTTTGCTTGAATCTCATCTCACCGGAACCTATATTCCGTGCAAAGTTATTGGATCTGAGCTTGCACGATTAGGTCATGGTTCGATTGTGAATCTTGCGTCCGTGTTGGCATTCAGATCGGGCCCGGTATTGGCCTATGGGGCTGCAAAAAGCGGCGTTGTGAGCCTTACCGAGTCATTGGCTGTGCATTGGGCAAAGTCTGGTGTTCGTGTCAATGCAGTGGCTCCAGGATGGACAGAGACGCCTTTTCTTCGACCTGCCGGACGACCGAATCGAGACTTTTCGCCGATCCTGTCTGCGACACCGCAAAAACGTTTGTTGCCACCGCGTGAAATTGCCGAGGTTATCTATTTTCTGCTTTCAGAGTCGTCTCGCGCCATTACTGGGGTTACGATCCCCTGTGATGGGGGCGTAATTGCTGGGAGCGGCTGGGCTCCTTACGGCGGATTCGATATTTTCCCCCCTCAATCCGCGCAAGGTAACTCCGAATGAGACGAATCTGAGAGAGGAAAACTTCCATGTATGACCTAGGTGGGAAAACCGCATTAGTAACGGGCGCTGGACGCGGGATTGGCGCAGCCATCGCAATTCGACTCGCAGAGGAGGGGGCTGATATCGCGGTTGTTGATATTGACGGAGCGCTTGCTGAGGAGGTGGCGGGGCAGGCAAGCACCCTTGGGGTAAGAAGTTTGAGTCTACAGACAGATGTTGCGAGGGCGGATCAGGTCAGCACGATGGTTAAGTCTGCGATGCAACATTTCGGAAAAATAGATATTTTGGTGAATAACGCTGGAATCAATCTCGTGAAGCCGATGCTCCAAATGACAGAGGAGGAATGGGATCGCTTATTTGAAGTTAACTTAAAGAGCTATTGGCTTTGTGCTCGTGCGATAGCCCCTCAGATGATCAGCAGGGGCGTCGGAGGAAAGATCATTAACGCCTCCTCAAAGGCTGGAAAAACCCCATCGCGTTACGCTCCGATAGGCGCCTACTCAACCACGAAGCATGGCGTGATTGGGTTTACGCGGTCGCTCGCTCTTGAGTTAGCCCCAAGTCGAATTAACGTTAATTGTTTTTGTCCAGGACTGGTCGACACAGACATGTGGGACCATATGGATCGTGCGGTCGCAGAACTTTCTGGCGACCCAATTGGATCGTTACGAGCCCGTGCAATCGCAGATATTCCTCTTGGGCGCATGGACAGCCCTGCTGGAGTTGCAAAGTTGGTCGCATTTCTTGCTTCGCGAGAGTCGGATTACATGACAGGGCAGTCGGTGAATCTATCTGGCGGCCTTGAAATGCACTAGACACATCACCTCGGTGTGTTGAGCCACATCACGGGTTTACCCCAATGTTCAGTAAGCGCTTTCAATCTACCTTTCCCAAACGGTTGTAATTAAAAAATACAAGTAACTAAGGAATGGGAGACCAAAATGTCAATGTTTGCGACGTTCGTTAGATTTTTCTTAGCTGGCGTGTGTGCATTGGGACTCGTTAGTGGCGCGGCAGCACAACAAAGAGACAAGATAAGAATCGCAGCGCAGGTGTGGTACCCATCTTTTCCGCAGTACGCAGCGATGAGCCAGGGTATTTATGCAAAGTGGGGCCTTGATCCCACCATCAAAGTGTATCCCTCAGGCGGCCCGATCGTTCAAGCAGCCGCTACTGCAGAATGGGATGTGGCGCACATCGGTCTGCCCCCAACAGTTCAGGGCTTCAAACTGGGCCTTATCATTGCGGGAGTGATCAGCGAAGAGGCTGTTATTCATCAACTGATTGGTCGGCCAGATTATGTCGATCGAGTCAAAAAGAACCCTGCCTTACTCAAAGGGTCAAAAGTTTTTGTTACCACAGCGTCTACTGGTCATTTCATGGTCGAAGGCTGCCTCAAGAAATACGGTCGAACCATGGCTGACATTCAGATGTTGCCAAGCGAACAAGCGGCCTCACTGTCCGCTTTTATGGCTGGTAACGGCGATCTTGCTCAGCTGTGGACACCCCAATCAACTGCCGCTCGCGGACGAGGAATGAAGGTTTTCTGTGATGCCACAGAAGCGGGCGTAAAAGTTCCATCGGTGTGGGTGATCCACCCCGAATTCGCCAAAAAGAATCCCGATGCGGCAGTTCGTTGGCTAAGGGCAACTCTGGAGGGCGCAGAATGGGCTCAAAGAGATAAGGCGAGAACAGCTTCGCTATACAAAGAGTGGGACAAGTTTCGCGGAACCCAAACTGAAGAGGCGTTTCTGAAAGAAGAGATCGATCTTGCAATGGATTTATGGCCGATGCAGGCTCAGTTTGAAAGAATGATTGGAAAGCCCGGAGAAAAGGTTTATGTCTATCAGGTATTAGAAGAAATTTCACAGTTTTATATTCGCATTGGACGCATGAAGGAAGTTGCCCCTGAAATTATGAAAATGCCGGATCCTAGCTGGATTCGAAAGGCGGCCGCTCTCCCAGCCCGATGATGCTGTGATGAGTCAGAGTCAACAGACGGAGCGTAATGACCTAGTTTATGAAGATGTTTGTATGGATTTTGAAAGCGCGGCTGGTGTGGTCAGGGCGCTCGATCCATTTAGTTTTCATATCCTAGGCAACGAGTTCATTGTTATCGTAGGCCCCTCCGGTTGCGGTAAGACCACCCTTCTTCATATTACTTCGGGTCTTACCGCGCCAACCTCAGGGCGAGTCTTGCTGGGCGGAAAGCAAATTCTGGAGCCCGGTCCCGATAAGGCGATCGTTTTTCAGAATTTCTCTTTGTTTCCGTGGAAATCAGTCTACGAAAATATTGAATTCGGCTTGCGAATAAATGGGGTGCCTCCTCAGGAGAGGCATCGCTTAGTAAACAATGCGATACAGCTAATTGGTCTGGACGGGTTTGAAAAGCATTTCCCGCGTCAGCTGTCCGGAGGAATGCAGCAGCGTGTAGCCATCGCGCGTAGTTTTGTTTTACAGCCTCAAGTGCTCCTTATGGATGAACCGTTCGCAGCCCTTGACGCTCAGAATCGACAATTAATGCAGGAGGAGCTGGTTCGAATCTGGCAAACACAGAAGCCGACCGTACTCTTTATTACTCACAGCGTGGAAGAGGCAGTTTTTTTAGCCGACCGAATCATTGTGATGAGTCGCCGCCCCGGTCGTATCAAGGAAGTCTTAAAGCCTTCCGATTTCATGGGTGAGCTCACCACGCACTGGCGCACACTTCCTTACGATGATGTGATCCGGAGAGCGGATTTCCAAGAGCTGAGAGCTAGGGTCTGGCGCCTCGTGAAATCGGAGATCGGAGATCGACATTAAGTACGCGGCTCTGATGCATAAACGAAGCGCATTGGTAAAAAACACGATCGCGCTGATATCGGTGATCACGCTGATTTCTGTCTGGTGGGGGGTAACTGCGCTTGGGATGGTTCGTCCACTGATCCTGCCATCTCCCGCAGAGGTTGGCTTGGGTTTGATTGATATCTGGAATGGTTATTTGGGTGTTCCCTTTATCAATCATTTCAAAGCAAGTCTTTCCGTGATGATTTTGGGATATCTTTCCGCGGTGGTTATCGGCGTATTGTTTGGCGTCGGTATGGCCTGGATTCCGAGCCTGGATAAGTTATTTTCCCCAGTAGTTTCTGCGGTTAGACCCATTCCGCCTCCAGCTTGGATACCGTTAACAATATTGTGGTTCGGGATTGATTTGACCGCGAAAGTGTTTATTGTTTTCGTCGCAGCTGTTGTTCCATGCCTTCTCAATAGCTATCAGGGAATCAAAAGTGTACCCATTGATTTACTGAATGCGGGACGAAGTCTTGGCGCAAAAAGAAGAGTACTTTTATTAGAGATCGCTGTTCCTGCGGCGCTACCAGTAATTTTAGGCGGGCTTCGAATCGCTCTTGGTACTGCTTGGGCGACGATTGTAGCAGCCGAACTCGTTGTGTCGTTGGCCGGGTTCGGATTTTTGATAATGAATGGCTATCGTAATCTTGAATCAAATATCGTTTTTTGCGGAATGCTCGCGGTCGCGCTAACCGGCTTTTTAATGAACTTTTTATTTTTGCGCGTCAGTCAAAGAGTCTTCCCGTGGGTGCCGTCAGAGAAGTAAGACTTTACAATGACTATTCGAACCCACAAACCAATCCATGCTAGACAAGCTTTGATCTTCTGTTTGTGGCTTGCCATTTGGGGGTTCGCTGTTGAAGTTTTCGAGGTCTCCTCCGATTTCCTTCCGAATCCAATCGAGGTCCTGGAAAGGATAATTACCCTTAGTTACGAGCCAATCGGTGCTGGGACCTTGGCTACCCATGCAGCGGCAAGCATAACTAGGCTATTGAGTGGATTTCTGTCAGCTATGCTGCTCGGGGTTCCCCTTGGATTGCTCATGGCGTACTTCAGACCAATTAACTGGGCTGTGACACCAATCTTTGAATTATTTAGATATGTACCCCCAATTGCTTGGGCTCCGTTTGCGCTGTTTTGGTTCGGCGCCGGCAACGCTGCGCAGGCTTACGTAATCTTTACTTCCGCTTTCCCACCGATACTGATTAATTCATTCCTTGGAGTGAAGCTGATCGATACTCATTTGTTGAATGCGGGGTTGAGTCTTGGAGCGCGTACCTGGACCATGCTCACCGAAATTGCTCTTCCAGCCGCTTTTCCCCTGATTATGACGGGAGTTCGGATTGGGCTTGCGGGCGGCTGGATGGCACTGATCGCAGCCGAAATAGTTGCTGGTACCGGTACCCGAGATGGACTTGGATATTTGATACTCCAGGGGCAACAGCAGCTTCATGCTGACCTTACGATAGGCGCCATGGCTGTCATTAGTGTCATCGGCGTGTTGCTCGATTGGTTATTGCGCCGCGTTGAGAGACACTTCTCGGCGTGGAGGGTGTAGGCCTAACTCTGCCAAATAAATGAGCAAAGAAAAAGATAGCAACAATCAATTATCTGTAGACGTTGTCATCGTTGGGGCTGGTTTCGCTGGCTTGTTGATGCTTCATCAGATTCGTGAGTTAGGGCTCAGCGTTCGTGTTTATGAGCGGGGAGCAGATGTTGGGGGAACTTGGTTTTGGAATCGATATCCTGGCGCAAGATGTGATACCGAGAGTTTGGAATATTCGTATCAATTTTCGACGGAGTTGTTTCGAGAGTGGAAATGGTCCGAGAGATTTGCAACTCAGCCCGAATTATTGCGCTACGCACAGTACGTAGCGCACAGGTTCAATCTGCACGCAAATATTCAGCTTAATACTTCAGTTGAAAAGTCGCAGTTTGATGAACGATTAAAAAAATGGCTCACAATTACGAACCGGGGAGAGTCTGTTAGCTCCGATTTTCTAATTCTGGCGACTGGGTGTTTGTCAACGGCTCATCTCCCGAAGATACCGGAGATGAGCCGTTTTCGCGGAAAAATCTACCACACAGGAAACTGGCCTAAAGAGGAGGTGAATCTCTCCGGTCAAGCGGTGGGGATTATTGGTACAGGTTCTTCTGCTGTGCAGATTATTCCGGCGATCGTTCCACAGGTTGAGCATTTATATGTCTTTCAGCGCACTGCAAACTATGTCGTGCCCGCTTGGAATGGACAAATACCTCAAGATTATGAGCTGTCCGTGATGGCTGATCCCGTATCTTTTCGTCGCAATAACGCAAAGATGATTCGCGCCCATGGTTACCGCAATCGAGGAAGAGACCAGTCGGCGCTTAGCGTTTCTCGAGAGGAGGTGGAGAGCGATCTTGAACGACGTTGGAACATAGGTGGTTTAAATTTTCTGGATGGATTTAATGACCTACTTACCAATTCCGATGCAAATAAGATCGCCGCGGAATTTGTAAAAGCGAAGATCCGAAAAATCGTAAAAAATTCTGCTATATCCGAGCTTTTATGCCCGAACCATCCTATCGGCTGCAAAAGGGTGTCTGTGGGTGATGACTATTATGAATCTTTCAATTCTAGAAAAGTCACACTTGTTGATATATCGCGAAGTGGAATTATTCGGTTAAGCGAAGATGCTATCGAAGCGGAAAAGGGGGTTTATCGCTGCGACAGTTTAATTTTTGCTACTGGGTTCGACGCGATGACAGGTCCAATTCTTTCAATTAATATTGTCGGCCGGGGAGGGGTGACGTTACGCGAAAAGTGGCGCGAAGGACCACGAAACTATCTCGGTCTCGCGGTCAATGGATTTCCAAACCTGTTTATTATGACGGGCCCGGGCAGCCCATCGGTGCTCACGAATATGCATGTTTCAATCGATCAACACGCTGCATGGATCGCGAGATGTATCAAGTCGATGAGGTCTCAGAAGTTTTCTGCGATTGAAGCAACGGAGAGTTCCGAGTTAAGTTGGGTCGAGGTCGTCTCAAAGATCGCCTCTCATACAATTTTTCCATCCTGTAACTCGTGGTATTTAGGCGCAAATGTTCCAAATAAACCACGCATGTTCATGCCATACATTGGATTTCCGAGCTACGAAAGCAAGTGTAAGGAAATAGAGGAAAATAACTATTTCGGATTTAAGTTAACTTGAGTCTGGAAATGCGGGGGGCGCCTGTGGACTCACGAATAATCAGCTCAACGTCGGTAAGAGTATGTCTTGGAAGTGATTTGTTCGAGTTGAGCTGGGAAAGAAGATGCTCGGCAGCCCTCCCCCACATCTGGTATGCACTTGTACGCACTGTAGTGATTGGCGGAAGCGTGTGTGTTGACATCTCAAAATCGTCGAATCCGGTGATGGATAAGTCGATAGGTACGCGGATATTATTGTGCTGAGCCTCAATAAGAGCGCCTTGCGCAAGAAGATCGTTACCGCAGATCACCGCTGTGATCTCCGGTGCGTTCTTCAAAAGCTCCTTAAAGCTGGCTCGAATAGCCGAAATTTGATTTCGCGTCTCAATAATCCGATTCAGGGGGAGTTGAAGCCCCGCCAACTGGATCGCCTCTCGAGCGCCGTGAAGTCGCGCCGACGCTCGATCGTTACCCTCTGTTTTGCTAATAAGCACGCCCATATGCTTATGGCCTCGCTCGAGCAGGTGCGATACGACAACTCGCATCGCTTTGGCGTTATCAAAACCAATTGTTTGGCCTCCAAGTGGCGCTTCACAGCAAACAACATGAATATAGGGCAGCTTTCTCTGCTGGAGAAGGCGCAGTATCCAGGGCTCTTGACCAGCTCCAGTCAATGCCACCGCCTCGACACCACTCTTTACAAGATTCAGAATCTGCGCGGACTCCCTAGCGGAGTCAAATTCTGAAAATGCAACAATCACCTGAAATGATTCGATTGCCGCTCTGTGCTGGAACCCCGCTAAACTTTGGGCGAATATCGTGTTGCTAAGTGTCGGCATAACGACTCCGATCGCCCCTGAGCGGTTGGTCATAAGGAGCCGAGCGCCAGCGTTTGGGATAAATCCGGTTTTTCGAATAGCCTCTAGGACCCTACCCTTTAAAACCGAACTTACCGATTCCGGGCGATTAATAGTTCTCGAGACGGTAGCAATCGAGACCTTTGCGAGGCGCGCCACGTCGTCAATCGTGACCGAGGATGCTGGTTTTTCCGCTGCCATAGCCGCCAAAATTGGTAATGGACGTCGGATTATAAAGAAAGTTGTGCAAATTTGTAAGCGCTTCCAACTAGTTAATAACAAGGATTTTTGAAATGAAGACACAAGAGCTAAGGCCGGCAGTTCCCTGGATTTCTCTCGCCGTCGATGATTCAGATTGGGAGAGCATCCCAGCGAACGAGCTTCGTCGAATTTATGAGCAAATTCTTATCATCAGGCGTTTTGAAGAAAATTTGCTCGAGCTCAGTTCGGCGGGATTGCTGCATGGTCCAGCACATTCAAGTATCGGCCAAGAGGGGGCTGCAGTGGGCTGTATGTCCGTGTTACTGCCGGAAGACAAGATTAACGGAACTCATCGCATGCATCACCAGTTTTTAGCGAAGGCTCTTAACTATCGTACGCCATATTCCTATGACCCGAATACAGACGCAATCTCTACTGAATTTGAAGATGTCGTCTATCGAACCTTGGCTGAGATTCTCGGATTAACGCCTGGCTTCGGGGGTGGGCGTGGCGGCTCCATGCATTTAAAGTGGGACGAGTGCGGCGTATTGGGATCAAACGCTATTGTAGGTGGAAATATCCCTCATGCCGTAGGTTACGCGCTTGCAGAGAAAATGAAAAAAACTGGCAACGTTGCTATTGGGTTTTTTGGGGATGGCGCGATACAGAACGGCGCTGCCTACGAATCATTTAATTTGGCGGCGCTCTATCGGCTTCCGGTGATTTTTTTCTGCGAAAACAACTTGTACGCGGTTTCTACACACATTACCGAACAAACATATGAGCCGCGACTCTCTGGCCGCGGAGTATCTCTTGGAATTCCTGGCATATCAGTCGACGGAATGGACCCTATTGCGGTTCGTTTCGCTGTTAACCACGCACGCAAGTGGATGGAGAATGACCAGGGTCCTGTACTGATCGAGGCAGAGACTTATCGATACTTTCATCAGTCAGGCCCGCTCGCAGGAAGCGCATTTGGATATCGTGACAAGTCTGAAGAAGATATCTGGCGAAAACGAGACCCATTGGAAAGGACTTGGGCTCATATGGTCGCTCTCAGAGTTGCAAGGGAGTCCGATAGAGAGCGTTATGAACAGAGAGTGCAGAAACTAATTCAATCGGCGACCGCTAGATTAGTTGAGAAAGACTCAGCAGGCAAACGGCAGCTGATTCCAACGTTATGGCCAGACCCAGCGACCGTCGAAGCCGGCATTCGCGGGGACTTCACCGGCGTTCCTCAGGCGAAAGCCTTGGAGGATTTTCATCACAAGGAAGCCGAAATGGAATCGATAAAATTTATCGACGCTATTTCGTTAGCCGCGCGAGAGGCAATGAATCGAGACCATCGCATCATCATTCTTGGTGAGGATGTTCATAGACTAAAAGGCGGAACTGCGGGAGCTACAAAAGGAGTTGCTGATCTTTTTCCCGAGCGGCTATTCGGAACGCCAATCTGCGAAAACGGTTTTTGCGGTATGGCGATTGGGGCTGCCTTAAACGGGCTACGACCCGTAGTTGAGATTATGTATCCAGATTTTGTTTTGGTGGCAGCTGATCAGTTATTCAATCAGGCAGGTAAAGTCCGTCATATGTTCGGCGGGAAGCATCCGATGCCTTTGATCGTAAGAAGTCGTGTCTCTGCTGGCAGTGGTTATGGCTCTCAGCATTCGATGGATGCATCGGGACTATTCGCGATGTATCCTGGTTGGCGCATTGTTGCCCCGTCAACCCCTTACGACTATATCGGCCTATTTAATGCGGCGCTGCAAAGCGAGGATCCAGTCTTAATTGTTGAATATGGCTCTCTATTCCAGTCAAAAGGACTCGTTCCCGCGCAAGGTTTTGATTACGTTGTTCCCTTTGGAAAGGCGCGAATTGTGCGGAGGGGAAAGGCATGCACGGTTATTACATATGGGGGCTCCATTCCTGAGGTAGAGGCGGCAATTGAGATAACCGGAATTGATGCTGAGATTATCGATCTTCGAACTCTTGATCCGACTGGAATAGATCTAGATATGATTGAGGAAAGTCTAAAGAAGACAAATCGAATTATGATCGCGGAAGAAACAACGCGTGGTACTTCAATCGGTAAGCATCTTATTCATCTCATTCAACTAAGATGTTTTGACTACCTAGATAATGAAATTGTCCATGTTTCTGGAGCGCAGTCGTCACCCGTCGTTTCGAAGGTACTTGAGCGTGCGGCGCTTGCGAGGCGAGAAGAATTCGCGGCGGGTCTTCAGTCGCTTATCAGATAGTCACACAAAACTAGGAGATTGGGATGCCTCTTCTTGATGGACTCGTATTACGCGCCCACCACACCGCGGTATGCGTCGAGAACTTCGATAATGCCCGAGAGTTTTTCACGGAAATTATTGGTATGCAGATCGAAGCCGAAATGGATCAACGCTCAGAACCGGCTCTCGGCGTTGTTGTCGGTCTTCCGGGCGCGGTAATTCGTTGGGCGATGTTGGAATTTTTCGGTTATCGCATTGAATTGTTTAAATATTACCAGCCGGAGGGAAAGGCGATAGCAATTCGTCAGTGCGATCGTGGAATCACTCATATCGCTTTCCAGGTTAACAATACTGATGAAGTATGCAGACGTATTCGTGCTGCAGGCTACACAACATTTTCGGATCCGCAGGACCTGAGAAACGGAATTACCCGGCCGGTATATGTCTATGGACCAGAGGGAATAGCAGTTGAATTTTTGGAGATTCGTCGTGCTACAAAAATTTCTCCTGCGCTTTAATTCTAACGAAATTTTACGAACGAGAGCCACTTAATAAAATGATAAAAGCTGGGTTTGTCGGATTAGGGACCATGGGTTCTGCAATGGCGCGTAATTTGTTGCGTTCAGGAATAGAGGTTTCAGTCTTTGATTCCGATGTAGATAAACTTGAGAACTTTTGGTCCGCCAAGAACTGCAGAATCGCGAGCTCGCCAATGGATGCTGCCGTCGGCGCCGATTATTTTTTTACGGTCTTGCCGGATTCTAAGGTGGTTGAAGAGGTGCTCTTTGGGGAGAATGGTGCGGTTTCAAAATTACCGAAGAAATCGCTTGTTATTGAGATGAGTACCGGTAGTCCAACTGCTTTCCACGAATTTAGGGCAAGGCTGAAAAAACATCATATCCGGTTAATTGATGCGCCAGTGGGGAGGACCCCGATCCACGCGAAGCGTGGTGAGTTACTGGTGCTGGTAGGGGCTGATGAAGAGACGCTTAATGAAATTAGGCCGCTTCTTGAGTGCTTTGGAAAGGACATCGTGCTTGTAGGACCTCCCGGACACGCGATTCGGTTAAAGATAGTCAATAACTACATGTCTATGGTCGGAATGGTCCTTACTGCTGAGACGCTACTGCTCGCTAAGAAGGCGGGGATCGATCGCGATATAGCGGTGAAGGTACTCCAAAGTACGACTGCTGGCAAAGGCCAGATTAACGTCAATTTTCCGCGAAAGGTTTTGGCCGGTGATGTCTCTCCCGATTTTCCGCTTTCGCTTGGATTAAAGGATATATCACTAGCAGTTGAACTGGCCAAGGCGGAGGGCGCACCGCTGTTCTTGGGGGGGGTGGCTCGTGAGTTATTTGCTCTCGCGAAACCCTGGGGTCGCTCGCAGCAGGACTGCACTGCGATGTTGTTGTTACTCGAGGATCTGGCACGTTCTTCGTAGTATCTGGTTTTTTAGTACGCAACGATAAAGGGGCTTGTTTTGGCAGAGACCATTACTTTTTGCTTACCGAGGCTCGGTGGTTCGGAACTTGATGGGCGGGTGATTGCCTGGAGAAAGTCAGAGGGAGAGGCCTTTCGAGCTGGTGATGTATTGCTTGAGGTTGAGACTGATAAGGCGATAGTGGAAGTTCCTGCGGGCTATGAGGGTGTTATAAAACAGCAATTGGTCCAGATCGACCAGATGATTGAATTTGACCAGCCACTCGCCATGGTTGACGTAGAAATAACAGTTTCACAGAAACACTCAGCTGATTTTAAAAATACGATATTAAAAGCCGATTCAAGCGCCTCCGGAGAGATGAGTACTCGAGGTCACGAATCGGTGAGCGATACTCGTATAGCAAGCCCGGAAAACAATGCTGGCCTTTTCGCTGGGCAGCGGTCCGACTCCCAAATGGTCAGACCCCGGGCTTCGCCTGCTGCGCGTAATTATGCTAGGGCAAAGGGAGTCAATTTGCCTACTATCGGTTCAGGGGTTGGTGGCCGAATCGTTCTAAGAGATGTAGAGCGTATTGGGGTGTCGTCCCATGTCGAGAGCCAGCAAATTGCTGCTACGGTTATCGCTGAAGAGCGTATGGTGCCGACCACCTTTGGAGAGGTGTTTATGCGCTCGGTCAATATTTCGGAGTCAAGACCATCAACGACGATTGTCTTGCTGCACGGGATATTTGGGAATATTGATACATGGGCGGCCATCCTTAGTCGGCTCAGTTCAGTCGGGCAGGCGGTTGCCGCTTTTGATTTGCCCGCTCACGGCCGAAGCCCCTTGCTCGGAGTCGGTCTTGCCGATGTGGTCACAGCGTTCACGGAAGCGATTTCTCGGTTGCCGGGTGGACCGAAGGTTTTAGTGGGTCATTCTCTTGGAGGTGCCATAGTCTCATCAGTTGCGTCGCGAATGCCTAAGGGGACGGTCTCATCGGTCGTCTTAATTTCCCCTGCAGGGCTAGGCACCGAGATTAATCAAGGCTTTATCGACGGATTACTAAATAGCGGTTCTGAGGTTGTCGTAAGACGCGAACTCGAAAAGCTAGCAAATAAATTACCAGTGATTAATGACGATTTTTTAGCAAGTTTGATGTCTAAAATCCGAGCCGGAGAAAAAGATTTGCGAATCATGGCTAAGGAGCTTTGTCAGGACGGTGTACAACAAATTGACATCAGGAGGGTATTGGAGGATTTACAAGTTCCAGTAACCATTTTTTGGGGCCGTCAAGATCAGATTATTCCTTGGCAGCATGCACTCAACGCTCCCGCAAAAGTGGCCCTTCATCTTATTGCGGATGTAGGCCATATGCCGCAGTGGGAGTGCCAAGGGCTTATAAGCGATAAGCTACTTCAAGCCGCTTTAAACTGACCTTAAAGCAGATCCCGGTATGCGATCATCGTGAACTTAGAGCCTCTTGGGGAGCTATCTGCGCTGTCGACGTGGATATTGGTAATTGTATTGGGGGCAGTCGCCGGGATCGTGCGGGGAGTGACGGGATTTGGCGCGGCGATGGTCATGTCTCCTCCGTTGGCACTGCTGTTGGGGCCTAGCGTAGCAGTGCCACTCGTGTTGATATTAGAGGGTTTCGCAGCTGCACCGATGCTGCCTCGCCTGCGTCGTCAGGCGAAATGGCGCGTGCTGGCACCGATTCTGGTTGCGGCAACTATTTTCTTGCCAGTGGGCGTTTATCTGCTGACACACCTTGATCGTGAGATCGTTCGAAGACTCATCGCGCTATTCGTCATCGGCTTTAGCCTCACGCTTTTGGCTGGATTGCGCTGGCATGGCGCCCATCGGCTGCGCATCAGCCTTGGTCTGGGAGCTTTAAGTGGCGTCATGGTCGGAACATCTGGCATTGGCGCTCCGCCAATCATTCTTTATCTGCTAGCTGGCTCTGATCCCTCAGCTACGGTGAGAGCGACTATGACTTTTTACGTTGCCCTGATCTCGATTGTAGCCCTCACAGTATTTTTGGTCCAGGGTCTAATCGGGATGAAGGTGCTGATTCTTGCGCTGGCTATGACACCGCTTTTTATGGTCGGCGTCACCCTTGGGAGTCGAATTTTTGCTCAACTTTCCGAGGAGCGCTTCCGAAGGCTGACAATCTGGCTCATGTTGACGGTCTCAGCGATAGTCTTGATTGCTTGAGATAACCCCCGCCTTAGAGTTCTATGTGGGATTCTGAATTGGCACCTCGGCAAGATCGAATTCATCATGAATCAGATTACGAATCCGAGTTTTCAATTTGATGAACTCCGGATCTTCTTCTGGCCGAGGCCGTGGAATTTTTACTTCGATGATTGCTTTGACGCGGCCTGGTCGACGGGTCATAACTACGATTCGATCTGATAGTTTGATGGCTTCCTCAATAGAATGAGTGACGAGCACCATAGTTTTTCTTTGCTCAAGAAAGATGCGCACCATTTCATCTTGCAACATGCTTCGATTCTGTGCGTCAAGAGCAGCAAATGGTTCATCCATGAGCAGCACCGAGGGATCAACAGCGAGCGCACGCGCGATGGCTACCCGCTGCCGCATACCGCCTGAGAGCTGATGTGGATAACGATTTTCAAAGCCTTTCAGGCCGACCAGTTCGATTTTTTCCTGTGCGATCCGACGACTCTCTTGCCCGCCAATGTTCTTCATATCGAGGCCAAAGCCGACATTTCCCGAGACCGTTAGCCAAGGGAACAGGGCGTAGTCTTGAAAGATCATTGCTCGTTCCCAGCTGGGTTGCCCAACAGGCTTGCCGTCGAGTGTGATGCGCCCCAAAGTTGCGTCATCAAAGCCCGCCATGATGTTCAGAAGAGTAGTTTTTCCGCAGCCTGAGTGACCAAGAATTGAACAGAATTCATTCTCGCCCACCGTAAAGGACACATTGGCCAAGGCCTTCACCGGCGCCTCGGAGGGGCTGTGACCCGGATAGATTTTGACAACTTCCTGGACGTTTAGAACACCCATTCAGTCTCATCCTTTATAAATTTTGCAGCATTAGATGAGGCTGCGGAAGCAGAGTAGGGCCCTTTCATTTGCTCATTGCTAAAGACCAAGGCAGAAGCTTCCGCGCTACCCATCGCAGGCCTTGATCAATGAGTAGCCCCGCTACCCCGATTGAGATCATTCCGACCAAAATAATGTCGGTGCGCAGAACACTGCGGGCATCCGATATTAGCCAGCCCAGACCTGAAGTGGCTCCGACCAGTTCAGCTGCAACCAGCGCCATCCATCCCACGCCGAGACCGACTCGGATGCCTGTGACGATCTGCGGGAGTGCAGCCCGAAACACAACCTTGATCAGGATCGCCCGTTCGCTTGCGCCAAGGCACCGGGCGGCTCTGACAATGTTGTGCTCCACATTCTTAACTCCCGTGATGGTGTTGATCAACAAGGGAAAGAAAATTCCGAGGAAAATAATGAACTGATTTTGGAAGTCGCTGATGCCGAACCAAAGGATGGCCAGAGGGATCCAAGCGATCGGGGGAATGGGCCGCAGCATCTCAAAAACGGGCTCCATCAAGTTTTGGATTGTTTTCGACCATCCCATCAAGACTCCGAGGGGGATCGCGACACAGGCATAGCTAAAGGCAATCGCTTCGCGCTGCAGGCTGGTTAAGAAGTGCTTCAAGAGTTCGCCCGAGACAATGAGTGCCATCGCCGCTTTGATAACCTCGGTCGGAGGCGGCATGAGCGTGACTAGATTCGCATCAATCCGAGGCAGGACAAGTGATGAGATAACTTGCCAAGACCCAAAAAAAATCAGTAGCCCAAGATAACGTGCGAGACCGCTGAGCCAGCCAGGACCCCGCTGCATTCTGGCGACTGCCGCTACCTCTGCTGGAGTCAATGCAGAGGGGTCGGCCAATTGCATATTGGCCGTATCACTCATTGATCAAACTCACTTTTTAGTACGGCGGTTCGATACCAGTTCGGCAAGGGCCTCAGGGACGATAAGTTTGGCCTTTAAAGGTCCAGGGCTTCACCAGGTCGCCCTTTTCGGGAAACGCTTGGGGGCCCTTCATGTTGAGGTAGGTTAAATATTCAGGATAGGGTGGCTCCCCGACCTTTCCTTTCCATCCGGCTGGAATGAAGGGGGGCGATTTGGGGATCGCCCATCCGAGTTTTTCAAAAGTCTTACCCATGAAATCCGGTCGGAATACCGTCCTGAATTCGTCCTCAGTCAGGGGTGTCTTCATCCGCTTGTTTTGATAGAGCCAATTGACCGTATTCTTGTTTTCCTGGAACCAGAAGGCAGTATGGGGGTAGAGATAAGTCGGCTTGAAATGGTTGTTGTACTCAGCGATCTGCTGGGACAGCAATGTCTTGGGCTGTAACTTCAGATTCGGATCTTCAAGAAGCGCATCTACTGCTTTCTCGGGGTTTAATCTCATCCAAAGCTGTGCTTCGGCGATGGCATCAGTGAGCGCCTGGACAATATCAGGAGCGTTATCGACAAGCTCTTGACGAACATAGGTCACACCCAGGTACATCACATAGTTGTAGTGTGCTTCTAACGCACGACCCGTTTTTCGTTCGTTTAGGATCAGTGAGTTGGTGAAGTCCCAGGGCACGACTGCATCAATGCCTTTGGGCAGCAGTGCCTGCTCGGGTGGCGGCATATTACGGAAAGTCACATCTTTTCCGATGGTCAGCTTGTTGGCTGCCAGGGATAGCTGGAGATAGAACTCGGCCGAGGAGCCGGTCGCGATACCGATTACCCAGGGTTCCTTGGTTGCCGGGTTACCTCCTCGCAGGTCTTCCATTCGTTTTAGAGGGGAATCATTTGGCACGATTAGCTGGTGACGAAGGCCGGGCGACATGATGGCAACCACACGGACTGGCACATTTCGATCAATAAGTGTATTCATCGGGAAGTTACCGCCGTTGCCGACTTGGGCTCGACCAGAAATAAACACCTCGTTGAGCGCAGGACCCGACGGGAATGTCTGGAAAGTCACATCGATGCCACGTGCCTGAAGTAATTTTTGTTGATTCATGACCGCAAAAATTGCGTTTTGGCCAGACCAGGGCGGTTGGTAGGCCACTGACATGGGCCACCAGCCCTTCGATTTCATCCACTCAATTGATTTCGGAGAGATTCGCTCGTAAGGCTGTGGGAAGCCCCATTCTGTGAAGCTTTGTGCCGTAGCCTGGGAGAGTGGCGCGACAGCCAGCATGAGTGTACTCAGTGCGGCACCGAGCGCGCGAACCGTTATTGAGAAGAATCGAACCGACATAAAACCCCCTCGAATTTTGATCAAATTTTTGCTACCTGATTCTGCTAGACCTGCGGAAGTTTTATTGAATTCGCTGGCGGACTATATTCGCGTATTCCCTGATTCTGCGACAATTCCCTCCTATGCACCCTGACTTCATCGTGATTGGCGCAGGTTCTGCTGGCGCAACGCTCGCCTCGCGGCTTTCGGAGGATCCCCGTCATCGGGTTCTGTTGCTCGAGGCAGGGCAGCGGTCGGGAGGAAGGTGGAGTCGTATCCCGATTGGAGTTGGCAAGCTTTTAAACGATTCAAGCCGGACTTGGAAACTTCGTACGCAGCCTGACTCAGCCTCAAATCAAATCGCCCGCGATTGGGTCAGCGGCAAGTGTCTCGGCGGGTCCAGCGCCGTGAACGGCTTATTGGTCGTTCGCGGGCACCCAGCAAAATACGACGCCTGGGGAGATTTAGTCGGCGATTGGTCATACGAGCGTTGTCTTCCGTACTTTCGCAAACTCGAGCACTGGCCTGGCGCAGACGCGCCACATCGCGGTAGTGGCGGCCCAATTCATATCAGTTTTGTTGAAAAAAATATGCTCTGTGATGCGTTTATTTCCGGATGCACAGAGCTTGGCTACCCTTCGATTGCTGACTACAACGCTGGTAACCCCTGTGGCGCAAGCTATCTTCAGATTTCGACACGGAGAGGTGTCAGGATGGGAACCGCTGAGGGATACCTAACTACCGCTCGCGACCGAGGTAATCTCACAATTCTCACTGGATCTATCGTTAAAAAAATCGTCTTTCAGCGGGGGCGCGCTGTGGGCGTTGTGGTGAGCCATGAGGGAGTGGAGCGTGAAGTTCTCGCCTCCAAAGAGGTCCTGCTGTGCGCAGGCGCGGTTCGAAGCCCGCAAATTCTTGAGCTCTCTGGCGTGGGAGATAGCCGAATACTCTCCGGGTTTGGAATACCAATGGTTTTGGAGCGGCCCGCCGTTGGTGAAAATCTTCAAGATCACATGATGACACGATTTTGTTTTTCAACGTCATCGAAGGATACGATCAATTACATGCTGACTAAGCCATGGCGGCTAATGACTGAAGCGGTAAAATACGCGATCTTGAGACGGGGGCTTTTCACCGATGCGACTCTAAAGGCAACGCTTTACGCCTCGAGTCTTGGGTATGAGCAAGAGCCTGATCTCCGCATTCAGATTAGCCTTGCCAGCGCCACCAACAGAATTCCTGAGTCAATTCGGCAAGGAATGGATCCGGGCTCAGCATTTCAAATTGGTGTTTATGGCATTCATCCTAAATCCCGCGGCGCCACGCACATTCAATCAACCGATCCCGAGTCGAGCCCGTTGGTGCAGCCCGGATACTTGAGAGACCCGGAGGATGTGACCACTCTACTGGCGGGAATGAGAATCGCCCGTAGAATCAGCCAATCGAAATCGCTTTCGACACTAATCGATCACGAAATTCGGCCAGGCGCTTCGATCCATTCCGATGAAGGGTTGATTGACTACGCCCGATCGACGGGCCAGACTTGTTGGCACCCCGCAGGTACTTGCCGAATGGGACGCGATCCCCATGCGGTGGTGGATGCGGACTGTCGGGTTTACGGACTAGAGCGACTGCGGGTTGTGGATGCCTCGATTTTCCCTTTTTTAACGAGCAGCAACACAAATATCCCGACTATCATGGTAGCGGAAAAAATTTCGGATCAAATCAAGCAGCAGTATGCTTAAATCAGGACAGCTTCTATCTGTGCTCGATCATCTGGCCGCTCGGCCTCAGCGAAAATCCTGTTAAAGCCGGGACACTGAGCCGCACACTAGGAATCCCGTAAGGCCCGGCGCAGGATCTTGCCCACATTGGTTTTTGGCAGCTCTGGCCGAAACTCAATTTGCTTGGGCACCTTATAGTTAGTCAGATATTGTTTGCAGTGATCGATTAAGGCGTCTTTGGTCAGTGCGGGATCTGAGCTTGCAACATAAAGCTTGACGGCCTCGCCGGTTTGCTCATCGGGCACGCCGATTGCTGCGACTTCGCGCACCGCAGGATGCATGGCGACGACCTCTTCGACCTCATTGGGATAGACATTAAACCCGGAGACCAAAATCATGTCTTTCTTTCGATCGACCAGAAAGACATAGCCTTTGTCATCGACATAGCCCATATCACCAGTTTTTAGGAAGCCATCTTGGAAAAAGATTTTTGCGGTCTCATCCGGGCGGCCCCAGTAGCCTGAGGTAACCTGAGGCCCACGCAGGCATATCTCACCGACTTCGTTGAGGGCGAGCTCCTTACCGCTGTCATCACGAATCGAGACTTCGGTTGACGAGATGGGCAGACCGATGGATCCCGAAAACGGAATGTCTGCCAGTGGGTTGATTGTGGCTGCGGGCGAAGTTTCGGTCAGGCCGTAGGCCTGCGACAGTGCGCAGCCTGTCACGGCCTTCCACCGCTCTGCGACTGGCTTTTGTACGGCCATGCCGCCGCCAAGGGTGACCCGCAGGGTTGAGAAATTTAATTTTTGAAAATCTGGATGGTTTAAAAGCGCATTAAAAAGCGTGTTCACCGCGGTAAACGCGGTCACAGGATACTTGGCCCACTCTTTCACAAAGTTTGGAATATCACGCGGATTTGCAATCAGAAGATTCTGCGCGCCGATACGTATAAAGGTGAGGCAGTTCGCTGTTAGTGCAAAGATGTGATAAAGCGGTAAAGCCGTGATGATGAACTCTTCGCCTCGACGGACAACCGGTGCAATCCAATGCTCGGCCTGCAGCACGTTGGCGCAGATGTTTCGGTGGGTGAGCACCGCCCCCTTTGAGACGCCGGTGGTGCCACCTGTGTACTGTAAAAAGGCAATGTCTTCCGGGGTGAGCGTTGGTGCATTGAAAGATTTTCCTTGGCCCAGGCTCAGGGCCTGTTTCATTGAAATGGCCTGCGGAAGATTCCAGGCCGGCACCAGTTTTTTTATCTTACGCACCACGAAATTTACGATGTGGCCTTTGGCGCCCAGCATCTCACCCAGTGGGGTCACGATGACCTGCCGCACCTGGGTCTTGCCAATGACTTGCTCCAGCACGTGGGCGAAGTTTTCAAGAATCACAATGGCGACCGCACCGGAGTCGGTCAGCTGATGCTCAAGCTCCCGGGGGGTATAGAGAGGATTGCAATTGACTACGACGGCCCCCGCGCGCAGGGTGCCAAACAGTGCGATCGGATATTGCAAGATGTTAGGCATCATCAGGGCCACACGGTCCCCTTTTTTGACACCGACCGACTGCAGGTATTGGGCAAATATCAGGCTCTGCTCGTTTAACGCCTGATAAGTGATTGACTTGCCCATGCTGATATAGGCAGTCTTGGGCCCAAACTCTTCGCAAGCCTGAATAAAGAAATCCGTAACCGACGTAATGCGTTGGAGTTCAATTTCTGCGGGGACTTGCGGTGGATACTGCTCGACCCAGAGTTTTTGCATCGTGTGCTCCTGATTTACAGGGTCTCAAATATACCCGCAGCTCCCATGCCGGTACCGATGCACATGCTCACCATTGAGTAGGGTTTTCTCTGCCTTTTTGCGCCGTGAATTGCGGTGCAAGAGCGGATTGCGCCGGTTGCGCCAAGGGGGTGGCCTGCTGCGATCGCGCC
>JACCED010405079.1_pt1 | contig 30563 bp, 31 predicted proteins | sample 7455021 | NCBI WGS metagenome assembly JACCED01 (sample SAMN15323456, study PRJNA562643) | freshwater metagenome | isolation source: river surface water | place: USA:Blue River Watershed | collected 2017-08-19 | reverse complement strand
GCGCCAGGGCGGACCAGTCATCGAGCAGGGCCTGCAGGGTGGGCGCGACGGACGACAGCGTCACCCAGGCCGAGCCGTCGGGTTTCACGAGCATCAGCTCGCCATCGCGGCGGGCGTTGCGGCGGGTGGCGAGGCGCAAGGAAGGAGCGTTCATGGAAGGGGCAGTCGGCATGGAGGGATACGGAGGCATGACCTTCAGACGACCGCGCGCAAGCTGGCCGCCGTCACCAGCAAAGGCGGCAGCAGCCGCGCCTGCACGCGGTCTGTGTCCCACACCGCGCTGGGAAAGGTCATGCCAATGGCGCCGCGCAGGGCGCCGCGACGATCGAACACGGCGGTGGCCAGGCCGGTGAAGCTCGCATCCAGCTGCTGCGCGGTCATCCACCAGCCGGTGTCGCGCGCCGCCTTCACCTGCGCGGCGAACTGCTGCGGGTCGGCGATCGTGCGTGGCGTGAAACTGGTGAAGGCATGGGCCTGCACCCACTGCGCGAGCTGCGCGTCATCCAGCTTCGTGAGCAGCACCACCCCCGGGGCGACCACATGGGCCGGCGCACGCGCGCCGCGCTCGAAACCCACCGACACCACCCGGGGGCTGGTGCTGCGCCCGAGATAGAGCACCTCGTGGCCATCCAGGACGCTGAAGTTCACGGTCTCGCCGGTGGTGACGGACAGCTGCTGGATGAACGGCTGCACCAGACGCGGCAGGCGGGCCGCCTCCAGGTAGCTCTCGCCCAGTCGCATCACGCGCGGGGCGAGCCAGAACGATTTGCCGTCGGTGCCGGCATAACCCAGGTGCACCAAGGTCAGCAGGTGGCGGCGCGCGGCGGTGCGCGTGATGCCGCACCGGCGGCCGCACGCGGTCGCCGTGAGCGTGGGGTGCAGGTCGTCGAAGGCCTCGATGACCCGCAGGCCTTTGGCCAGGCCTTCCACGAGGTCCCGGGGCAGGATGGCCACTTGTTCGGGGTTTTCCCTTGGTTCGTTCATGAATCGCTCGATCTGCGCGATTATTGAACATATTGCGAGATTCGCCTCCAGGACGAGCTCTACCATGCGAGCCGCAACGCGCCGCATGCCGCGGCCGCCCCTTCAGGAGACCCTCGATGAACATGTTCCGCCGCACCCTCCTTGTCACCGCGCTGGCCGCTGCCGCGCCCCTGGCCGCCGTGGCCCAGACCGGCCCCGTGAAGATCGCGGGCCTGTTCGAACTCTCGGGCGCGGGTGCCAGCGCCGGCACCAACCTGCGCGATGGCGTGCTGCTCGCCGTCAAGGAAATCAACGCTGCCGGCGGCATCCTGGGCCGCAAGCTCGAATTGAGCGCCGCCGACACCCAGACCAACCCCGGCGTAGCCAAGGGCCTGACCGCCAAGGCGGTGGAAGACGGCGCCTTCGCCATCTTCGGCCCGGTGTTCTCCGGCTCCATCATGGTCAGCATGACCGAGAGCCGCCGCGGCGAGGTGCCCAACTTCGTCGCGGGTGAAGCGGCCGCCATCACCAAGCAAGGCAACCCCTATGTGCTGCGCACCAGCTTCACGCAGGAAACCGCCATGCCCAAGGTGGCCCGCTACATCGCCAACGACCTGAAGGCCAAGAACGTCGCCGTGCTGTTCGTGAACAACGACTTCGGCAAGGGCGGCCGCGACGCGATCACCAAGGCGTTGACCGATGTGGGCGTGAAGGTGGTGGCCGACATCTCGACCGAATCCGGTCAGGTGGACTTCTCCGCCCCCGTGCTCCGTGCCAAGCAAAGCAACGCAGACGCCCTGTTCGTCTACACCAACGAAGAAGAATCGGCACGCGCCCTGCGCGAGCTGCGCAAGCAGGGCTTCAACAAGCCGGTGGTCGGCGAGACCACGCTGGTGGGCCAGAAGGTGATCGAGCTGGCAGGCGACGCGGCCAACGGCGCGGTGGCCCACGTGGGCCTGACCATCGATGCGCCCAACCCGCTGATGCTCAAGTTCAAGGCCAAGTTCTATCAGGACTACAAGTACCTGCCCGATCACAACGGCATCAAGGGCTACACCGGCGTGTACGTGATGAAGGCCGCGATCGAGAAGGTCGGCAAGTTCGACCGCATCGCGGTGAACAAGGCGATTCACGGCATCAGCCTGAAGGCCGCCCAGCACCCCGGCATCCTGATGGACGTCACCTACGACGGCAACGGCGACCTGGACCGCGAGAGCTTCCTGGTGGAAGTGAAGGACGGCCGCCAGATCGTCAAGCAGGTGCTGCCGGCGCTGTCGGCCAAGGCGGCGCCTGCCGCCCCGGCCAAGAAGTAAGCGCGCCAGCGCGCTCTTGCCGCGGCTGTGCCGCGGCGGTCTTCTTTTCCTGGATGGTGGCCGCCGGGTCCGCGCAAGCCGCGAACCCGGCGCCATACGCCGCGCCTCCCGAATGCGTCCGTCATGACCGACTTCTTCCAACTGGTCTTCTCCGGCATGGCCACCGGCGGCATCTACGCCCTGGCGGCCCTGGGCTTCACTTTGTTGTGGCAAGCCTCCGGCACGGTGAACTTCGCGCAGGGCGAGTTCGTGATGCTCCCTGCCTTCACCATGCTGGCCTTCGCTGCGCTGGGCCTGCCCCTGTCCATGGCCTTCCTGGCCACCTGCGCGGTGGCGGTGGGGGTCCTGGGCTGGGGCTTCAAGCGCGGCATCGCCGACCCGCTGTTGCGGCATGGCCTGATGCCCATCGTGGTCGCCACCATCGGCCTGGCCATCGCAGCGCGTAACGGCGTACGGGCCGGGTACAGCGCGGAGGCACACCCCTTTCCGATGCTGTTCGCAGACAAGTTGTTCCAGTTTGGCGGCGTCACCGTCTCGCTGGCCGACATCGGTACGCTGGCCATCGCGCTGGCACTGGTGCTGGGCACGCAGGCCTTCCTGTCCAAGACGGTGACGGGCCGTGCGATGCAGGCCGTGGCCCAGAACACCGAGAGCGCCACGGTCCTGGGCATCAACGTGCCGCGCATGATCTTCTATGCCTTCGCGATCAACGCCCTCCTGGCCTGCGCCGCGGCCTTGCTGGTCACGCCCACCTATCTGGCCAAGTTCGACATGGGCGAGGGCCTGGGGACCAAGGCCTTCTTCGCCGCGATCATCGGCGGCTTCAACAACAGCCGCGGCGCGCTGCTGGGAGGGATCATCGTCGGCGTGGGCGAGAACCTGGCCTCGGCCTACATCTCCCCGGCCTACAAGGACGCGGTGGCCCTCGTCCTGTTCATGGTGGTGATCCTGTTCAAGCCGCAGGGCCTCCTGGGCAAGAAGGTGGAGCGCAAGGTATGACCGCCCTGAAAAAGCTGCCCCTGTTCGGCGTGCTGGCGATCCTGGCGCTGCTGCTGGTGGCGCCGCCGTTTCTCAAGAACTACGGCATCTACCTGTTCTCGTACTGGCTGGTCTACGTGATCGCCACCATGGGCCTGAACCTCACCATCGGCTACGCCGGCCAGAAGTCGCTGGGCCACGCGGCCTTCTTCGGGATCGGCGCCTACACCGTGGCCATCTTGATGAAGGCTGGCTTCAGTTTCTGGCTGGGACTGCCGCTGGCGATGGCAGGCTGCTTCCTGGTCGGCCTCGCACTGGGCTTTCCCGCGCTGCGGGTGCAGGCGCTGTACCTGGCCTTCGCGACACTGGGCTTCAACACGGCGGTGTGGCTGGTGATGCGCAATGAAGAATGGCTCACTGGCGGCACCTTCGGCATCAACGGGATCGCGCGGCCCTCGGTCTTCGGGCTGTCCTTGGACAAGCCGCTGGCGTATTACTACTTCGTGCTGGCGGTGACCGTCATCCTGGCGGCACTGCTTTGGAAACTGTTGTCATCGCCCTGGGGCAAGGCCTTCACCGCGCTGCGTGACAACCCGATTCGTGCCGAGAGCCTGGGCATCGACACGCGGCGCTATACCCTGCTGGCGTTTGCCATCGGCGCGGCCTATGCGGGTGCAGCTGGCGCGCTGTTTGCCAGCCTTGTGGAGTTCATCGAGCCAGCGCCGTTCACGGTGGGAGCGTCCATCATGATGTACCTGATGGTGGTGGTCGGCGGCTCGGGGTACTTCTTCGGCCCCTTGCTCGGAGCCGCCGTCGGCGTCCTGCTGCCGGAGTGGCTGCGCTTCGCCCAAGCCTGGTACCTGTTCATCTTCGGTGGCGCCGTGGTGGCCCTGATGTTGTGGCTGCCCGATGGCCTCCTGAGCATCCCCGACCGCCTGAAGGCGCGGCGCCAGGCCCGCGAGGCCAGCGCACAGCGCGCTGCTGCAGCAGCGAATGTGAAAGGGTCGCCGACATGACCGCCCCCATCTTGCAGGTGAACGACATCGCCAAGTCGTACGGCGCGATTCGTGCCGTGAGCGGCGTGGGCTTTGAGGTGATGCCCGGCGAAATCTTCGGCGTGATCGGCCCCAATGGCTCGGGCAAGACCACCCTGTTCAACAGTGTCCTGGGTCAGATCACCCCGGACAACGGCCGCATCGCGCTCAAGGGACAGGACATCACCGGCCTGTCGCCGGTGGAACTGAGTCGACGCGGCGTGGGCCGCACCTTCCAGACCCTGCAGGTGTTCGGCAAGATGACCGTGCGGGACAACCTGCTGGTCGCTGCCCAAGAACACCACGGCAGCATGTTCAGCCGCATGTTCGCGCCAGGCGACTCCGGTCTGGGTGCGAAAGCCGACGCGCTGATCGATCAGTTCCGCATCCGCCATGTCGCCGACAAGAAGGCCGGCGAACTCAGTTATGGACAGCAGAAGCTGGTGGACATCGCCATGGCCTTCATGAGCGACCCCGACCTCGTGCTGCTGGACGAACCCTGCGCCGGCGTGAACCCCTCGCTGGTGGGCGGCATCTCGACGCTGCTCAAGGAATTGAATCGCACCCGGAAATGCAGCTTCGTCGTGATCGAACACAACATGGACTTCGTGATGGATCTGTGCCACCGCATCCTGGTGATGGTGGAGGGCCAGGTGCTGGCGGTGGGCACGCCCGCCGAGATCCGCGCCAACAAGCAGGTGCTCGATGCCTACCTCGGGAATTAGCGTGAGAGTCCACCCCCGAAGCGCCTTCGGCGCCTGCACTCTTTCTGTGGCTGCGACTGGCAGCGCCGTGGAGGCTCCGAATGGCAGATAGCGATTTCGCGATCGAGTTCGACGATGTGGTCGCCGGCTACGGCGACTTCATGATCCTGAACAACCTGAGCCTGAAGGCCCGGCGCGGAAAGATCACGCTGCTGCTCGGGCCCAATGGTGCGGGCAAGAGCACGGTGCTCAAGGCCTTTTTCGGCCTGCTGAAGGTCCGCCAGGGTCGCATCCGCCTGGACGGCCAGGACATCACCGGCACGACGTCCAAGACCTTGCTCACGCAGCACGGCGTGGCCTTCGTGCCGCAAGGGCGCAACCTGTTCGGGCAGCTGTCGGTCTACGAAAACCTGGAGCTCGGGGGCATCACCCTGGGCATGAAGACCACGCGCGAACGCATCCCCGAAGTGCTGGACCTCTTTCCGCGGGTGAAGGAGCGGCTGCACAGCGCGGCTGCCTCCCTCTCAGGGGGCGAGCAAAAGCAGCTTGAAGTGGGCCGCGCCCTGCTGCTGCGCCCGCGTGTGCTCCTGATTGACGAACCCTCCATCGGCCTGTCGCCGCTGGTGGTGCAAGACGTGTTCCGCCTCCTGCGCACGCTGGCGGACGAACAGGGCGTGACGGTGCTGATGGTGGAACAGAACGTCAAGAGCGCACTCAAGATGGCCGACGACGCGATCGCGCTGGAATCAGGCCGCCTGGTGCTGCACAAGGCGGCGGCCGAACTCCTGGCCGATCCGGACATCGAGCGCCTGTTCCTGGGCGGTGCGCACGCGGTCGTCAGCCGCTGACGAATCCCAAGTGGGCGCGTATCAACCGACCAGGCTAGGGGCCCCGCCTACACTCAATCCTCGACGGGTTGCCGACCCGCCAGGCTCGCAAGCCCCAACGCGCTGACCGCCAGGGCCACCGTCGCCGCGCTCGGCCAGTCCAGGGCCCATGACAGGGCCAGGCCTGTGAAGCACGCCGCGATCGCCGCTGCCGTGGTCCGTGCCATCGACAGGCCCCGTCGCGTCCACAGCGCCGGCCCGATCAGGAGCGCAAACACCAGGTAAAGGCCCAGCGCCTGCACCGCGACGCTGAGCGCGAGGGCGAAGGCTGGGTAGAACACGGCATCTCGCGCCAGTCCGCTGTGCCGACCCGCCAGAACCACGACGACCGCAGCCGCCGCCAGCGCAAGCACCGCGCCCCACGACACCCACAAGACATCAGCCGCCAGCAAAACCGACAGCTTCTCGCGCCCGTGCGGGTCGGCCGCCACGGCGACAACGCAGGCGCAGGCGGCGCCCACATACACCAGCCCGATCAAGGCCTCGCGCTGGCCAGGCCAGCGCCGCGCGAGCCACCACACCACGGCGCTACCTGTCAGGGCCGCCAGCGCGCTGGCCAGCCACCCCACAACCGCGTGCGCGTCCTGCAAGCCATGACCAGCCACCAGCACACCCAGCGCCGCCACCTGGGCGACAGCCAGATCAATGAACACCACGCCGCGCGCCAGAACCTGCCGCCCCAAGGGAAGCAGCAGCGCGCAGGCCGCGATCAGCGCCGCGACGGGTGCAGCCAGCCAACCCAGGTCGGACAGGCCGGTCATCGCGCGATGCCCAGAAGCTGATCGATCAGGAAATCGAACAAGCCCGGCAAGCTATCGGCCGGCGGTTCGTCCGCGACCGTCGCAGGCAGTTGCAGCAAGGGGGTGCGGCCAGCGAGCTGGCGTGCGAACCATTGCGCGGAGCGCGGGTCCTGGTACCAGGCCACCACCACCGCATGCGGAGGTGCGCCGCGCTTGGCGCCCAGCATCGCCTGCAGATGGCCCGGCGTGGGGGCGACGCCGGGCTTGGGCTCGAGATCGACCACCTGCTCGATGCCAAGCCACCGCCACAGGTAGGCATAGGTGGTGTGCTGGCCGGCCACGCGCAGACCGCGCAGCGGCGTGGCACGCTGCTCCCACCGGGTGATGCGCGCAGACCAGTCGGCCTGAAAGCGTGCGGCCTGTGCGCGGTAGGCTTCGGCCTGGGCAGGGTCCACCTGCTCCAGCCGCTTGGCCAGGGCCGCTGCCACCTGCTGCAGGCGACGGGGGTCCAGGTGCAGGTGAGGGTTACCCGCCGCATGTACATCGCCCGCAAAAGGCCCCGCCGCGGGCTGCGGATCGATCAGCCCCGCATGGTCCGACGCCAAGAACAGGCCGGGCGCTCCCCCCTGCACCCGCGGATTGCCCGCGCGTTGCAACAACACCGGCAACCAACCGTCCTCCAGGCCAGCGCCGGTACACACGACCAGGTCGGCGTTGCGCACCTGTGCAATCAGGCTCGGCCGGGCCTCGATATGGTGCGGATCCTGGCGCGCATGCGTGGCGCTGCGCACCTGGGCAGTCGGCGCGAGCTGGCGCAGAAGTGCCGCCCACTCGGGCTCGCAGGTCATCACGGTGAGTGCCTGGGCGCTACTGGCCACCAGCACCAGGCCGAGGGATAAGGCCAGGCGCGCCAGGCGCTTGCGAAGGTCAATAGCTGTGAGCTGCATGGGCACCCAGATTGAGGATGTATTGAAGTTGCACCGCGCGCGTGGCTTCGGAGAAGCCGCCGCGATCACGCTGCTGCGTGAACTGCAGACGCAGCGTCTGCTGGTGGGTCGGTTTGTAGGCCAGCATGAGAACCGTCTCGCGCAGGCGCTTGTCTTCGAAGGTGTCCTCGTGCGGCGCCCTTGCCCGCAGCATATCGGTCCGTAGCCCGGCCTCCCACGCCGAGGTGAAGCGCCAGACCGCGCTGAGGTAGCTGGCATGGTGGCGGTCATTACTCGTCGCGTGGCGGTTGATACGCGTGACGACCGCATGCTCGTAAGCGATGCGCACCTGCTCTCGGCGGTTGTTGCCCTCGGGCGCCCATTTCCAGGCGAGATCGGCTAACCACATGCGCCGGCCGCTGTAGACGGCGCCATGCGCGTGGTCGTGGCCTTCCTCGTGTTCTTCGACCACAGCCTCGCGCCGGTTATGCAGAAGGGACAGGCCCGCCTGCCAACTCTGGCTGCGGCCGATGTCGCCACCGGATCGCGCCGAGAGCGTCATCGCACCGGGCTGGCTGGTGCTGGCGACGGCCTCCTTGACCAGCGCACGCCCCCGAAAGGCCTCCATCCCGAGGCGCAAGTAGGTGGCGGTGGGCGCCGTCCAATTCACGCGCAGTCCGTCGTCCGACCAATGTCCCCCCAGAAAGGCGCGGTGCAGCAACGGTCGCTGCACAAAGTCGTCGGTGTGCAGGTGCTGCTCGTTGAGGTAGCCAACCTGCGAAGCGAAGCGCCCGGCGCGCACCTGCCAGCCCGCCGGCAGGGCGCGGGACTGCACCCAGGCTTCCTCGAACTCAGTCTCCAGGCGCTGGTCACGGGTGTGAGCCACCGCGGTCACACGGGCCTCGAGCTGAGAACCCAGCGGGCCGCTGGCGCTGAGGTCGCTGTGCCCCAGGCCCAGGCCGCGGTCGCGCGAGCCCAGCGCCAGCGAACGAGAACTGGCAGTGGCATCGAGGGCGGCGCCGAACTCCCAGCCAGCAGCCGGGGCCTGGGCATGTGCTGGGCGCAGCGGAAAAATAAACACCGTCACCAGCGCCAGGCGCAGGACAGGGGCGGGAATAGATGCAAATGAATGAAGCATAGAAAACCACTGAAAAAGAACGGAAATCCCCGTGCCGCGTGATGCGACAGGGGTCATCAAGTCAGTTCAGTGGATCGCGGGTGGACCGCGGGCTGCGGCCGGCACATCGGCCACAGCTACGACCCGGTACGTACGCTGCGCCGCGTGCTCCCGCGCGAGGGGGAGGAATCCCAGTGCGGGCGCTCCGGACGCGCCATCGGCATGGGTCAGAGCGTCCAGCAGCTTGCAGGTCTGAGAGCCCGCGTCATGCTCGAAGGCGTTTGCATCCGAGGCCTGGCTGCCGTCCTGCTCTGAGTCACAGACCTGGGCGGCACCGCGATCGGCATGGGTCGCATGGGCCATGCCGTGCCCAATACGATGCCAGCCCCCAACGGCCTGCGCCAGGACCAGCGCCAGCATCGCCAGCACCAGAAGGTAGCGGCGGACAGGTTGCAGTGGTCTTGGGGCAGACGCGATCATGATCAGGCTGCGAAGTTTATATCGCTACCCCGGGCCACCGATCACGGGGCTGCCTTGTGTTCGGGCCGGGGCAACAGCAGCAGGGACACTGCCCCAGCCACGCCTAGCGCCAGCATCAGCGACGCCAGGTTGACCGCGTCATGGTGTGGCACCAAGCCCACCAGGAAACCGCCCATTGCACCGACCATCTGCTGCATCAGGCCGGCCACCGCCGCTGCGGAACCCGCCAGCGCCGGGATCACGCCCACCGCGCCGGCCAGGGTGGACGGCATCAGCAGGCCATGGCCGGCCCCCATGAGGGCTAGCGGCAGCACCAGCGCCAAGGGTGAATTGACACCCGCCAGGGCCAATACCAGCGTGAGGCCCAGGCCAACGACGGTGATGCCGTGGCCCGCGGCCATCAGGCCATGGTCTCCGAGGCGATGCACCAGCCGGGCCGCCATCAGGTTTCCCAGGATGTACGGCAGGGGCACGGTCATGATGTACCACCCCAGGTGCTGCGGCTTCACACCGTAGGCTCCCAGCACGATGGGCGCACCGGCCATGAAGGTGTAGAGCGTCGCGGTAGTCGCGGACACACCCACCACGTACATCAAAAACACGCGTTCACGCAGCAAGCGCCCGTAGCCGGACACAAGCGGTCCCAGCCATGCGTTGCTACCGGGGGGCGCGGGCCTGGAAGCCGGCACGACGCGCCAAGCGCAGACCAACAGCAGCACCGCGAGACCCAGCGTGAGCACGAAATTGGACTGCCACCCCAGTTGGACATGCAACTGTCCGCCGACCAGGGTCGACAAGGGTGGGCTCAGACCCATGGTCATGCCCACCAGGGCCATCATCCGGGTGCGCTGCGCGCCGTCGAACAGGTCCTGTATCAGGGCGCGACTCACCACCATGCCTGCGGCTGTACCCGCGCCCTGGAGCACGCGCGCCGCGATCAGCCAGTGCACGTCCGGCGCGACGATGGCCAGCGCAGTGCCCGCAATGGCAATGATCATTCCGCCCAGAAGCACCGGCTTGCGCCCGATACGGTCGGACAACGGGCCGTGCACGAGCTGAAAGCCGCCGTAGGCGAACACATAGCCGCTGAACGTGAGCTGTACCTGGGCCTGTGTGGCGCCCAAAATCGAGGACCACTCCTGCATCGACGGAATGCACAGCGTCATGGCAAACAGGCCGAAGGCAAGCTGCCCCAGGAGGATGGCGACCAGCCCCGCGCGCGCGGCAGGGGAAGGCGAGGTGGCAGCTTGGTTCATGTCTCCCTGAGTGTGGCGCGGCAAGAAGCCGGCGCGTGCCGCCGACGCCAGACGGCCAACGGAGCGCCTGATTGTGGCGCAAGCGACGCAGGGGCCTCAGTTCTCGAGCGAACCGCGGTCGCTGCGGATCTCGCGCGCGTCCGCCCAGCACGCGTGCGTGCCACTGCTGATTCGGTGGGGCAGCAGGATGCGCGCGACGGGCCCCGCGTCGATCTGGCGCGCATCAAGCACCAGGCACTCGGAGCGGTCGGCCTTCATGTCGGTGATGAAGGTGACCACGTAGCCGTCGTCCTCGGCCTGCGCGTCGTGGCAAGGGGCCATGGGCGATTCACTGCCGAAGCGGCCTTCACCAAACAGGTAGGTCTGGGTCTGGCCGGTCACCCGATCGTGGCGCAGGACACCGTCGAACAGGAAGGAGCCCGGGTGAGCAATCATGTTGTAGGTGTAGCGGTGCGGCCGACCCCAGTAGCTCGCATTGATCATCCCGAACTCCAGGGGGCGCTCGTCCAGGCGGCGCTCGCTCGTGCGGCCGGTGCGCAGGTTGAAGCGCCATTCGTACAGCGTGGGCCCGTAGCGCTCGGGTCCCAGGGTGTTGCCGGTGTTGTCGTAGCCGGCCTTGGGCATGGGCGTCTTCTGGTGGTAGCCATGCAGGACGACCTCGTCGCCCTCCTCCCAGGCATTGAGCCAATGCAGCACGTAGGTGGGCCCGGCCTCGAACCAGCGGATTCCCTCCTGCGGCGCGTGGCGGCGCGGCACCAGGGCAAAGCGTGAGGGGCGGTCCGGGTAGTAGGTGAGCTTGTGCTTGCCCTGCGCGAGCAACGCCTCGTCCCAGTGCAGCGGGAAGTCGTTGAGGATGGCGAAGTTCTCGGTGAACATCATGTCGTGCGGCAGCCGAGGTCCCGGCAGCGGCACGGGCCGGTAGTGCACCAACTGGTTGTGGCGATCCACCTCGCCGTAGTGCAGGTAGGGCGCCTGCTTGGAGTAGTTGAAGAACAGCAGGTCACCGGTGCGCGGGCACACCTTGGGGTGGGCCGAGATGCCGCCATCGGGCAGCACCTGCGCGCCCCAGGCATCCACGCCCTTGAATTCCAGCGTGCGTGCGTCCAGGCGATAGGGCTCACCGCATTGGTAGAAGGTGGTCAGGGCCTGGCCCGCGTGCACGATCACGTCGGTGGCGGAGCTATCACGCAGGCCACCGCGCGCGCCCCAGCCCGGACGCTCGGACACCCCGGGCTTGTCGATCAGGCCGGCATAGAGGGCGCGGCCCGCGGCCTGTTCTTCCAGAAACGCCTTCGTGCGCACGAAGCGGTTGCGGTATTCGCAGCGGCCGTTCTCGAAACTCAGGAGGTGCAACATGCCGTCGCCATCGAACACGTGGTACGTGCCGCGCGGCTGGTGCACCGGGTTTTGCGTGTTGCGCAGGTAGACACCGTTCAGGCGCTTGGGGATTTCGCCGATCACCTCCAGGTCGGTGGCATTGAGCTCCTGGTAGTTCGGCGTGAAGGGCCCGGTCATGTACGGGTGGTGGCCCGGCACCAGGGTCGGGCGGATGTCGGCGACGACTTCGACGGACATGTCGGCTCCTTCGGAAATTCGGTGGGGCGGTGTCGCGGGCCGCGCGGGATCAGCCGGCGGCGCGCTGGGCAAAGCGCCCGGCAGCACTCTGGTACTCCTGCACCAGTCGATCGACCACAGCGCTCACCGGCTCGACCTGCTTGATGGCGGCCAGGCCCTGACCCGCGGCCCACACATCGCGCCAGCGCTTGGTGGCCAGATTCGTGTTGCTGTCGTAGCTGCGCGGGGGCGCTGCCGGCAGGTTGTCGGGGTCCAGCCCCTGGGCGCGCAGCGAGGGTTTGAGCCAGCTGGCCGGTGTGCCCGTGAGGCCTGCGCTCACGATCAGATCGTCGGCCGTGCAGTCCACCAGCATCTGCTTGTAGGCGGCATCGGCGCGGCTTTCCTCGGTCGGGATGAAGCGCGTACCCATGTAGACCAGGTCGGCACCGCAGGCGATCGCACCGGCCACGCCCCAGCCGTCACTGATACCGCCACCGATGATCACCAGACCGTCGAAGAACTCGCGCACCGCACTCACGAAGGCAAAGGGCGAGAGGGTGCCGGTGTGGCCGCCCGCGCCCGCGCAGATGCAAGCCAGTCCGTCGGCGCCCGCCGCCGCGGCCTTGCGCGCCAGGGTGAGTGTGGTGACGTCAGCGATGACGCGGCCGCCATAGGCGTGCACCACCGGGATCGCTGGCTTGGGGCTGCCCAGGGCGGTCACGACCAGCGGCGGCTTGAAGCGAGCGATCAATTCCAGGTCCTCGGCCAGGCGTGTGTTGGACGAGTGCGTGACCAGGTTGGCACACCAGGGGCCCAGCGTGCTCGCGCCCTGCTGGTCGCGCGCCTGCGCCAGGCCTTCGGTGATCTGCTGCATCCACTCGCCCAGCACCTCGATAGGGCGCGCGTTGGGCGTGGGAAAGGCGCCGACGATGCCGCTGCGGCAGGCCGCCAGCACCAGCTCGGGGCCTGAGATCAGGAACATGGGCGCGGCCACCACCGGCACGCGCAGCTGGAATGGCAGGCCCATCGTCACTCGCTGGCCTTGAAGCCGGAGATGCGCACCGCCTCGGACCAGCGCTTGGCATCCGCGCGGATGAAGTCCTGGTACTGCGCGGTGGTGAAGGGCAGCGGCTCGAAGTCCACCGCGCGCCACTTTTCGAGGATGGCATCCGATCGCAGCACCTTGGCGAACTCCTGCTGGATCCGCTGCACCAAGGCGTCGGGCGTGCCGGCCGGCGCCGACAGGCCCGACCAGATGTAGATCTGCATCTCGGGCAGCCCCTGCTCGGAGAAAGTGGGCACATTGGGCATCAGGGGCGAACGCTTGGGGCTGGTCACAGCCAGCACCTTCACCTTGCCCGACTCCACATGGGGCTTGACCGCCAGCAGGGGCAGGAAAGCCGCCTGCACCTGTCCGCCCACCAGGTTCTGCACGGCGGGCGGGGTGCCGTTGAACGGCACATGCACCATGTTCAGGCCGGTGCGCTGGTTCATGATCACGCCGGCGAAGTGCGAGGAGTTGCCCGCAGTGAAGGAAGCGTAGGACACGCCGCCCGCCTGCGTCTTGGCCCAGGCGATGAACTCCTTGATGTCGTTGGCCGGCACGGCAGCCGCATTGACCGCCATCACCATGGACGCCCCCAGGAAGCCGGTGACGTGCTTGTAGCTTTTCTCGGCGTCGTAGGGCAGCTTGGTGAAGGTGTAGGGGTTGATGGTGAGCATGCTGGTGTTGGACAGCAGCAGCGTGTAGCCATCGGGCGGCGCCTGCATCACGATCTGGGCGGCGATGATGCCCGAGCCGCCCGGCTTGTTGTCTACCACCAGGGTCTGGCCGGTGTTCTTCTTGAACTCCTCGGCCGCCTGGCGCAGCGCGGTATCCAGGGTGTTGCCGGGCGCGAAGGGCACGACCACGCGCACCGGGCGGTCGGGGAAGTTCTGCGCCTGGGCCGGCGCCAATGCGGCGAACAGGGTGGTCGCAGCAGCAGCGGCCAAGAGGGCGCGTCGGGTGGCGGTGGGTTGTTTCATGCGGGGTCTCCTCGTGTCGTTATGTGTCGTGTCGTGGGGCGAGTTCAGGCCAGGAGGGCACGCAGGGCCTGCGCCACCACCTCGGGCTTCTCTGCGGGCAGCATATGCCCGCATTCCTCAATGATCTGCAGCTTTGCGCCCGGAATCCATCCAGACAACTCCTGAGCCAGCTCCGGCGGCGTGACCCGGTCCTGGGCGCCGCACAGGACCTGCACCGGCAGCTTCAAGGCCTGCAGCACCTCGCGCCGGTCACTGCGCCCCTGGATGGCGCGGGTGTGGGCGGTGGCAGCGGGCAGCCCCAGGTCCAACATCATCCGGCGCAGGCGGTCTGTGACCTCGGGCGTGGCGCTGTGCGTGCTCCATTTCAGGATGCCCTCGACCACCTTGGGAAAGTCGGCTTGCATGGCGGCCAAGGTCTTGTCACGGGTGGCCGAGGCCTCTGGCGTTTCGGGCCGGCCCGAGGTGGACAGCAGGGCCAGGCCCTGCAGCGCGCGCCGCGGCTGCGCCAGCATCTGCAGGGCCACATAGCCGCCCATGGAGAAGCCCGCCAGCACCACGCGCGCGTCGGCGGGCAGGTCGTCCAGCAGCGCCCAGGCGCCCTCGGCCATTTGCGCCAGGGTGGAATGACCGGCGGTGGAGGCGATGCGCACCTCGGCTTCGCCCTCGATCGCGGCGCGCACGTCGGTCCAGACGCGTTCGTCATTGAGCATGCCGGGGACCAGCAGCAAGACACGCCTCATGCAGTTTCCTCCTGGAAATAACGGGCACGCAATTCGCGCTTGAGGACCTTGCCCACCGGATTGCGGGGCAGCGCGTCCAGCACGATCAGTTTCTCAGGCCATTTGAATGGCGCCACCTGCTCGACGTCACGCAGGTGGGCCACGAGTTCTTCCAGCGTGACCGGCTGGCCGCCTTGTGGCACGACGACCGCGCACACGCGCTCGCCCAGCATCGGGTCGGGGTAGCCCACCACCGCGCATTCGCGCACCTTGGGGTGACCCACCAGGAGGTTTTCGACTTCCTCGGACGAGATGTTCGCGCCGCCTCGGATCACGATGTCCTTGTGTCGGCCGCTGAAGCGGTAGAACTGCTGATGCTCGCCGGCGATCTCGAACAGGTCGCCGGTGCGGTAGTAGCCCTGCTCGTCGAAGGCGCGCGCGGTGAGCTCAGGCGAACGGTAGTAGCCGCTGAAGATGGTCGGCCCCTTGAAACGCAGCTCGCCCACCTGGCCGCTGGCGGTGATGTCGCGACCGGTGTCGACATCCACCAGACGGGTGCTGATCTTCTTCGCGTTGGACATCTTCCACTCAAAGCCCGCAACGCCAAAGCGCGGAAAGTACAACGCGCGCTGCGCGCCATCGGGAATGTCCCGCGGCGAGGAAGACAGGGCCGCCCCCTCGTTGGAGCCGAAGTAGTTCACCACCTGGATGCCGAACTGCCGCTCCATCGCCTGCACCATCCACTCCGAGAGCGGTCCGCCGCCGGAGCCCACGCGACGCAGGCGCGTCAGGTCCACGCCGTCCAGCTTCTGCGGCTCCTTGAGCAGCATGTTCAGCACTGCGGGCGCGGCCACGCTGTAGTCGATCGGGTGCTCGCGCAGCTGGCGAATGAAAACGTCCAGGTCGAAGGGATGGTGCTGGTGCAGTCCACCCCCGACCAGCAGCCAGGACATGAGGCTGGCCGAGAGGCCCGCCATGTTGACGAAGGGAAACGGCATCAGCATCTGCGCGCCGGGCTGCAGCTCGCCCGCATCGATCACCGATTGGCCCACGATCAGCCACTCGTTGTGGTTGCGGGGCACGCCCTTGGGCTGGGCCTCGGTGCCCGAAGTCCAGCAGATGGTGAAGACATCGTGCGCGGTCAGGCCGATGGCGCGCATGTGGGTGGTCATCTCGGCGGCGCTCCAGGGTCGCTGGGCGTCCAGGGCGGCCGACAGCGGTACGGCGCCCTGCGGGCAGCGCGTACCCAGGGCCCAGACCTCGCGCAGACCTGAGTACAGGTGGCGGTGCGCCACCCACTCCTGCGCGCTGGGGTAGCTGCCCACCGCCGTGGCGGTGATCGCCACGCGCGCACCCGTCAGGCCCACCACGTGCGCGAGTTCGTGCGCGCGGTACTGCACCGGCACCGGCGAGACGACGACACCGCTGATCGCACAGGCCAGATACAGGGCGTGCAGTTCAACGACATTGGGCATCTGCACCACGATCACGTCGTCTTTCTTCACGCCTTGTGCGTGTAGGAAAGCGGCATAACGACCCACCTGCTGCAGCAAGTCGCCCCAGGTCCAGCGCAGTGGCGCGTCGCCGGTGATCTGCGGCCGATTGGGTGGATCGGCCACCGCCAGCGCTGCGCCCTGGCGCTGCGCGGTCTCCAGGAAGATCTCGCCGATCATCCGCTCGCCCCACCAGCCCCGGGCGACGTAGTCGTCGATGGTTTCGCGTGGCACCAGGATCATGGGGTCACTTCCAGCGATCCAGCGTTTGCTGGTCCACGAAGGTGGCGTGAAAGCCATGCGGCATGCGGCGTGGCAGCAGAATGCGCGCGATCGGGCCGGCCGCCATGCGCGCCTCGCCAGCGTCGAACACCTGGATTTCCGAGCGGCGCTCGTCCGGGTTCCACACCGGCACCACCAGGTAGCCGTCGTCCTCACCCCTTGCGCCGTCGCGCGGCGCGAAGCCGGGCTCGTTATAGAAGTAGCGGGGCCCGGCGCTGTAGGCGATGTAGCCGCCGGTCTGCAGGTCGTACTTCACCAGCCCCGGAAAACGCGGCTCCTCGCGCCCGCCATAAGGAAAGAGCACGTGGTACGAGTAGCGGTTCTTGCGCCCCTGGTAGAGGCTGTTGATCACCGGGAATTCGGTATTGAGCACATCGTCGATCACGCGCTCGCGCGTCTGACCGGTGCGCAGGTCAAAGCGCCACTCATACAAAAGGAAATCGCGCTGGCGCTGGTGGATGGTCTGCTCCAGGCGGCGCGCATCGGGGCGACCTTCCGCATCCAGGTGCATGCGGTAGGGCGTGCCCACCATCACCACCTCGTCGCCCTCTTCCCAGGCGTTCACCACATGCAGCAGGTAAGTGGGCTTTGCCGTGAACCAGCGGATCTCGCTGGCTTGCCCGTAGCGCGGCACCACGGCAAAGCGGGTGGGCTGGTCGGCGTGGAACCGCACCTTGTAGCGGCCGGCCGCCAAGGCGTCGGCGTCGGGCCACAGCGGGAAGTCGTGCAGGATGGTGTAGTGCTCGGTCACCGCCATGTCGTGGGGCAGGCGCGGGCCGGGCAGCGGCACCTCGATCTGGTGCCGGATCTTGCGGTCCGGTCCCACCACGCCATAGCGCATGTAGGGTGGCTTCAGCCCGTAGTCGAAGTACAGCAGCTCGCCGGTGTGCGGGTCCGGGCGCGAGTGCGCGGACAGACGGTCGACCGCGCCATCGAAGTCCGCGGTGCCCAAGGTCTCCAGCGTCTGCGGATCCAGCGCGTAAGGCATGCCCGATCGGTACCACATGGTGATCAGGCGACCCGCGTGGTACTTCACATCGGTGTTGGAAGTGTTCTTCAGCGGTTCGTCGGGCCGATCGGCGCGCCAGCCCTCCTTCAGCCCTTTCCACAGCGCACGGCCTGCGGACTGCTCCTCGCTCAGGCCCGTGGTCTGCACCCACCGGTTGCGGTACTCCACCTGACCCTGGCGAAAGCGCACGGCATGCACCATGCCGTCGCCGTCGTAGGCGTGATAGCGCCAGTCCGGGGGGAAGTAGGCGTTGGGCCCGTTGCGCACGTACAGGCCATTGAGGTCGGCAGGCACCCGCCCGATCACCTCCATCTGCGTGAACACATCTTCCTGCCGCACCGGCGCGTTGTTGCCATCCAGCGCAGGGATGTCGTGCACCGGCAGTTCGTCGGCCAGGGGGGTGGCAGTCATGGCGTGTCTCCGTGCGCCGTCTAAAGCGGGCGTCGGCGCAGTCTAGGGAGGGGGGTTGGCCGGCGCGCTACTATTCCGATATGTTGAATCTTTTTTCGATATGTTGAAACCTGAGCCCCAGCCCCCCACCCGCCGCGTCCCGGCGGGCCTGCAGGAGCACGCGGGCGACCGCCAGTTCGCCACCACGCTGGCGCGCGGGCTGCAGCTGCTTCGCTGCTTCACGCCCGAACAGCCCGTACTCGGAAACAAGGAACTCTCGCAGCGCCTGGGGCTGCCGGCAGCCACCGTCTCGCGCCTGACCTACACCCTCACCGCCATGGGCTACCTCGCGCCCACCGAGCATTACGGCAAGTACCAGCTCGGCTCGGCGGTGCTGTCCCTGGGCAACCCCCTGCTCGCGCAGTTCACGCTGCGGCGCCAGGCTCGCCCGCTGATGATGGAACTGGCGCAGGCCACCGGCGGCACGGTCTCCATCGGCATCCGCGACCGCTACACCATCGTCTACATCGAGTCGGTGCGCGCCTACAGCAAGCGCATCTACCCCATCGAGGTCGGCACCAACCACTCGCTGGCGGGCACCGCCGTCGGGCGGGCCTACCTGATGTCCTGTCGCCCGCCACAACGCGAAGCGCTGATCAATCAGCTGCAGGTGAAGGCCCCCGAGGAGTGGCAACGCTATGGCGCACGTCTGATGGACAACGTGCGGCAGTACCCGCGCCATGGCTGCTGCGTGCAGGTGGGTGAGGTCTACCCCGACGTGCAGGCGGTGGCCGTGCCGCTGGGGCATATCAACCGCGGCGAGCCGGCCGCGATCAACTGCTCTTTCCAGGGTCGCGAACTCGACGAAGCCTGGCTGCGCCGCGAGATCGCGCCGCGACTGCAGGCGCTGGCGCGACAGCTGGTGTGAAGGCCCGGGCCTAGAACGCCCAGGCGGCTGTCACCGACTGGCCCACGCGCAGCATCACGCCATCGCCCTCACGCACGATGGCGTTCATGCCGAAGGTCACCGCGCCACCCAGCTTGTCGTTGCGGCGATAGGCCTGCAACGTGTCGCCCACCACCGTGCCAGCCTGTGCGGTGGCCGGGTCGATATCGGGGATGGGGCAACGCGGGCAGGGCTTGACCGGCATCAACTGCACGGGCGCATCGGCCTGCACGTGCATCACGCCCAGTCGGTCTTCGTCGTGGGCCTGCAGACCGGCCAGAACGATGTTGGGACGAAACCGCTCCATGCCGACCGGCGCCTGACCCCCAGCGGCCAGGCGTACGTTGAGATCTTCCAGCGAGGCCTCGCTCACGACCAGCAAGGGAAAGCCGTCGCTGAACGCATTGGGCGCTTCCACGCCGCCGGTCCACTGCGGGCTGGACAGCCGGCGATGCTCGGGGTCGAAGCGCACCAGGCGCAGCTTGTGCCCGAGGAAATCCGAGAACCACTGCGCCGCGGTCTCACCCATGTCGTAGGCCGGCACCACGTCGTCCCAGACCCTGACCTTCGCGGGCGCCTCCACCCGGTCCACATGCAGGTGCAGCGACAGCATGCCCGGTGCGCGCACGATCACCTCGTTCCATTTCAACTGCACCTGCACCAGGGCCATCCGGGGCAGCTCGCGCTGGGACACGAATTCACCCTGGGCATCGACCACCATCCAGGCGCGGTCCAGGTCCAGACCGGCCTCGGTCAATTCGGCCTCACGCAGCTCGATGCCGGCGCAGGACTTGATGGGGTAGATGAACAGGCGGGAAATCTGGGCCGGGACGTCGGAGGAAGAGGAGGCGCTCATGGCGTGGGGTTACACGGGAGTGGACGGCGCCTCGGATTGTGCCCGGCTCCTACAATCCCCGGATGGCAGCGCCCTATGACATCTGCATCCGCGGCGCCGGCGTAGTGGGCCGGGCCCTGGCTTTGCTGCTGGCGCGAGACCGCCTGCGCGTGGGCCTGGTCGACACCCCCGACCCCGCAGCTGCCGGCGATGTCCGCGCCTACGCGATGAACGCCGCCTCCCGCGAGCTGCTCTCGCAACTGCGCGCCTGGCCCGACGAGGCCCAAGCCACCACCCCCGTGCTCCGGATGGAAGTCCATGCCGACGAAGGCGCGTGCGTGCGCTTTCACGCGCAGGATCAGGGCGCCGAGGCCCTGGCCTGGATCGCCGGCGCCGCCGCCTTGCAGGAGCGCCTGCGCGAAGCCGTGCGCTACCAACCCGGTATCGAGATGCTCTCCGAGCCCGCGCAGGCCACCCTCAGCGTCATCTGCGAAGGCAAGGCCAGCGCTTCACGCGCCAGCCTGGGCGTGCACTACGACGTCACCCGCTACAGCCAGCACGCCATCGCCGCGCGCCTGAGCTGCGAGCTGCCGCACGGCCAGGTGGCACGCCAGTGGTTCGCCAACGGCGAGGTCCTGGCCTTGCTGCCCCTGGACGGCCCCCAAGGGCGCGCCGTCGCCCTGGTGTGGTCGGTGCCCCAGGAGCGGGCCGGCGCGCTGCTGGCCCTGCCCGCCGCCGAGTTCGAAGAACGCCTCACCCAAGCCAGCCACCACAGCCTGGGCCGTCTCACCCTGGCCAGCGAACGCGCTGGCTGGCCCCTGCAACTGGCCAAGGCCTCGCGCTGGTGCGGCCCGGGCTGGGTACTGGCCGGCGATGCGGCCCACACGGTGCACCCCCTGGCGGGCCAAGGCCTGAACCTGGGCCTGGCCGACGCACAGGAACTGGCCCGGGTGCTGCACGCGCGCGAGTACTGGCGCAGCGTGGGCGACGAACGCCTGCTGCGCCGCTACGAGCGCGCGCGCAAGGCGCAGGTTGCCACGATGCAACTGGCCACCGACGGCCTGCAGCAGCTGTTCGCGCACGATGCCCCCGCAGTGGGCTGGCTGCGCCAATGGGGTCTGCGTGGCTTCGACCGCCTGTCCCCCCTCAAGCAGTGGGCCGCGCGCCAGGCCGCCGGCCGGCTCTAACCCGCCATCCGCGCGAGCGCATGCAGCCCCCGCCGTACGAAAGCAACCCCACGATGAACGCCTCCACCCTCTCCTGCCACGCGCGACGTGCGCGCGCCCTGATCGGATCCTGGGCGCTGGCCACGCTCACGCTGCTGGCGCTGGCCGCACCCGGCGCCGCGCACGCACAGGAAGCCACCATCCGCAAGAACCTCGCCGAGCGCATTCCCCAGCTGACCAAGATCGACGAGATCAGCCGCACGCCCATGGCGGGCCTCTTTGAAGTGCGCGTGGGCACCGATCTTTTCTACACCGACGCCCAGGGCAACTTCCTGATCCAGGGGTCTCTCTTCGACACCCGCCAGCGCCGCAACCTCACCGAGGAGCGCATGGACAAGCTCCTGGCCATCGACTTCGACAGCCTGCCCCTGACCGACGCCTTCACCGTGGTGCGTGGCAATGGCAAGCGCAAGATCGCGGTCTTCCAGGATCCCAACTGCGGTTACTGCAAGCGCTTCGAGCGTGACCTGCAGAACGTGGACAACGTCACCATCCACATGTTCCTCTTCCCCATCCTCGGAGCCGACTCCGCCGAGAAGGCGCGCAACATCTGGTGCGCCAAGGACAAGGCCAAGGCCTGGCTGGACTGGATGGTCCGCGACCAGGTACCGCCCAAGGCCAGCTGCGATGCGGGCGCGCTCGCGCGCAACACCGAGTTCGGCCGCAAGCACCGCATCACCGGAACGCCCACCCTGATCTTCACCGACGGCAGCCGCGTGCCGGGCGCGATCTCCGCGGCGCAGGTCGAGAAGCAACTGGCCGAAGCCAAGTGAAGCCCTCCAAGACCCCCATGACCGCCCACCGCGTCGCCCCCGTGCATTACCGCGTCGAGGCCGCCAGCCTGCATGCCCACCTGTTTCGCATCACGCTGACCGTGAACCAGCCGGCGGCGCCGCAGCGCCTGGCCCTGCCGGTCTGGATTCCGGGCAGCTATCTGGTGCGCGAGTTCACCAAAAACCTGCAACACCTGACCGCACGCCAGGACGGCAAGCCGGTCACCCTGCACCAGGTCGACAAGAACCACTGGGACGTCGACTGCGTGGCCAGCAGCCCGCTGGTGCTGACCTACGAGGTCTATGCCTACGACAACTCCGTGCGCACGGCCTGGCTGGACACGCAACGGGGTTTCTTCAATGGCACCAGCCTGTGCCTGCGCGTGCAAGGCCAGGAGCAACTCGCGCATGCGATCGAGGTCGTCTCGCCGCAGCCGCACTGGGAAGCCGCCACCGGCCTGACCCCGCACAAGGTGGACAAGCGCGGCTTTGGCACCTACCTGGCTGGCGACTACGACGAACTGGTCGACAGCCCCTTCGAGCTTGGCCCCTTCTGGAGTGCCTACTTCAAGGCCGGCGGCGTCGAACACCGCTTCGTGGTGGCTGGCGCGACGCGCTCCTTTGACGGTGATCGCCTGGTCGCCGACACCCAGAAGATCTGTGAAGCGGCCATCCGCTTCTGGCATGACCGCAAGCGCCCGCCCTTCAAGCACTACGTCTTCATGCTCAATGCGGTCGACGACGGTTACGGCGGCCTGGAACACCGACACAGCACCGCCCTTATCGCGGGCCGTCGCGACCTGCCCCGTCTGGGTGACGCGCGCCAGTCCGAGGACTACACCACGCTGCTGGGCCTGATCAGCCACGAGTACTTCCACACCTGGAACGTCAAGCGGCTGCGCCCCGCCGAATTCACTCGCTACGACTACGACCACGAGAACTACACGCAGCTGCTGTGGTTCTTCGAGGGATTCACCAGCTACTACGACGACCTGCTGCTGCGGCGCTGCGGCCTCATCGACGACACCAGCTACCTGCGCCTGTTGAACAAGACGATCAACCAGGTGATGCAGGCGCCGGGCCGCGAAGTGCAATCGGTGGCGCAGGCCAGCTTCGACGCCTGGGTGAAGTACTACCGCCAGGACGAGAACACGCCCAACGCCACCATCAGCTACTACACCAAGGGCGCGCTGGTGGCCCTGTGCCTGGACCTCACACTGCGTGCCGAAGGCCGCACCACGCTGGACGACGTCATGCGTGCGCTGTGGACAAGGTGCAAGGGTGGCCCCATGACCGAGGCCGACCTGGCCGCCACCCTCAAGGAACTCGGGGGTCGCGCCTACACGCGCGAGCTGGCCGCGTGGGTGCACGGCACCCGCGAGCTGCCACTGCAGACGCTGCTGCAAGGGGCAGGCGTGCAGGTGCAAGAAGACACGGCGGCCCGGCAGCAGTTGCTGGGCCTGCGCACCAGCGACAGCGGCGGCATGCTCACGGTCAAGAACGTGCTGCGCGGCGGCGCCGCCGAACAGGCGGGCTTCGCAGCGGGCGACGAGTGGCTGGCCATCGAGGTCGGCGGTGAGGGCTGGCGCATCACCAAGCTGGACGACCTCCCGCTGTACGCTGGCGCGCAGCGCAAGCTCACGGCTATCGTGGCCCGCGACCGCCGCCTCTTGCGACTGGAGCTGGTTCTGCCAGTAGCAGCCACCACCTGGCGCCTGTCCCTCGGGAAGGCGGAGCGGGTCCGCGCATGGCTCGCGGGATCCGCCTGACGCGCCGATCCCTGTTGGCCCTGGCGCTGTGCCTGGGCCTGGCGATCACGGGCCATGTCGCGGTGCTGGGCTGGTGGGACGGGCAGCAGGCCACAGTCACCTCCTCCCTGAAAGAGCTACCGGATCCGCTCTTCACCCGACTCATCGCCCCCGTCGATCCCGCCCCGCCCGTCGCCGCCACCGCCCCGGCGCCGCAGGCCGCTGCCGCGCCAGGCGTCATCCGCGCGGTCGTGGCCGAACCTGCCTCTGCACCCGTACGCACGCCCGCACCCCCACCCACACCGGCGGCCTCCGCCCCGGCACAGACCGCCGCAGCGCCAGAGCCGACGCCGTCGACCACGCAGTCGCCGCTGCCGCCTGCCGGGTCGGACGCCGCCCCGACAGCGACAGCGCCCGCACGCCCCACGCCCGAGCAGCCCGAGCAGCCCGTATCCACCGTGTCGGCCGCGGCCTCCACGCCTGCAACTTCCGCTGCTGCCCCTGCCTCTGCCAGCACCGCCGCCAACGCCGACACCTGGCCGCCCGACGCCCGCCTCAGCTACCGCCTTGAAGGCCGCTGGCGCAGCGGCCCCCTGCACGGCACGGCTCGTGTGCAATGGCAACGCCAGGGCACCCGTTATCAAGCGCAGGTGGACATCGACATCGCGCCCTTCGTGCATCGCAGCCTCACCAGCCAGGGCGAGGTGACACCGCAGGGCCTGGTACCACGCGTCTACGAGGAGCGCTCACGCACCCGCCGACGCGCCCTGCAACTGGGCGACACCGACATCACCCTGGCCGACGGTAGTCGCGTGCCGCGCCCTGCCGACGTGCAGGACACCGCCAGCCAATTCGTCGAACTGGGGCACCGCTTCGCCACCGGGCGCCACGCCCTGGCCCTGGGCGAAGTCATCACCCTGCCGCTGGCCCGCCCCGGCCACGTGGACCTCTGGACCTACGACGTCATTGCCCAGGACCTGGTCACCATCCCGCGCCTGGGCGAAGTCATGGCCTGGCGCCTGCGACCGCGACCCATGGCCGCGCGCCGCGACAACCTCAGCGCAGAAATCTGGTTCGCCCCCAGCCTGCGCTACCTGCCGGTGCGTATCCGCATCGCCCTGGGCGATGAAGCCGAGATCGACCTGAAAGTCGAGACCCTCGAGCAGCGATGAACGCCCCCTACAGGGCCTCAGGCCCTTGGGTATAGTCCCCGGCAACCTTTTTCCACTTGACCCACGCAGGAGCCCCATGGCCTACGAACTGATCGACGTGCGCACCGAAGCCGGCAAGGTCGGCATCATCCAGCTAATCGCCCCAAGCAGCTCAACGCCCTCAATGGCGACCTGATGAACGAACTGGGCGCCGCCCTCAAGGCCTTTGACGCCGACGACGCCATCGGCTGCATGATCATCACCGGCAGCGAGAAGGCCTTTGCTGCGGGCGCCGACATCGGCGCGATGGCCAGCTACACCTTCGCCGACGCCTACGGCCAGGACTACATCACCCGCAACTGGGAAACCATCCGCAGCATCCGCAAGCCGGTCATCGCGGCGGTCGCGGGCTTCGCGCTGGGCGGCGGCTGCGAGCTGGCCATGATGTGCGACTTCATCATCGCCGCCGACAACGCCAAGTTCGGCCAACCCGAGATCAAGCTGGGCATCATTCCTGGCGCCGGCGGCTCGCAGCGTCTGCCGCGTGCAGTGGGCAAGTCCAAGGCCATGGACCTGTGCCTCACCGCGCGCATGATGGACGCCACCGAGGCCGAGCGCTCGGGCCTCGTGAGCCGCGTGGTGCCGGTGGACAAGCTGATGGAAGAAACCCTGGGCGCCGCGCTCCTGATCGCCGACATGCCGCGCCTGGCCGCCATCGCCGCCAAGGAATCCGTCAACCGCGCGTTTGAAAGCGGCTTGTCCGATGGCGTGATGTTCGAGCGGCGCCTGTTCCACGCGCTGTTTTCCACCGCCGACCAGAAGGAAGGCATGGACGCCTTCGTGAACAAGCGCAAGCCGCAGTTCACGAACCGCTGATCGCGGCCAGCGTCGCGCGCGTAGTCCCGTCACGTACATGCCCGTCATCTCCGTCACCCTCCTTCCCGGCTACACGCCCGAGGCGCAGTCGCGGCTGGTCTCGCACCTGTCCGCAGCGGCGCGTTCCGTGGTGCCGGCCTCGGAGGCGGGCACGATCGTGTTCGTGCATGAGGCGAGCACCTTCCGGCGCGACGGACGCGTTCTCAGCGGGGGCGACGGCGCGGCGTCCCTGCCGGATGCCGTCGAGGTCGTTCGCACCTTCCTGGACGCGGTCGGCCGGCGCGACTTCGATGCAGCCCGCCAGGGATTGGCGCCGGGTTTCGAGATGGTCTTTCCCGGGGGTGTGGTGATGCGGGATCTGGCTGAACTGCCGGTCTGGGCCGCCACCCGTTATCAGTCCGTGAGCAAGAATTACGAGCGCTTGGAGCAGGCCTGGCAGGGGGATGTCACGGTGGTGTTCTGCAGCGGCACCCTGCAGGGGCGCTGGCCCGACGGCACGGATTTCGAGGGGGTGCGCTTTGTGGACCGCTTCGAGCTGGCGGGCGGTCGGATCCGCCGCCAGGAGGTCTGGAATGACCTGGCTGAAGCCCGGGCTGGGCGGGGCTGAAGACGGCTGGCGCCCTTGCTATAATTTCGGGCTCGGCGCTTTAGCTCAGTCGGTTAGAGCGATGGAATCATAATCCACAGGTCCGCGGTTCGAATCCGTGAAGCGCCACCAAACAAAAGCCCGCAGTCCCCTTGGACTGCGGGCTTTTTCTTTTCGTCTCTCGCGGGCCGGTTGACGCATACTTGTATATGCCCATAACATACAAAAATGATTGACTTCGACTCCGTTGTCGGCTTTGAATGGGACTCAGGCAACCAGCGAAAGAGCGAGGTCAAGCACGGCGTGACTCAGGCTGAGGCTGAGGAAATCTTCTTCAATCAGCCCTTACTGGTCAGCGCTGATAGCAAGCACAGCGCGCAGGAGCCACGCTATCTGGCGCTGGGCAAGACCAATCAGGCCAGGGCGCTGACCCTGATCTTTACGCTCCGTCAGGACGGAACCCTAGTCCGGGTGATTTCCGCCCGCGACCAGCATCGCAAGGAAAGGCAGTTGTATGACCAAGCCCACACGTAAAAGCAAGGCGCCGCCGAAGTTCCGCTCCGAGGCCAAAGAGCGTGAATTCTGGGAGTCCAAGGACAACGACGCGACCCAGTTCTTTGAACCCACCCAGATGACAGCGGTCACGTTCAAGAACCTCAAGCCGTCCACCACCAGCATCTCGATCCGGCTCTCCGACAGCCTGCTCGAAGGCATCCGGCAACAAGCCAACAAGCTGGACGTTCCGTACCAGTCCCTGATGAAGGTCTGGCTGACGGAAAAACTACGCGAAGCGGCCAAGGGGTGAGGGTCCGGCAGCGGCTCGCATCATCGCGCGCCGGAGGTCCGCAGCTCGAACCCCGACAGCAGCGCCCCATCCAAGCCCCTGGCAGCCCTGCCAGGGGCTTTTTCATTGGCTCTCGCCTTGACCCACATCAACGCCTGCTCCCCGTGTGAGGCCTAGCATGAAGTGCGTCAGGAGATCGCCATGCCCCAACACCTCACCGATGGCCAAAAGGCCCTGCTGTCCGCCGAGCTCGAGCAGCATGAGCGCCAGTTGCGCGCGCAGCTGGCAGCCCACCTGCATGGCCAGTCCCGCGTGGACCGCGCCCATGAGGTGCTTCATCAGGATGACGACGACGCCTCGCTACGCCGACCCGAACTGGCCGTGGCCGCCGCGCTGACCAACCAGGAGCAGGCCCAGCTCGAGGCCGTGGTCCAGGCCCTGGAGCGAATGCGCAGCGGCCACTACGGCGTGTGTCGCACCTGTGGTGTCGACATCCCCTTCGACCGTCTCCAGGTCCAACCCTGGGCCACGCAGTGCGTACCTTGCGCCTCGTGAGCGCCACACCACACAGCCGCTAACCCGAGCGGATACCCCCTCGCGCGCCCCGCAGCTTTTCACACAAGCTGTACAGGGTCGTCGCCGAGCCAGCTCTCGGCGTCTGCGCGGGCGACACGCCATCTCGAGTGCGAGCGTGCCCACTTTTCCCCTCAATTCCCAGGGGCGACACGAAGCTGTCACAAGCGGGCTTTCCACTGTGGTCACTATCACTTCCGACGCTTCACATGTCCCACCCCGACCACGAAATCGCCAGCAACACCTCCGACAACCCCCACTTTGAGCGCGTGCTCGCCGACGCCCTGGCCAGCCCCAGCCGGCGCAGCGTGCTGCGCGGGGGCCTGGGTCTGGCGGGCCTGGCTCTCCTGCCGGGTTGCGCCTCGCTCGCGACGCAGCCGGGCGCTGCCAAGGCCAACGCCCTGGGCTTTCCCTCTCTGGACAAGAGCCTGCTGGACGACGTGGTCCTGCCCCCCGGCTACCAGTACACCGTGCTGCACGCCACCGGCGACCGCATGGACTCGCGCCTGCCCGCCTACTCCAACGTAGGTGCCGAGGCCGACGACTGGTCGCGCCGCATCGGTGACCACCACGACGCGCTGGAAATCTATTTCATCGACGCCAGCGGCCGCTACACCACCACCGACACAGGCCGCGCGGTGATCGTGGTGAACCACGAAAGCTCGGCCGACGCCCACTTCATGCACCCGAATGGCCAGACCTCCAACGGCGTGGGCGGCAAGAAGTTCTCCCAGTTCGGCGAATGGGACCTGGGCACACGACCTGAACTCGAAGTACTCAAGGAAATCAACCACCACGGCGTGTCGGTGGTCGAGGTCGAGCGCGGCCCCCAGGGCTGGCGCATGAAGCTGGACTCGCCCCTGAACCACCGCGTGACCGCGCAGACGCCGGTGCGCATCGCCGGTCCGCGGACGCACCTGGCAGACATCCAGGCCCAGATGGTCACCCGCTGGGGCCCCACCGGGGCCAACGCGCGCGGCACCTTGAACAACTGCGGTCATGGCAAGACGCCCTGGGGCACCTACCTGGCCTGTGAGGAAAACTGGGCGTTCTATTTCCAGGTGACGGGTGGCGGCGCTGCGCTGGACGCCAAGCAACTCGCCGCCCGCCGCCGCTACGGCCTGGCCTCGGCGCCGCCGGCGGCCAACCAGACCCGTTCGATCAGCCAGGGCTGGCATACGGTCTCCGCCACCGACGACCGCTTCGCACGCTGGAACCTCGCCATGCTGGGTGCCGGTGCGAGCCAGGACTTCCGCAACGAGGCCAACACCTTCGGCTACAACGTCGAGATCGACCCGCTCAATCCCTCGGCCACGCCGGCCAAACGTGTGGCCATGGGACGCATGGCCCACGAAGGCGCGGTCTGCAGCCTGCCCCAGGCGGGACAGCCCCTGGCTTTCTACATGGGCTGCGATTCGCGCAACGAATACATCTACAAATTCGTCAGTACGGCCGTCTGGGACCCCAAGGACGTGGGTGGCGGCATGGCTGCCGGAGACAAATACCTCAACGAAGGCAAGCTGTACGTGGCCCGCTTTGACGCCAACGGCAGCGGCCAGTGGATCGAGCTGACCCTGAACGACTCGCGCATCGCCAACTACACGGCCTTCAAGTTCACCAGCCAGGCCGAGATCTACGTCCACACCCGCCATGCGGCCGACGCGGTGGGCGCCACCAAAATGGACCGCCCGGAGTGGGCGGCCGTCAATCCGAGAAACGGCGAGGTCTACGTCACCCTGACCAACAACAGCGCCGCCAACCGCACGCCGGGCCGCGTGGACGCAGCGAACCCGCGCGCCTACATGGACCCCGATGGCAAGCGCAGTGCAGGCAACCCCAACGGCCACATCATCCGATTCCGCGAGAACGGCGACACGGCATCCGCCGCCGGCTTCCGCTGGGACATCTTCCTGTTCGGCGCAGAAGAAGATGCGGGCGACGCCAACCTGTCCGGCCTGAGCGCGAAGAACTCGTTCTCCTCGCCGGACGGACTGTGGTTCAGCCCCACCACGGGCATCTGCTGGATCCAGACCGACGACGGTGCCATGACCGACGAGACCCACTGCATGATGCTGGCGGCCCTGCCCGGCCAGGTGGGTGACGGCGGCAAGGTCACGGTGAAAAACCGCATGGTGGTCAACGGCACGGAGCAGACCGGCACCCAGGACACCTTTGTGGGCGCCACCCTTGGCGAGGCGCGCCTGCGCCGCTTCCTGATCGGCCCCAAGGGCTGCGAGATCACGGGCGTGACCGAGGCCCCTGGTGGCCGCGCCCTCTTCGTGAACATCCAACACCCGGGCGAAGAGAGCAAGAGCGTGACCCTCCTGCAAAGCCAATGGCCTGGGAACAAGGGCTATGGTCAGGCCGGCCGCCCGCGCTCGGCGACCATCGTGGTCACCCGCACCGACGGGGGCGTCATCGGGGTGTGAGCGCCGTGGGGGCCCGCCGCAGCTGCGGCACCCCCTGCAGCAACAGCGTCCACAAGCCCGCCGCCGCAGTCGACAGGCTGCGATGCCGCGGGCGTACCAGGTAGATCGGCCGCGACGCCTGCGCGCCTTCGAGGGGCACTGCCGCCAGCGAATCACGCTGGCACAGTTGCAGCGAGGACCGGGGCACGATGCTGATGCCAAAGCCATGGGCCACCAGCCCCGCCAAGGTGCCCAGTTGGTCCACCTCGAAGCCGGTGTCCTGGATATCCTGATCACGCAGCAGAGGCTGCAAGTACTGCCAGATGCTGCCCGACCGCAAGGTGTGAATGAAGGCCCGCTGGCGCAAGTGGGACAGTCGCACCTTGCGCCGCGCGGCCAGTGGGTCGTCGGCGCGGCAGATCAGGTACAGCGGTTCGTCCAGGAGCTTCACCGCCTCGAACTCCAGCGAGTTGCCCGGGAGCGCGTTCAGACCGAAATCGGCCTCACCCCGGCGCACCGCATCCAGGCACACGTCGGACACCACATCCCGCAGGCGCAGCTCGATGCCCGGGTAGCGCTGGCGAAACACCGACAACTGCTGCGGCAGCCAATTCGCCGCCAATGACGGCGGCGCAGCCACGCTCACACGCCCGGTGCGACGCGCGGCGCGATCCTGCAGGTCGTCGATGGCGGCGCGCATCTCGCTGGCGATGCGCCGCGCCCCCTGCGCGAACACCTCGCCCTCGGGCGTGAGCGTCACATGGCGCGTGGTGCGGTCGAACAGGCG
>JACCED010666358.1_pt1 | contig 30597 bp, 29 predicted proteins | sample 7455021 | NCBI WGS metagenome assembly JACCED01 (sample SAMN15323456, study PRJNA562643) | freshwater metagenome | isolation source: river surface water | place: USA:Blue River Watershed | collected 2017-08-19 | reverse complement strand
TAGGTTTCATGCAAAATTTGATCGGATACTTTTTGTAGCGGTGTGCCGCAAGCCATTGCAGCTAACTGCGCTTCACAAGACTTTTCCATGCGATGCATCCAATTGAATGCCTCGCCTACTGTCCGTCCGCAAGTTAATAAGCCATGATTACGCAGAACCATGGCATCTGTATTACCAAGGTCCTTTACTAAAACCTCCTGCTCAGCCATATCTAGAACCACACCCATGTAGTCGTGGTAGCTAACTTTCAGAAAACGCATAGAGGTTTGATTGAGTGGCAATAAACCACAAGCCAAAGATGAGACCGCCATACCCGCAGGTGTGTGCGTATGGATCACACAATTGATTTCTGGTCTTGCCTTGTGGATGGCGCTGTGCAAGATGTAACCTGGCTTATTGAAACCATAGTTCAAATCACCAAAATCAGGCTTTAGTAAAACTTCACCATCATGATTAATTTTGACAAGGCAAGATGCTGTCATTTCTTCATACATCATGCCGTAGGGATTGGTTAAGAACGCATCCTCTTCACCAGGCACTCGTAATGTAATGTGATTGGCCATCATGTCTGACATACCAAAGTCAGCAATCAATCGATAGCAAGCCGCCAAATCGACACGAGCCTGCCATTCTTCGGCAGTCACCTTGTTTTTAAGTGATGCTAATTGCAATCGACCATTCACTACATCCACCATACACCCTCCCAATTTTTTGTTTCAAATATTTTTTAAACCTGGTTCATCAAGGCTTCTGACTTGATATAACGCTCAAAATTACTAATAAATATTTTTGCGACAGCATCGTTATGCCCAGAAAAATGCCCCGCCGTATGCGGCGAAATAATCACGTTAGGCATATTCCATAAAGGTGATGTTGTATCCAAGGGCTCCACTTCAAAAACATCCAGATAGGCGCCTAAGATTTGCTGGCTCTGTAATGCTTCAATCAAATCATTTTGAACAATGACTTCCCCTCTAGCCACGTTGACCACATAACTGGTCGGCTTCATGGCTAAGAATATGTCTTTATGAATGAGCGCTCGGGTTTGCTCACCCAGAGGGCATGCCAACACCAAGTAATCAATATCAGATACATGAGATTGGATACTCTTGAAATCAATGACCTTAGTGAGCCCTTTGATGTTTGGGTACTTACCAGGATCCCGAGTGACCCCGCTGACTTGCATACCAATCGCATCAAGACATTTAACCAACTCAAGGCCAATAGGACCCAAGCCCACGATCATGACTTTTTGGCCAATGAAGCTATGCACATGCGGATGGTTTAAAACTGGCGTCCATTTTTTATCCAACTGGGATTGAAACAAGGCTTTGAACTGTCGACCTAAAGCCAAGATAGCTGCCAAAGCTGTATGGGCAACTGCATCTGCGTTAGCGCCTGATGAGGTCGTCACCCTAACGCCTTTGGCCATCAGTTCAGGATAGATAGGACGATCAGCTCCTGCTGAATGCGCATGAACCCAATGAAGCTTTGGCGAATTTCTTAATATGTCGTAATAGCGCAATAAAGGTGGCTTCAAATCATTTTTGGTAGATTGGCCAGTGACATCTCTACTTATAAACGCCAACTCCACCGGATAAGAAGCATCTTGATCGGGTGTGGATTTAGGGGTCACCCACTGAATTTGCTTTTGATTTTGGGAGGCAATGGCTTCCAATTGAGCGCCAATGATCGTTTTGGTTTCATCCGAAACCAAAACAGATACAGAGTTGCGCTCATTAGACATATAGCTTTTGACCCCAAACTCTAGATAGATCATCCGCCATCAACGATGCAGAGCCCATCACTTGGTCAGCTAATAACAATGATTTTTGTTCGCCCACTCGAGGGGACACCAACTCATAGAACTTATCTAAAAGTTCTTGATCTGTTAGAGGCTCATCCGGATCACCGTGTCGAGTGACCTGATGATGCTTAAGAGTTCTACCATCATTTAAATCAATTTCGACCTTGGCTGTTCTGTTTTTAGGAAACTTCGCAGCGCATTCAGGATCTAGCGTCAAAGTTAATTTATCTTCTAAAGCTGCAATATCTGGATTACTTAAAGCCTCTGGCAAAAATGCTTTTTCTCTCACACGTCCTAAAACTGCTCTTGCTGAAACGGTATACGACAAGCTGAATTTAGCCTCAAAAGGAGTTTTAGGATGTCGATACGCGCAAACTTCAACGGTTGGTTTATAGCCACCTACTCTGATCGCTTTGATGTCAGAGAAGTGAATACCATTGTCATCAAGTAGTCGACCCATCGCATCAATCGCTGGGAAGGTATGACCACAACAGCCATAGTTTTTAAAAGTCATTTTGGTAATGTTGTAAGACTGTCCAAAATGATCGAAAACATTTTCCCAGCGAGCACCTTTGGTCATGGCCGCACCAAAACCGGCCGCGCCCTCTAATAAATCTGGGGTACCTGTCATACCTACTTGAGCTGTTAAAGCCGCATTTAATCCGACTTCTGCAGCATGACCCGCATGCATCGGCTTGGTCATCGAGTCAGATCTGAATGCTTGTTGCAAGCCACTGGCAAAAGTACCTGCAGTAGCCATCGCATCACAAGCTTGTTGAGCATTGAGGCCTAAGAGATAAGCACAAGCTGCTGAAGAGCCAAATACTCCCACTGTGCCAGTTGTGTGGAAGAACTCATAATGACTCGGCTGAATCACTTCAGCAATCCGTGTAGATACTTCATAGCCCACCACGATGGACTCTAATAACTTTTGAACAGGGATTTGTTTGGCCTGAGCCAAAGCAAATGCTGCTGAAATAGTTGGACAAGCAGGATGATAAGCACCATCTCTATAAATATCGTCATACTCAGCGATATGAGAAATTGTGCCATTCATAAAAGCAGCAACTCGGGCAGACGCTTTTAAGTCTGTTCCTGCAATCGCGCACGAGCCTTTACCTAACTCATCTTCATACGCCTGACGTAATCGAATCGCAGCATCTGTAGTGGATCCCGCAATCAATGCAGTATGCCAATCGAGCAAAGCTCGCTTGGCATGCCTCATCACTTCTGGTGAAAAAGAGGTCTTTTGTGAACCCTCTATAAATTCACCAAACTTCAATAACAAAGACATTCTTATTCTGCCTTTGCACCTGACTCTTTAACCACTGGAGTCCAAGTGTCATAGTCAGTTTTTAAGAATTTAGTAAATTCAGCAACGTTCATTGGAATTGGCTCAGCACCTTGGGCAACTAAGCGCTGCTTCAATTGTGGCTCTTCCAAAATGCTGACTACTGTTTCATTGAGCTTTTTAACAATATCTGCTGGGGTATTTTTAGGTACGAACATACCGAACCATGAACCAGTCGCCATATCAACACCTAGCTCTTGCAAACTTTGTACATCAGGCAAAGCTCTTGATCTAGCTTTTGTTGAAACAGCCAATGCTTTCAATTGACCCGCTTTGATTAACGGTGTTACTGAAGGCACTGTTGCAAACATGTAGTCCAAACGACCAGCCACTAAGTCACGAGTCGCTTCAGCTCCTTTATAAGGAATATGTGTAGCACCTAATTTAGCTTGTTTACTAAACAAGAAACCTGTCATGTGCGCGGCGGTTCCAATACCTGTTGAACCATAATTAACTTTATCGCCACGAGCTTTCGCGTATGCCAAGAAACCTTTAAAGTCATTCACGCCGATAGTTGCAGGCACAACCAATACTGTTGGCACGTCTGCCAACAAAGCAACTGGCTGTAAATCTCTTTGTGGAACTACTGGAAGATTTTTAAATAGTGTTGGATTAATCGTGATCGGACCGAACGAGTTCACCAAAATCGTATAGCCGTCAGCCGGTGATTTTCCAACCATCTCAGTACCCAAGTTGCCAGAAGCACCAGGTTTATTTTCAACAATGACCGGTACCTTCCAACGAAGGCTCATTTGCTGACCAACTTCGCGAGCCAAAATATCAGTGGTTCCGCCTGCCGTAAATGAAACTACCAGTTTGATCGGCTTATTCGGGTAATTGGCGGCCGTCTGAGCAACGCTGACCCCAGAGGCTACACAAGCTGATGTGACTAATAAAGTGCTGAATACTTTTTTAAACATTTTTGTCTCCTTTTTTTACAACTTTTTAGTTCATGCTCTTTGATTAAACTTTGTTTCAAATACTTCTTCTGCAATTCGGTTTTTCAAAATTTCTAATGAACCACCTGCAATCATCCAACCACGTGTTCTTCTTAAGCAATATTCCACCAATGTCTCTTGGCTGTAACCAGTAGCACCCATGACTTGGAGGGATTCATTAGCGACCTCAAAACCAGTGGTGTTACAGATGTACTTTGCAACTGTTGTTTCATAAGCGGAAGGCAAACCACTGTCTGCATTGACTGCTGCTTTGTATAACAACAACTGAGCTGCATCGAGCTTGACTGCCATTTCCGCAAACTTCCATTGAATACCTTGGAAGTCACGAATTTTTTTACCAAACTGCTCTCTCACTGATGCGTATTCTTTAGCTTGATTAAATGCATAACGACCTAAAGCTAAAGCACGTGAAGAATTTCCAATTCTTTCGATATTGAAACCACTAATCTGCTTCTTAAATCCACCTGGCCCTAACAAAACATCCGCTTCAGAAATCTCACAGTTTTCAAAGTACAACTGAGACCATTGCTCACCACTCATGAAACTCGATGGCTGACCTACTGTCAATCCAGGTGTTCCCCTATCAACCAGTACAGAACCAATGCCATCAAGACCCGGACCGAAACGCACATAGACTAAAAAGACATGTGCTTCTGGACTGTGGGTAGAAAAGACCTTAGATCCATTAAGGACATAACCCTTGTCTGTCTTTTTGGCGCTGGTTTGTAACTCAGTTACTGCTGAGCCTGCACCGGGCTCACTCATGCCTAAGGCAATCACTTTTTTGCCTGCTAGAAGATCTGGCAAGTATTTCTCTTTTTGTGCGGGAGTTGCATATTCAGCAAATGTTCGAATAGCTCCAAAATTGCCAGCTTGAACTACGTCAGCTGACTTAGGACAGTGCAAGGCGACTTCTTGAATAGCAATCACAGCATCCATCAACGTGCCACCTTGGCCGCCATCTTCTTCAGAGAGCGTAATACCCAACAACCCTTGCTCACTGAGCATCGCTGCAATATCCCATGGATATTCTGGTTGATGCGCCCTTTCGAGAGCACCTGGCGCCAACTTTTCTCTTGCAAAGCGACCAACGGCATCAGCAAAGGCTGACTGTTCTGAGCTAAGACTAAAATGCATACCTAATCGCTTTCTTAATTTTTCTTATTGAGTGAGTATTTATTCTAAAAACCATATAATTTTGTTTATTCTCATATAGTTATTGTTATTTTAGAAATGCTGATTTATCATGAAGCCATGCATTTAAGTCATGTCTAATAAGGAAAAGTTGATGAGTCAGATCCCACCGCTGAATAGCTTGAGAGTCTTTGAATGCGTGGCACAGCATGGGAATTTCACAAAAGCTGGCGATGAACTTCATATCACTCAGTCAGCCATTAGCCGCCAAATATCAAATTTGGAAAGCTTTTACCAAGTAAAGCTCTTCAATCGTGAGCGCGTTGGGGTGAAACTGACCCCACAAGGCAAAGCTCTATTCGAAGAGGTCACCAAAGCTCTTGACCTCATTAGAGCGAGCTCTGAAAAAATCTTGCGCCCTACCTCTGGTCAAAGCATCAAAATCAGAACCTACACCACCTTTATTGCTAAGTGGTTGATCCAACGAATCCCCCAATTCCAAGAACAGCATCCTCATATTGAAATATTGCTCAGCGGCGGCTTGCAGCCAGAAGATTTTGAAGAAGAAACGGATTACTCCATTCAATTTGGTAGCGCCAACGAAACCTGGTCAGGGTATACGAATTGGTTTTTGTTCAATGATGAGATTGATGCCGTTTGCAGCCCTCAACTATTGGAGCAAATCCCTCTCAACAGCATCAGCGACCTCAGTCAACATAAATTACTGCACTCAAAATATAGAAAAGATGATTGGTCAGACTGGATCAAGCAATTCAACCGAACAGATATTGTCGGGCAATGTAAAGAAATGGTTTTTTCAAGTTCACTCTTAAACTATCAAGCAGCAGTTGATGGCTTAGGGGTTGCCATTGGTCAAATTCATTTACTTCAAAATGAATTAAATAAGGGTCTACTGGTGAGACCGTTCAACAAAGCAGTGAAACGAGAATTTGGATATTATTTAGTCAAGCACTCTAAGAGAACAGATGCCAACTTTAAATTATTTAAAGAGTGGCTTTTTAATGAAATAAAGCAGATGCAAAGACAATAAAAATGAAAATCATTATTCAGGACGACTATCAAAACTGCATTCGCGATTTAGCAGCCTTTGAAAAAATAAAAGATCATGATGTCAGCATCTACACAGATAACATCAAAGATATTGATGCACTAGCAGAACGATTTAAAGATGCCGAGGCGATTGTTTTGATCCGCGAGAGAACCATCATTAATGAAGAGCTCTTAAAGAAATTACCTCATCTCAAAGTTATTTCTCAAACTGGCAAAGTGGCCCCACATATTGACCTAGAAGCCTGTAAAGCAAGAGGTATCACAGTGATGGATGGTCGCGGTAGCGGTGGCGCAACAGCAGAATTAGCCATGCTATTAATTTTGGCTGCATTAAGGAATTTTGTTGAAGAATGTCAGCGGCTCCAAAACGGTCAATGGCAAGGAACTTTAGGCAGACAATTAAGCGGTCGAGTTTTGGGTGTGTATGGCTTTGGGCGTATCGGTGAGCAGATCGCCCATCTTGGTAAAGCCTTTGGTGCTCAAGTTTTAGTCTGGGGTCGCGAGAACAGCCTTAAAAAAGCTAGCGATATGGGATTTAAGGTTGCCACATCTAAAGAAGATTTTTTTAAAGCGTGCGATGTAATGTCATTGCAACTTCGACTCACACCAGAAACTGAAGGGATTGTGACGCTTCAAGATTTATCCCTCATGAAGAAAGATGCCATCCTTGTGAATACGAGCAGAGCAGAGTTAATCGAAAGTGGCGCATTAGTCACCGCTCTCAAAGCAGGAAGACCTGGATTTGCAGCAGTGGATGTGTATGAAGAAGAACCCATCTTTAACAGAGGTAATCCTTTAATAGGATTACCCAACTGTTTGTGCACACCACATATTGGTTTTGTTGAAAAAGACAACTATGAGGCTTATTTCGGAATTGCCTTTGACAATATCAATGCCTATTGCCAAGGCAAACCCCAAAACGTGGTGGTCTAGTTCTGTATAGCTCTAATTCTGTATAGCTCTATCTAAGGGCTCTCTGAATTAAACCCGTTCAATCACAACAGCGATACCCTGCCCCACACCAATACACATCGTGCACAAAGCATATTTGGCTTGTGTACGTTCCAATTGGTTCAGCGCTGTTGTGATGATCCTAGCACCGGATGCGCCAAGAGGGTGACCTAATGCAATCGCACCACCATTGGGATTAACTCTTGAATCATCATCTGCCACACCAATCTCTCTTAGAACAGCTAAACCTTGGGCGGCAAATGCCTCATTCAATTCAATCACATCGATTTGATCAATGCTTAAACCAACTTGAGCCAAAACTTTTTTAACCGCAGGTGCTGGCCCAATGCCCATGATGCGTGGCTCTACACCAGCCACTGCCATGCCTAATATTTTTGCTCTTGGTTTGAAGTGATGAGTCTGAATAGCTTGTTCGCTCGCCAAAATTAATGCGCACGCACCATCATTAACACCAGAAGAGTTACCGGCAGTCACACTGCCATCGGGTCGAACAATTCCTTTTAACTGCGCTAATACCTCGAGGGTCGTAGCTCGTGGATGTTCATCCTTAGCAAAAATAATAGGGTCGCCTTTTTTCTGAGAAATGCTAACGGGCACAATTTCAGAATCAAAGAATCCAGCAGCTTGCGCAGCAATCGCTTTAGCTTGTGAGGCATAAGCCATCTTGTCTTGGGCTTCTCTTTCAATCCTGAATTGAAGAGCAACATTCTCTGCTGTTTCTGGCATAGCATCTACGCCATACATTTTTTTCATCAGCGGATTGATGAAACGCCAACCAATGGTGGTGTCATAAATCTGATTGTTTCTAGAAAATGCTGTGTCAGCCTTAGGCATCACAAATGGGGCTCGACTCATACTTTCAACACCACCAGCGATGAAGAAATTAGCCTCACCAGACTTGATAGCACGAGCTGCACTTCCAATGGCATCCATCCCTGAACCACACAAACGATTGATGGTGCTACCTGTGGTGCTAACAGGAAGCCCTGCTAATAAGCCACTCATTCTGGCCACATTCCGATTGTCTTCACCCGCCTGGTTGGCGCAACCATAAATCACATCATCTAATGCTGACCAATCAAGATCAGGATACTTTGCCATCAGAGCTTTGATGGGTAGCGCGCCCAAGTCGTCTGCTCTTAAACTGGATAAAGCACCACCATAACGTCCAAATGGCGTTCTAATAGCATCGCAAATAAAAGCATCTTTAGACATGTGTGATCCTTAGTGGAAACTTTTTAAAATAAGAAATCGGGTTGTGACGAAACAAAGCCTGGGCCACTAAGCTTGGCTAACCATTCCAAATCAGCTTGAATACTTGCTAAACCTTGTTGTTGTGCCCAGAATATAACGCCACCTCTCCAACGCGGGAAGCCATAGCCATTGACCAAGACCACATCACAATCACTTGGCTCAGCAACTACTTTTTCTGAAAGTAATAAAGCTGCCTCATTGAACATTGTCAATAGAACACGCTTTTGTATCTCTTCTTTTGAAATGGCTCTTCTCTGAATACCTTTGTGGCGACTTGCCTCATTAATTAATTTTGTAACAAATTCATCTTTTTTATTGATGGTGCCATCTGCTAGATAAGCGTAGTAACCCGCACTTGTTTTCCTACCCAGGCGGCCAGCTTCACACAATTGATCGGGGATGGTGACATAACGATGCTGAGGATTCCTGTTGGCGGCTTGACTTAATCTCATCTTCCACGCGATGTCCAAACCAGACATATCTGCCACTTGGAATGGACCCATAGCAAAACCAAACTCTTCTAGGGCCGCATCGATCTCATGCGGATAAGCACCCTCTTCAAGCATGAATTCGCACTGACGGCGATAAGCGGCATATATACGATTGCCAACAAAACCAAAAGAATCTTTAGTCATGATTGGCAATTTGTTGAGCTTCTTAGCAAATGCCAAGCCAGTCGCTAAGGCTCGCTTCGATGTGGCAGACGCATCCACTACTTCAATTAATTTCATGATCTGCGCTGGACTAAAGAAATGTAGACCCAGCAAACGCTCTGGATGAGTCAATGACTTGGCAATCGTATCAACACTCAAATAAGAGGTATTGGTCGCCAAGATAGCATCGGCCTTGACGACTGTTTCAATCTTTTTAAATACTTCAGCCTTGACAGTCATATCTTCAAAAACTGCCTCAATCACCAAATCTGAATCTGCAATATCCGACCAAGTACTCGATAAGCTTAGACAACTTAGAATCTTTTCTTTTTTGACGCCATCTATTTTTTTAGACTGAACTTGCTTCTCATAAAAATCTCGGATGCGTTGACCACCCATCGCTAGCGCTTGTTCATTTTGATCCAAGAGAAGAACCTGATAGCCAGCGCTCAATGCAGCCATCGCAATCCCTGAGCCCATCGTTCCTGAACCAATGACTGCGACTTTTTGAATTGTTGCAGGCTGATCTTTGATTTCTGAAATCTGCTTGAATACTTTTCTTTCTGCAAAGAACTGATGCCTCAAAGCAGCCGCCTCTTCTGAAACTCGAAGAGTTTGAAATACAGTACGTTCGATTTGAAGACCTTGATCAATAGGCATAGTAGCCGCATTTAAAACAGAGGTAACTGCTTCCTGAATAGCAGGTCTATTTTTTCCGAGCTTCAATACTTTGGCTTTAGCAAGATCAAATGCAGTCTGATCTAGTAATGGCGGGGGTAAATCTCGAACACGTCTTTTTTGGCCTTTGAGTGTTTTGGCAAAAGCAATGGCTTCATCCAGCAAATGATCACTGACAACTTGATCAACAATTCCTAATTGAAGCGCTTCTTGCGCACCAATCCTGCGGCCGGTTGCAGCAAGCTCTAGGGCTGGAATTAAACCAGTCAATCTTGGTAAGCGTTGTGTGCCGCCAGCCCCAGGAATAATCCCCAAAGTGACTTCTGGCAAACCTACATAAGTTCCTGATAAGGCCACCCTAGCATCACAGGACAAAGCCAATTCAAAACCACCTCCTAATGCAGAACCATGCAAAGCACAGACAACAGGTTTGGCACAATTCTCAATTGCAGCAATCACAGTAGGTAATTGAGGATCTTGCAATGGCGCTGAAAATTCTTTGATATCAGATCCAGCAATAAACGTATTACCAGCTCCGATAATGACTGCGACCGTAGATGCATCATTTTTTGAAAATTCACTAATAGCGGCTAACAAACCAGCTCTTACCTCTAGTGATCCCGCATTGATCGGTGGATTGTTAATTTCAATCACCATCACATCATCCGAGTGACGAATATTGATCTTCTGCGTACTTGTTTTATTTGTCATATTTATATTTACAGGATTAGTGGCTTGATAACCACTGATCAAAGATCTTATTCACCTCTGGCGCAGCTTCATATTGAACCCAATGACCGACATTAGGGATGATGTGAGCCTGGGCTTGAGGACAGATGCCCAATAATTCTTTTACAACTTGCTCAGGAAAGGATGTCACATCATGCTCACCCCAGATCAAGAGTAACTCACCCTGATATCTATGAAGTAATTCTTGCATGCCGCCAGCTCTTGAGATGTCGCGACTCCTAAACCGAGTAGCGATACATGCCTCCGTATGTATTTGTAGGGCAAGCTCGTCGACTCGATCAATACTGCTCAACATGTGCAGGCTTAAATTCTCACGCATGATTCGCTGCAACTCTGGCTGATCATTATTTTTATAAGCAGGCTTCCAATTGATGAACTCACCTTTAGGTCGTCTGGTACCACCGTGACCAACCGCACCTAATAGAGCCATTTTCTTAACGCGTTGTGTTCTATCTGCCAAATTGACTGCAATCAAGGCACCAAATGAAAACCCCATCAAGTCAAAAGAATGATCTTCGCCAATCAAGATATCTAAAGTTGCGATCAAAGGTGTCAAAAGATCATTAACGCTATTACCACCCCAAACACCAGAAGCACCAAAACCCGGCATATCAGGAACAAGGACTCGGTAATAAGCAGACAATGTCTGCACATTTTTAATCCAATGTTGTGCATTACCGTGCCCGCCATGAAGAAGAACCAAGGGCTCTCCTTGGCCATATTCAAACCAATTAACGGCGCCGTCTAAATAGGGAACCAGATGTTGCTTTGCTAGTACTGATGTCATGATGACAGTTTATACAGTAATCACAACACCATCGGCAGCCTTCACACCCTGGCCCTCTTGGAATACAAAAATAGGATTAATTTCAGCCTCTACCAAATGGTCTCCCATTTGCAAGACCAAGTTAGAGAACCCAACAATCGCTTGAACTAGAGCTGCTACATCGCATTTAGGTCGACCTCTATAACCATCAAGTAAAGGCCAAGTTTTTAACTCTTTCAATAAGCTCAAAGCTTCAGATTCAGATAAAGGCTGATCTTGGTGAAGTAAACACATCGCGGTATCTTTAAATAATTCAGCGGTAATACCACCCATACCGACCAAAATAGCCGTGCCCAATGTGTCTTTGTACATACCCATCATGAATTCAACACCACCAGTCACCATTTCTTGAACAAGAAAACCTTCTGCTTGATGACCTGATTTAACCTGAACATCTTTGGCCATTTGAGCAATTCGAGCTGAAAGATCTTGAATAGGCACATTGATGGCCACTCCACCTACTTCAGTTTTATGCGTAATAGCTCCAGACAAGACTTTAAGAACTACAGAGTTACCTAACTTGGCTAGGTGATCCAAGTTACTTGGTTGGACATCTAAGACTTCTTCACGAACTGATGGAATGCCAAATTGTGCAAAAAGTGATTTGGCTTGATGCTCGTTCAAAGAACCTTTTGGCAAATTAGCTAAAGATTGTTGTTCTTTTTTGATTACTGGAGTTGCTGCTTTGGCAGTTTGCCATTCGTGAACATGCAACATGCTGCTCAAAGCTACACCACAACTTTCTGGTTGAGTAAACGCAGGAACACCTAGGGAGGTCATGATAGCGGCCACATTCGGCGCATAAGGGCTGACATAAGCTAAAACAGGCTTATCGCTCACGTGCATAGAATCTTTAACGGCCCCCGCCATTAACTCTGGCATTGCCAAACTGGATGATCCTAAAATAATCACTAAAGCATCGTAACTTGGGCTATCCAATAAGGCTGTGATAGCACCACGCAATAAATCAGGTTGAAGACCAGCCAATGTGACATCAATTGGATTTTTGTCTAAAACCGCTTGGTCGCCTGGTTGCAAATCTCTCAAACGTTGAGCTGTTTTTTCATCTGGTACTGGGGTTTCAAAACCACATACGCCCAAACTATCAGTAATTAATGTTCCCGCTCCACCACTGGAAGTCAGAATAGCGACGCGACGACCGGCGAGTTTACGATCAACCGATAATGCGGCAGCGATATCAAGAACATCAGTGAAGTTATGTGCACGAATGACACCCACTTGCTTAAATAAGGCGTCATACATTTTGTCTGAACCTGCTAAGGCACCAGTGTGCGATATAGCCGCCTTGATACCCGCTTCAGATTTACCCACTTTGAAGACAACAATTGGTTTACCTGCTTTTTTAGCTCTCAGAGCTGCTAAGCGGAATTTTTCAGGATGGCGAATACTTTCAACATACAAAACGATGACCTTGGTGCTGTCATCATCAACTAGATAATTAACAAAATCTCCCAAATCAAGATCTGCTTCATTACTGGTTGAAATGAGTTTAGATAAACCTACGCCCCTAGCGGTACAGCGAGAGAGCAATGATCCCAAGATACCGCCACTTTGGGACACAACGCTCACGCAACCAGAAGGAAATTGATCCATCTCAAGTGCACTGCTAGGTGACAATGGAATGGTTTCTGTGACGTTCACAATACCAATGGTGTTGGGACCAAGGATCCTCATGGAACCAGCAGCTTTGATTAATTCTTCCTGCTTGCGAATACCCTCTTCACCAACTTCTGCATAACCACTGGTTAAAACAATGGCTGCAGGTGTACCACGAGCTGCCAATTCTTTAACAGCAATCAATGCACGATCAATACCCAATAAAATAATAGCCACATCGGGTGTTTCTGGAAGTGAGGCAATATCTGGATAACAAGTCAGTCCACTGATGCTTTCAACTCTTGGGTTAACTGGATAAATTTTCCCCTTGAACTGATGCTTCAGGAGATACGCGACCGGTCTTCCTGCTGTTTTAGTTGGATCAGTAGATGCCCCAATGACTGCCACACTTTTGGGGCTCATCAATTGATGTATGGCTTGGGTATTTTGCTTCATGAGTGAACTGTCTCTGTTATTGATTTATTAATTGATGAGTTTTTGATTTATGTATTGATCTACTGATTATTTCTTTTCAGCTACTTTATTCAAAAAAGCTAGTACTGCTTCTCTATGTTCTGTGCTGGTGTAGCAAATACCTTGCGCTTGACTGCCCATGGCAAATACTTGATTGGCTGGCAATTCGAAGCTTTGATTCAAAATTCCTTTGCTAAGCGCTAAGGCTGTTGATGAGGCTGACCCCAGTTCTTTCGCCCAAGCAATTGCATCAGCAAGCAAGGTCTCTTTTTTAGTCAGGCGATCTGCCACGCCCAAGTCCATCGCTTCGGCAGCATTGATTTTTTTACCAGTAAAAATCAGTTCTTTGGCTTTTGAAAGACCTACCCGTCTTGGCAAGAAGTACATGCCGCCACCATCAGGAATAATGCCTCGAAGAATGTAGGACCAAGCAAAATTAGCTTCTTCACTGGCCATCACAAAGTCACAAGCTAAAGCAGTGTCTGCACCTAAACCGGATGCAGAGCCATTAACAGCAGCAATGGTTGGTTTTGGCATATTGTGTAAAAGGGAAATGGTGTGGTGAACACGTTGCTGTCTAAACCAACCATTAAAACCAACCTCCCCCGCTGGCGCTTCCATTCTTTTCTTCATTCCGGAAATGTCGCCACCCGCACAAAATGCAGCACCCTGACCCGTTAATACCAGCGCTTTAATTTCTTTATTCGCGGCCACATGCTCTAAGACTGTAATGAACTCTGTTCTCATGTCATCGCTCATAGCATTGCGTTTTTCTGGGCGATTAAAACTAACGATGGCAACGCCATCTTGTACTTCCAACTGAACTAATCCTGCTGTCATTTTAAAAATCCTATGCTCTTATTGATTAATCTGCTTTGATGCCAGCACTTTTGACAACCACTCTCCAACGCTCTTCTTCAGCCTTGAGGAATTTTGCAAATTCATCAGGTGAACTTGCTCTAATAGTTAAGCCCTCACCTTCAACACGCTTTTTAAAAGCATCTGATTGGGTTGCTTTTTTGGCCGAGGCATTTAAGCGAGCTATGACAGGTGCAGGTGTTCCAGCTGGAGCCAAAAAGCCATACCAGCTCGAAGCCTCATAGCCTGGAACGCCACTTTCAGCAATCGTTGGCAATTTTGCTAAAGAAGTTGTTGTTGATCGGCTAGAAGTCGTCACAGCCAAAGCTTTTAATTTGCCACTATCAAGAAATGGGCTAACTGCAGCAGCGGTTGCAAACATCATGTCCACTTGACCACCCATTAAATCTGTTAGCGCAGGGCCTGCTCCCTTGTAAGGGATATGCACTAAATCAGTTTTTGATAAATGCTTGAATAGTTCACCCGCCAAATGTGCTGAAGTACCAGAACCTTGGGATGCAAAAGTTAATGTTCCTGGCTTAGCTTTGGCTGCATCCAAAATATCCTTCACTGATTTGTAAGGACTATCCGGTTTTACAACCAATACATTGGGAGATACGCCAATTAAACTAACTGGAGCAAATGAATCATTTTGAGAATACGGCAATTTAGATTGAATACTTGGGTTAATCGTATGGGCAATCGTAGCCATCACTAGGGTGTAGCCATCAGCAGGACTCTTCGCGACAAAATCCGTTCCAATGATTGTTCCTGCACCAGGTTTGTTTTCTACAACAACTGACTGACCCAAATCCTGAGCCATACCAAGACCCAGTGTTCTGGTGATGATGTCTGTGCCACCACCTGGAGAAAACGGTACTACCAATTTAACGGCCTTGGATGGAAACTTATCAGCTTGAGCGTGAGCTAGATTGAGGCTTGTTGCGCTAACAAAGAGCGCAGCAATTAAACCAACTGCTTTGAACGACTGCTTGAAGTGCTTTGTCATCTTGATCTCCTTATGATTTTTTGTGAATTCAGTATATTCAGTAAAGCTTGGGTGTAATATAGGCAATTCCACCAGGCGGAATTAATGAAATATGGCAAGTTCGGTCAAAAAAGACAGTACATCCTCTATTCGCTCCCTAGAGCGGGGCTTAGAAATTTTGAGAGCGTTCCGACCCGGTATGGATTTGTTGGGTAATAGCGATTTAGCTGATAAAACTGGCTTATCTAAATCCACTATCAGTCGCCTGACTCAAACCCTTGTCAAAAGTGGCTTTTTATACCGGGACGATCAAGCCAAGGCTTATCGACTTGCTGCCCCGGTTTTGAGCCTCAGTCACGCCATCAAAACAAGTTCCCCCATTTTGCAGTCTGCGCAAGCGCTGATGATTACTTACTCAGAAAAGCTCCAGCTCAATGTTGGTTTAGCAGTCGCTGACAGAATTGAGATGGTTTATCTTGAATCCGTTCGCTACAACAAAAAATCAGCTCTTAGGAATATTGTGATGGGTCATCGCGTACCCATGGAGCTCACTTCCCTTGGGAGATCATGGCTAGCTGCCGCATCCCCAGAATTAAGGGCAATGGCACTTGAGCAATTGCGGGCCCATCGCACCAAAGACTGGTCAAAAACATTGAGCGCAATTGAACATGCCTCAGAAGAGATTGCCTTGAAAGGCTTTTGCTCAACTACTTGGCTTCCTAACGTCGTAGCCATCTCTACCCCCATACGAATACCCAACCACCCTATCTATATCCTTAATATGAGTAGAACCACCGAGGAGGATTTGAAATCTTTTGCTAGTCATCATGGTGCAGAGCTGCTTGAACTGGCTCATAAAATTGAAGTAGAAGTTTCTAAAAATACTTAAGAAGGTATAGTCTTAATAATCATGAGCAAGAATCTATCTTCTCCTCTTATTAAATGGTGGGCACCCTTAAAGTTCACAACATTTCGGATGTTGTGGATCGTTTGGTTAACCGCCAACATATGTATGTGGATGAATGATGTGGCTGCATCGTGGTTGATGACGAGCTTATCGACCTCAGCCGCCATGATTGCTTTGGTTCAAACAGCCTCCAACTTGCCTGTATTTCTTTTGGGGTTACCTAGCGGTGCTCTCGCAGACATTCTAGACAGAAAAAAATATTTTTTATTTACGCAAATTTGGGTAGCAGTGAACGCTAGCGTTCTATTTATCACAGCGGCATTTGAATTACTCAATCCAGGACTTTTATTAGTTCTGACATTTTTGAATGGCGTAGGACTCGCCATGAGATGGCCGGTATTTGCAGCCATTGTTCCTCAGCTGATTCCGAAAGACCATCTCTCACCTGCTCTGGCCTTGAATGGTATTGCCTTAAATATCTCCAGAATTGTGGGCCCTATCGTAGCCGGTCTGGTTATTTCAACACTAGGGATTGCTGAAGTATTCGCATTAAATGTGGTGTTTTCGATTATGGCTGCAGTGATTGTTTATCGCTGGAAGTTTCAGGCCGAGGTATCAACACTACCCGGTGAAAGATTTATCGGTGCCATGAGAGTGGGTTGGCAGTTCATTGGTCAAAGCAAGCGGATTAAAACTGTATTGCTTCGCGTATTTATTTTCTTTATGCAAACCTCAGCAGTATTAGCATTGCTGCCATTAATTGCTAAAGATCATTTTCATGGTGATGCTCAGACATTCACACTATTACTCTCTTGCATTGGATTTGGAGCTGTTTTAGCTGCTTCTCAATTACCAAGATTACGTGCTCGATGGAATCGAACTCAATTGGCTAATACAGGCTCATTGATTCAAGCAGTCAGCTCTATTGGTGTTGTTTTAAGTCCCGAAATTTGGGTGGCCATACCTTTATTAATTATTTCTGGCATGGCTTGGATTTGTAGTGCCAACTCACTAACGGTGTCAGTGCAACTGTGCTTACCAAACTGGGTTAAAGCACGAGGTATGTCTTTTTATCAAGTCAGTCTGATGGGTGGTAGCGCCCTTGGTGCTGCGATGTGGGGTTACGTCACAGAACTCACTGATATTGATATTGGCGTGATCAGCGGTAATGTATTTGGACTATTTTGTTTAGCTTTGATTTACAAACAAAAAATTGAAGGTGCTAGTGAAGAGGATTTAACTCCTGTTTGCCCGATTGAGCATCCAGGAGCGACACATCAGATTGATCACCATGAAGGCCCTGTGATGATTTCTATCCACTACCAAATTAAAGAACACAATCGCGATCAATTTAAAATAGTGATGGCTAAGTCAAGAAAATACAGACTCATGCAAGGTGCTTTATCTTGGAGCCTCTTTGAAGATCACCAAAATCGAGAATTGTTCATCGAGTATTTTATGTTTGATACTTGGGCAGATTATTTAAGACGCTTCGATCGCTTTACGATTCAAGATTTGAAGATGCAAGAAGAGCGACACTCCTTGCATGCCGGTGATACACCACCAAAAATTGTTCGTGAAATTGCCAGCAAACTAAAAGTTAGTTCTAAGTAAAAACAGAAGCCTTGTTTAAGGGGCTTCTGACTCACGCATATTGTGTAAAACGTAGATAGCTGGCAATGCAAATATAAAACAGTAGATCGCAGGAGCCCAGGTCCACTGCTTCACCTCTAGCAACCAGCTGACCATCAGCGGTGCAGTTCCTGCAAACAAGGCCACCGATAAACTGTAACCAATTGCAAAGACTGAACATCTCTCTTCTGGCTTGACCAATCGACTGATGAGAACTCCTTGAGCACCAAACAAAAGCATCACAGGAATGACGATCAAAGCTTGAGAAATCGCTAAGCCGATGAGCCCACCCATTTGCGCAGCAAGCACACAAGGCATCACTAAGATGGCACCAGCCCATGTGGCGTAAGTGGTTATTTGAACTCGACCTATTTTGTCAGCGAACCAACCACCTAAGACAATCAATGGCACTCCAAGCATTTGCACAATAGTTGCAACAGTATTAGCTGATTGCATAGAACCACCATGCTTAGAGACGTAATCAACAAAATAGACAAACTGTACATAGAACAAGACATTAGAAAAAGATACAAGCGCGGCAATTTTGACTAATACGCGCCAAGCTTTAAAAGTAGCTTTAAGTCGCTGAGAAATGATAGAAATGACTTCATGGAAATCAATTCGATGTTCAATGACTTCATTCAAGGTCTCAGGCATGTGAAGTCTCAATCGCCATCCAGCGATAGCTACTAATGCGCCTAATAAGAAAGGCAAACGCCAAGCCCAAGCTTCAATTTCCGCTTCAGTGAAAAAGAATGCTGTCACAGCAGCCAATAAAGAACCTAAAAAGAAACCTAACATGGCTCCCGCATGGGCAATCCCTGACATCAAACCTTCTTTACCTTGAGGAGAAGCTTCAGTGGCATAGACCATACTGCCGGTGTACTCGCCACCAACAGAAAATCCCTGGGTCATTCTTAAGAGCATCAAGGCATAGGCTGCTATCGCACCGACCTGAGCATAGGTGGGTAAAAGAGCCACCACAAAACTTGCTAAACCCATGATGACAATACTTAATGTCATCATTTTTCTACGGCCCCATAAATCTCCAACTGGGCCAAGCACCAAACTACCAATGGGTCTTGCTAAATAACCAATGGCAAAAACGCCGAATGAAGCGACGGTTTGCAAGACTGGATCAGTCGAAGGAAAAAAGACTTTGCCAAGAGAAGTAGCAAAGTAGCCGTAGACAGCAAAATCAAACCATTCCAGCGTGTTACCAAGTGCACCAGCAATCGCGGCAGAGTATCGTTTAGGAATCATAGTAGGCACGTGTTAATGACAGATAACCTAACTATACAAGGGTCTAGACAATACGTACCATCAATAGCTATTAGCTCTGTAGATAATGTCTTGTGTTGTCTATTTGGTTTCCAATACAGTCTGTGAGATGAGATAACTCAACTCCATTGATAACACTCTAAAGAAAGTAACCATGATGTTTAAAAAAGTTTGTACAGCCCTCCTAGCTACTTCACTATTAATGAACGTCGGCTTTGCATTAGCCCAAGCTAAAGAAGGTAGCGTCATCGCTGGCGCAGTAGGTGTTGAGACTGGCGATATTTTGAGTGCAACTGTGACGAAGATTGATAAAAAGAATCGTGTAGTTACTTTCAAAGGTAAAGATGGCGAGTTCAACTTTGTTGCAGGCCCAGCCGTTAAGAACTTTGCTCAAATTAAAGTGGGTGATATTTTGGATGTTCGTTATGAATTAGCAATCGCTATGAAATTAACAAAAATGAAGAACCCAGTTGTGATGGGTGAGCAAGTGAGCTCATCAACTGCTACTGCTAAAGCAGGTGATAAGCCAGGCATGGTTCAAACGAATGTGATTAAAACTGTTGCACAAGTTGTGAAGATTGATAAAAAGAAACAAATTGTTTCTATCAAAGGTCCAAAAGGCAATGTAGTTGAAGTACAAGTAAAAGAAGCTGCTTTACTAAAAGATATCAGCGTGAACGATCAAGTAACAGCTGTGTATTCAGAAGCAGTAGCTGCAGTGATTACAGCGCCAAAGAAATAAGCGCCAGTAACACGCTTCAGTTTTACTATAAAAAAAGCCCTTATAAGTTTTCTTATAAGGGCTTTTTCAATGGTGCTAGCTATTAAATTTAGCGACCTAGAAATATCTTTCTCAATTGCTCAACACCAATAATTTTCTCAAGAGTGAAGTATGTGAGGTAATGCAAAATGATTAAGCCATAGATGATGGCAATCATGATGAGATTTTTAGGTTGCGCATGACCCAACTCTTTAAAGCCTTCCATGAAGGTTTTTCCATGCAATAGGTAACCCTCTAGACCTAAAGCATTCGCATGCAAGATCATCACCAAAACAACATAGATAACGGTGTGCCCCAATAAAGCCCCCAAGATAGCCTTACCCTCTTGAACTTTAATAGGAAGAAGCATCTCTACAGTAATGAGGAATTTAGCAACAATGGCAGCTTTGATTAAAGCAACTGAAATTGAAAAAACTGCATCAGCTTCACTGACGCCGTAATGCAAAAGTTGCGTGTGCCCGTAAAGCCCAATGGCATAGAACCATACGCCAAGATAAGCTGTAGCTACTAAGAATTTTTTACCTTCATGGATAAATCCATGTTTGATTTTCCCCCAACGGGATAATGATTCAGTTGAATGCGTGCTCATACTTAACTCCTAATAACTTCAAATAACTACTGATCAATCTTAAGTGGCTGGGCCACCTAGCGATAGATATAAATTAATACGCTGCATTAAAACTTCTAACTGCGCTTGCTGTTCATTTGAACGAGCACTGCTTGTGCGAATTTTTTGCTGCAAGACTTGGCGCTGATCAATTCTGCCGATGGCGAACTCTGCATCCGTGCTTTTTTGAATAGATTGTTGCAACTGATATATTTGATTAAGCTCAGCATAACGCGCACGCGAAGATTCTTCGCCAGATAAGGCTGACTCAACTTCTCTAAAAGCATTCAGCCCCACCTTGGCGTAACTGGCAAAAGCTTGCTCAAGCTCTGCCTTCCTAAGATTTTCTCTCTGCTTTAAAGCCCCGCCTGTAAAGATTGGCAAGCTCACACCAATGCCTGCACTAGGATTCGCAGCATCTGTCTTGAGCACAAATACCTCACTGCTGATACGTCCAAATCCTGCAGTCAAACTAATTTTAGGTAAGCGAGTTGCCTGCGCTTCTTGGACGTTGTATCTCGCAGCATCAACTCTAGCTGCAGCGGCTAAAACATCCGGACGTCTTTCCAATAAATCTGAAGGCACACCGGTGCTAATCGCTTTAGGCGGCTTGGGTAAGTGGCTGACTTTAAGTGGCGTGCCTACTGGATAACGCCCCACCAAAACATCAATTGTTTTTAATTGTTGTTGGCTGGCATTACGAAGATTCAGCGCTAAATCCTTGGCTTGTGCCAAGGCGATTTCAGCGGTCAGAATATCTTGCTTAGATGACGCACCAATTTTTTCACGCTGGATCACATGCTCAAGTATTTTTTCTTGAAATTGAACAGACTCTTGAGCAGTACTGGCCTGCAAATGTAAAACTCGTGCAGACCATAATGTCTTGGCCAGATTAGCAACATAGGACAATTTGGCTGATTCTTGGTCTGCTGCAACCGCTATGGCAGTTTGTTGTGCATTAGCGTAACTTGCACGAACTCGACCCCATAAATCAAGTTCCCAATTAGCCCCAATGTAATAGCCTGATGTGCCAGAACCATCGAGACCTAACTTGGAGCCAGTTTTTCCTTGTGCTCCCACATTGGGATAAAAAGATCCTCCAACAGCTTTCATCATTGATTCTGCTTGATCACGTCTAGCAGCGAATACTCTTAGATCTGGCGCTGATTGAAAAGCAAGTTTCGTTAACTCAGTGAGCTCTTGATCTTCGAAAGCATCAAGCCAAGCAAGACCTTGCATGACTGATTGATCTGATTGCCCTTGGTATTGATTGGGCAAAGTTAACTGCGGCAGTGATTGCTTGAGTAAATCCGATTTTTTAATTGGATCATCAATTGCACAGGCAGACAAACACGCCAACATGACCAAAGGCCATAACTTGTTCATAGAAATTAATCGAGATGCGCGCATTAGTGGAGTTTTAAAACCATGTAGTTCAGTTTGCTATGAACGCGCAACATTACTTTTCTAATAAAGTGCAAAAAGCTCATGTTGTCCGTGTAAATTGCACCTTGGCCAACCGCACCGGCAGCAATCAATTCTGAATGGTCGCCCTCTTCCAAAATTAATTTCACTGGAAATCGATTAGGGATTGCAGGACGAAGACCAGTTTGAGGTAAATCACCACTGGCATTCACCTGACCTTGACGTTGCGCCCAGACAATAGTCTCTACTTTAGCTTTGTATATATGCCCAGGATTGGTTGGCACATAAAACTCGGCTTCATGACCAGGTTTAATCTGATGAAGCTCATTTTGATGAAACAACATGAAAACCTGAGGATCATCCTCAATGAAACTCATGGCTGCTCTTAATGGTGTTGGGACCAAGAATGTACCTGGACGCAGTTGAGCATTAATAACAGTACCATCATTCGGAGCACGAACAACTGTTTGCTCAAGTTCCCAATAGGAGTTGTCTGCTTTTTCTTTTAACTCATCGTAATCAGCTTCTGCTTTTTCTAGATCAAAACGATTACCAGAACCTGTTTTAACCAAAGCTTGATTTTCTTGAACACGTTTCTTAGCCAGCTTGAGCTTAGCGTTGAGCGCATTGACAGAGGCTTGGTAGGGTTCTGGGTCAATTTTAAAAAGTATGTCGCCTTTTTTAACTCGCTGATTGTCTGTTACCGCAACCTCAATGACTAGGCCCTTCACCTGAGGAATGATAGGTACTTCATGACGAGTGACTCGAACATCTGAACTGCTCGGTGCAAAGATGTTCATGAGAAGAATAATCATGATTACAAAAACTACAGGAACAGCAAAAACAATTATTTTGGAACGCTTATTCCAAGGGTATAGCTTTCGTTTAAAAAACACCCACCAAACAACCAGCGCATAGAGAATTAAGATGATTTCTAGCATGAGGCACCCTTACTGTCTTTGGATTCCGCTTTAGATTGGGCAATAGTGCTAATTTGATCCTTAGTTAATGGTGCCATCGTGGGTCTTAGATGAGCCCATACAAAAGCAATCGGCCAAAACAAACCACCTGAAAAACGGGACACCATGCACATGGCATGGATAGCTTCTTGTTGAGGATGCTGACGTTTTTCAGCAATCTTGCTCGGCAAATAATGAATCTGCCAGTAAACAATCGCAAAAATAATTGGAATCAAGATGATTGCTAGCCAGGAAATTACTTCGGCTAAACCATCAACAAAACCTGATGCAAAAGCATGAGGAGATAACAAACTTAACCCAATCAGGAGGGCTTCTCGTGAATTTTTTAAATGCCGATGTTTCATAGATATGTCCAAGTTATGCAAATTGATGCTCACTTTTGATGGCATTTCATTAATTTTCCAAATAAAAAATTTAGATTTAACAAATAGTTATTGATTAGTGATAATAAAAATATATTGCAGATCATGACATTAGCTCTAGGGCTAATAGGAATTGAAGGCCTGCGGACAAGAGTTATGCCAAGACTTTGATTATGTGGATAAATTAGGGTAGAATTTCGGTCTTAGCTGAATGTAGCTAACCACATCAAATATGCCCTGGTGGTGGAATGGTAGACACGCCGGTCTTAGAAGCCGGTGCCGAGAGGCGTGAGAGTTCGAGTCTCTCCTGGGGCACCATCAATATTCCAAAAGAATATTCCTGTACGTACAGCGTACTCATCCCTTTCAATCCAATCAAGCTCCCTCCCTTTTTCAAGCTCGCCGCTAAATCGGCATAATGTGGTTATCGCTTTTAAAAGGTTACGCAGATGGATTTAGGAATCAAAAATAAAACGGCTCTAGTATTTGGCGCTGGTAGCGGCTTGGGTCAAGCCATGGCTATCAGTCTTGCAAAAGAAGGTGCTCGCGTTGTTCTTGCAGGGCGAACTTCTGAGAAACTTGAGGCAACTGCAAAAGAGATTAAAAATTTTGGCGGTGAATGCTTGTCATTAACGTGGGATTTAGCCAATACCTCTCAAATTGAGCCGAATTTCGCCTTGATTGAAAAAACTTGGGGCTCAGTGGATATCCTAGTGAACAATACTGGCGGACCTCCAGCAACAGTTGCTGCAGGACAAGCCAGCAGCTTATGGCTAGAAAAATTTCAAGAGATGGTTTTATCAGTGATCAGTATTACTGATCGTGCTCTTGCTGGCATGAAAGAAAAGCAATGGGGTCGCATTATTACGAGCACTTCATCCGGCGCCATCTCCCCCATCCCTAATTTAGCCATCTCTAATACTTTGAGAGCTTCACTGCATGCTTGGTCAAAAACCTTAGCCAGAGAATTAGCCCCTCATGGCATTACTGCCAACATTATTGTTCCAGGTCGCATTGCAACGGATCGTATTCGGGCATTGGATGAAGCTAAAGCAAAAAGAGAAAATAGATCAGTCGATGAAGTGAGCCTTGAGAGCCTGAAAACCATCCCGATGGGACGTGTTGGTCAGCCAGCAGAATACGGCGATACTGCTGCATTCTTAGCGAGCCAACAGGCTTCTTACATTACTGGCACGGTCATGCGTGTGGACGGTGGTTTGATTAGTAGTATTTAAACTACTTTGAAGGCCGTCATTATTGATGGATATCTAAAGCTGCTAGTTCAGCGTCCGTAAAACCAGCCGCTTTTCTGGCAGCATAGTTAAAAGGTCCGCGTAGCTTAGGGGCCTCATACTTTTGCACCAAATCCGCATAAGCCGCAATAGGATCCAAACCCTGTTGTTGGCAATGGTAGTTAAACCAGCGATTACCAATCTCAACATGTCCCACTTCATCATTCAAAATGATTTGTAAGAGGCGCACTGCTTCTTGGTCATGAGCTTGATGAAGTTTTTCTTGTATCGGCGGCAAGGCATCTAAACCTCTGGACTCCATAGTTCTTGGCACTAACGCCATTCTTGCCAAAATTGAATCAGTTGTTTTGCTGACCATTTCCCACAGGCTATTGTGCGCCGGGAAATCACCGTATTGGAAACCCTGGGTTTTGAGGTGTGTATTTAGAAGATTGAAGTGGTAAGCCTCTTCTGCCGCCACTCGCAACCAATCTTCGTAATAAGCTTCTGGCATATCGGCAAATCGCCAAATAGCATCAAGAGCTAAATTGATGGCATTAAATTCAATATGCGTTAAGGCGTGTATTAAAACTGCGCGCCCTTCCACGCTAACCATAGAACGACGCTTGACCAACCCAGGGTTAACTAGGACAGGTCGATCCGGACGGCCTGGAATGGTGATGTTTTCTGAATCAATCGTCGCATGGACATCTAGCAAGATCTTTCCAGCTAAATAATCCTCACGCAATTGCGCCACCGCCTGAATTTTCATTTCAGGATCAGTGATGCTTAAACAATCTAGCGCTCGAACTCTTAACTCTGATGACATATGATTCTCCAAGCCACATTATCCTTCAATTGCTAGGCACAGGAACAACAAAAGTAATATGATTTGTTTTCATCCAATCAAAAAAAGTTATCTATTTTGACTACCCCATTAATGCTCCTAACCCAAGTCCTATCAATCCTAGGATTTGCTTGTTATGCAGCATCACTGACCTTCATTCAAACAGAATGGCAGTTGAGTAATTTCGAATCGGGGTTTTTAGCCAGCAGTTTCTTTATTGGCTATCTTTTAATTGTTCCCATAGCAACAACCCTGACTGACAAAATTGATACCCGGCAGGTTTATCTAAGTGGCGGGCTTTTAGCCAGCCTAGGTCTATTGGGAATGGGCTACTGCTCTACTGGACTGCAGGATGCATGGATTTATTTGATGCTCCATGGCGCAGGTGTCTCTGCAACCTACATGCCTGGACTAAAGATCATTTCTGATCGCGTGAAGATGGGAGAAGTCACCCGCCACATTTCTTTTTATACGGCTTTTTTTGGCATAGGCGCTGCATCATCGTATTTTGTTTCTGGTTTGTTCATTCAGTATTTTGGTTGGCGTGAAGCATTCTTAATGACTGCAACAGGCCCTGCTTTAGCAGGTATCTTGGCTTGGCTCGGCACCCAACGACTACCCGAAGAAAAATCATTTTTTCAAATCCATTTTGAACTCAAGGATGCTTTTCCAATCGCGCGCTGGAAAAAAGTTTTAGAGGTCAAAGAAGCCATGGGCTATATGCTGGGTTACTCCGCTCACTCGCTAGAGTTGTTTGCATCACGCAGTTGGTTAGTGGCATTTTTTACGTATTGTGCTACCAGTGCCACCCCAGGTAATGCTTTTCCGATGACAGCTACTTTAATCGCTACATTGATTAATTTGATCGGTGTGCCAGCATCCATCTTGGGCAATGAAATGGCTTTACGAATAGGTCGCCATCGCTGGGTCTATTGGGTGATGATCGGCAGCGCTATCAGCGGTGTTTGCTTAGGGGCATCAGTTCACTTGCACTGGAGCATCATCTTAGCGGTGGCTTTAGTTCATTCCGTCTTCATCATGGCAGACTCAGCAACGCTAACAGCAGGATTGGTGATCAGCGTACCTCAAGATATTAAAGGTGCGGCTATGGGTCTTCATTCTTTATTAGGTTTTGGTGGAGGCTTATTAGGCCCCGCCATTTTTGGCGCTGTTCTAGATATCAGCCGCGCATGGGGGCATGCTGGATGGCTACCCGCTTACGCATCAATCGTGGTTTGGGGCTTGCTATTTGTTTTTTATACTCAGTTTTCATTTTGGAAATCAAAAAGAAAGAATCTCTCATCATGAATTTGAAACCAACAAGCCCTAGCCTCTTTCCAATTGGCAGCAAATTACAGCATCGGAAAACGGGTGGTTTTTATCAAGTGATGGGTATCGCCATCATTGAAGCCACACTTGAACCAGCTTATGTTTACTTATCTCATCAAACACATGACTATTGGGTCAGACCACAAGCCGAAATGGAAGATGGTCGCTTTGTACTGATTCCCTGACGGGATACTCTCTTTTAAGATGCTGCCTTAAAAGAGAGCTTTGAAGAAACAAAAATCCCAGCAACAATCAAAATAAAAGCCAATGCATGAAATAACTGTGGAGGCTCACCCAAAAGTGCTGCGGACATCAATGCCGTGAACAAAGGAATCAAATTGGCGAAGAAGGAAGCAATAGCAGGCCCAACAGCACTGACGCCTAAACCCCAGCAACGATAAGCAATCAAAGATGGGCCAATTGCGATATATAAGAGAATCAAAATTGTCCAAGGGCTCACTTCAAAATGAAGCACGCCAGTTGCTATCTCACCTGTTGTAAATATTGCAGACCAGAATAGTCCAGTGACTACTTGAGCCAATAAGAATTCTGCCCAGGGCCAATCACGCTCATCACTATCACCAGTGCGACTGATCATCCAACTATAAAAGGCCCAGAAGATTGTGGCTAGGACCATGAGCAAGTCACCTAGAAATAACTCTAGGCTCAACAAAATCGATAAATCACCGCGCGACAAAACCAAGACAACGCCTAATAAAGAAATCACAGCGCCCAGCAGTTGTCTCTTTTGAGGTGTTTGCGCGTAAAACATACCACCCACAATCAACATCCAAATAGGCATGCTCGCACCAATCAAAGTTAGATTGATAGGGGTCGATGTTTGAAGAGCTAGGTATAAAAGCGCGTTATAGGACCCCATACCTAAGAAGCCCAAAAGTAGGAATCGAAGTCGATGTTGCCAAAGCGAACTCGAAGGTCTAAAGACTTTCCAACCCAAAGGCAAAAGAATGACAGCAGCCAGGGCCCAACGAACTGTATTCAATAAAAGTGGCGACACCTCGCCGACTGCTAAACGCCCAACCACCGCATTACCTGCCCATAAGATGGTCGGCAGAATTAAATAAAAAACGGTGCGAAGACTAAGATGAATCATTAAGGATGGTATTTATATTGAATGCAGCAAAGGTGCGATGCTAGCATGCTCCCGAGTAACTTCCGTTATCCTTAAGCATTGATATATGAAAGAGGCTGACATGCCAATCGAAGAAAGCATTACGAATATAGAAGTTAAATTGAGTTTCACAGAAGACTTGGTTGAGGAATTAAATCAGACTGTCTACAAACAGCAGCAACAAATAGATATGTTGCTCAAAGAAGTAAAAGCATTAAAACTTCAGATGGCTAGCAATATGCCTTCTGATGGCAATCATCCCCGTGATGAAATTCCACCACACTATTAATCAAAGATTACTTCCAGCGCTCACACACTACTTCAATACTGCCTTTGCTGTGACTCAGCATTAGATGACCATCTTGAATGGTTGCCTGAATTTGCATCGAACGCTCGGCCCAAGAGGCCAATTCTTGAGAAATATCTGATGGCACACGGTAGACAGATAACTTATCCATTCTGGTCAATTTAGTTTCAATACCCTTCCACCATACTTCAGCAGCATGGTGATAGGCATAAACAACAACTTTTTCAGATTTTGAACATGCGCGACTCAAGGGCTTTTCCTCTGGCTGCCCAACTTCAACCCACAATCTTGTTTGGCCTGTGAAATCCTTGAGCCAAACATCTGGCTCATCGGGATCTGATAAACCAGCGCCAAAGACCAACTGACCATCACCATTACAAAGATCATTTAAGAGATGGGCATTAAAAGAAAGCGCTAATAATCGCATCATCATGCGCTCATCTGTCTCGCTCGGATGCCTAGCCAGCGTGAGGCTATGGTCAGCATAGTATGAGTGATCAATATCTGCCACCGAGAGATTAACTTTAAAAATGGTTGCTTTGGTAGCCATGGAAACTTCTACTTTTCTGTTGAATGTGCAAGAGTCTGCGAAAATAGCATTATGAAGCAATCAAACCACCAAGACGAAGATCAAGTCTACGAAAAACCGAGTAAATCGGAAATTAAGCGCCGTTTAGAGGCTCGTCATAACTTAGCTGAAGAAATGAGCAGGTTGACACCCGATAAATGGAAGCAAATGCCGATTCCTGAGCGTTTACTCGAGAGCTTGAAAGAAACTGCAAACGTACGAAGCCATGGTGGCATTCGTCGTCATATCGCTTATCTTGGAAAAATCATGGGCACTTTTTCAGAAGAAGAAGTGGATGCCATGAAACAAGCACTGATTAAGATTGTTGGCGTCAATAAAGCCAATAAGATGAAGATCTAATTGGTTAAAGAACCTACTCAGCCTCAGCCAATTCTGGTCGAGGCTGTTGATTGCTAGGTTTAGACGTTGCCAAGATCGCAACACCAGTCAAAACGACCCCCATCCCCACGAGTTGAATCATCGTCATCGATTCACCCAAGAAATACCATCCCAAGAAAACTGTGGCAATCGGTCCAACCATGCCAGCCTGAGCTGTTAAACCTGGTCCCACCCTGTTTACTGAAATCATGACTAGAAGCATAGGCACAAAGGTACAGAACGCGCCATTGAATAGACTCAATTGATAGACCTGGATTGGCTGGCTGAGCAAAGCATCAGGATTTAAGATCAGGGCTTGAATGACACTAAAGACGGTAGACGAGCCACTGGCATAAGCGACTAAACGAATGCTACCGACACGTTTGACGATCTCACCTGCAAAGATTAAATACACGGCATAAGCAATGGCACTGAGGAAGACCAAAGTGCCACCCCACACCACATGCGAGCCATCCCAACGGATGTCATGCGAGAAGACCAAAATCACACCAGCATAGGCTAAAGCCATCGCAATCCACTGCTTGGCCATGATTTTCTTTTTCAAGAAAATGAGGGCAATTAATAAAACAATAGTGGGATTCAAATAGAGAATGATCCGCTCTAAACCCACACTGATGTATTGCAAACCCAAGAAATCAAGATAACTAGATAAGTAGTAGCCTACAAACCCCAAGAAAATCAGCGTTACCAGGTCTTTGCGACTCAACTTTTGAAGAGATTGCTGGCGACTATGCCAATAAACCGCAATCCAAAAAAAAGGCAAGGAAGAGATCATTCTGAGCGCTAAAACCGTCGCTGAATCAACTCCATATTGGTAGGAGAGTTTGACCACAATCGCTTTGGCGGAGAACAAGATAGATCCCAAGCCTGCTAGAAGCAATGAAATCAGTAGAAATTGTCTTGAAAGCAAATGGGCCTCTAAAAACTGGGGGAAATGTGAGCCACTAGTGTAAACGAGCAGAAAGTGGCTAAACCACCTAAAATAGCGTCCGTGAACGCACCTTTCAATCCCTCGCTAATTCCGAGCTCCCCAAGACTAGATTCTTACCCTAAATATTGGGCGGAATGCTATGGAACAGCTCCTTTCTTGCCTATGAGCAAAGAAGAGATGGATAAGCTTGGCTGGGATAGCTGCGACATCATTATTGTTACAGGTGATGCTTATGTCGATCACCCTAGTTTTGGTATGGCGATCATTGGTCGCCTACTCGAAGCTCAAGGATTTCGAGTGGGCATCATCGCTCAGCCAGATTGGCAATCAGCCGATCCTTTTAAGGCTCTAGGTAAACCCAATTTATTCTTTGGTGTTGCTGCTGGCAATATGGATTCGATGGTGAATCGTTATACCTCAGACCGTAAAATTCGTTCTGATGATGCGTACACGCCGGATGCCGTCGCTGGTAAACGGCCGGATCG
>JACCED010719285.1_pt1 | contig 30605 bp, 32 predicted proteins | sample 7455021 | NCBI WGS metagenome assembly JACCED01 (sample SAMN15323456, study PRJNA562643) | freshwater metagenome | isolation source: river surface water | place: USA:Blue River Watershed | collected 2017-08-19 | reverse complement strand
TACAAGTATCAAAATGTTTTAGGTCTATTGGGTATTGATTTTGGTTTTCTCTCAAGTGATGCGGGTCATGCCTGATGATAAAAACCATCTTGGCCTTTGATTATGGAGAAAAGCGGATTGGCGTGGCTGTTGGTAACACCATTACGAAAACTGCTGAAGCTTTGAAGATTATTCACGAGAAAAATCAAGACGAAAAATTTAGAGTAATAGAGGCACTCATCCAAGAATGGCAGCCACAACTATTAGTGGTGGGTTTACCCACTCATCCAGATGGCGCAGAACATGAGATGACCCGAAAAGCTAAACACTTTTGTAATCAACTTCATGGGCGTTTCCAAAGGGAAGTGTTTTGGGTCGATGAGCGTTATACCTCTGTTTCTGTTCAAGATGGTAATGATGCCCTTGCAGCGCAACTAATTTTGCAGCAGTATCTGGATACGCTGTAAGATAAAAACACAAGAAACATCAGAGTAAGATACTTACGTTGAGATTGTTGAATTAACAGTAATCAACAGGCTAGGCCTGAAGATAGTAAATAGCAAAAGTAAATTGTAACTAGCAACTAGCCAACATTGAATGAAAGCTTATGTCATCCATTCCTAACGCAGAAGACCTTTATCAAACTCTTTTAAATCAACTAAAAGAGCAAAAGAAGATCGGTCCTGATTTTCAATTGGCTGGTTTGGCCAGTGGTGGTGCTTGGGTGGCTGAGCGCTTGGCCAAAGATTTGGGTTTATCTTCTCATGGCGTGATCAATGTGTCATTCCATCGTGATGACTATTCTGAAAAAGGCATCAAGGCTCTCAATAGCTCTGAAGGTATGTCGACCAAACTACCGTTTGAGGTAGAAGGTGCTCGCATCATCTTGGTTGATGATGTTTTAGATACTGGTAGAACCGTTCGAGCGGCTCTTAATGAGTTATTTGACTATGGGCGTCCGGCCAAGGTTGATTTGGCTGTTCTTGCGGATCGTCATAGAAGGCATTTACCAGTCGATGCCACTTTTAAAGGGGCTAAGGTCAAAGTGGCCGATGATCAGATTTTGGTTTTAGAGCAATTGGATGATGGGCGCTTTAGCTTTAGCGCTCTGGCTTAATAAAGAGTTAAAAAATAGTTAAGCAGAGCTAATAAAAAATTCAGTAAATAAACAAAAAAGACAGTTAAAAGACAACAGAAAAGATTAAAATACTTACTTAAGATGCCAAAGACCTCTAAGACTGCCAGCCAACTCCAGCTCAATGATCAAGGCGAGCTCACTCATTTGCTCACCTTAGAAGGTTTATCAAAAGAGCATATTCTTCAAATCCTCGATACAGCCCAACAGTTTGTCGCAGTGAGTGATTCAGACCGAGAGGTTAAAAAAGTCCCATTGCTGCGCGGTAAGAATGTTTTCAATCTTTTCTTTGAAAACTCAACTCGCACTAGAACCACATTTGAAATCGCTGCCAAAAGATTATCCGCAGATGTTGTTAACTTGGATATACAAACTTCATCAACAGCCAAGGGTGAAACACTGCTCGACACCATTGATAACTTGGTCGCCATGCAGGCTGATATCTTTGTGGTGCGTCATAAAACCACAGGTGCTGCTGTAGAGGTGGCTCAACATTTGCCACCTCATGTGCATGTGATCAATGCTGGTGATGGTACCAATCAGCATCCTACGCAAGGTTTACTTGATATGTACACCATGCGTTATTACAAGCAAGACTTTACAAAGATCAAAGTCGCCATCATTGGTGATATTGTTCATAGTCGTGTGGCAAAGTCGAATATTCATGCGCTGACCACTTTGGGTTGCCGAGAGATCAGAGCCATTGGTCCTGGGAGTTTGTTCCCTAAAGATCTGAACATGATGGGCGTCAAAATCTTCAACAACATCGAAGAAGGTTTAAAAGGTGTGGATGTGGTGATGACCCTCAGAATCCAAAAAGAACGCATGGAAGCGGGTCAGGTGCCAGAGGGTGATGCATTCTTCAAGCAGTGGGGCCTGACCCAAGCAAGACTTCAATTAGCTAAACCGGACGCAATTGTGATGCACCCAGGCCCAATGAATCGTGAAGTAGAGATTGCCAGTGAAGTAGCCGACGGCCCGCAAGCAGTAATCCTCAAGCAGGTGACCTTCGGTATTGCAGTGCGTATGGCCGTGATGTCGATCGTGGCTGGAAACTGAGACACCCAAGCACTTACCAAACATTTGATTATGATGCTTGATAATCTATGTTTATTTTCAAATACAAAACATGCTCATATGACTATTCATCGTAGTTATTGGCATTGATTTTCTAGTTTGGTCTAATTCTGCTAGTCTTTGGCTCGCTAAATGATGAATAAGATGGATAAAGTCGCAGTATTTTTGGCGTGAAATTGGTTGGGCGCCTGTCACCTATTTATTGGTGTTGCGTGGCAAGTTTGTTAAATCAATTTTTTAAATTGAGAGCTTTGGGGGCTTTGCTAGGATCTATCGTTAATTCCTTGGAAATTTATAAACAGGATAAAATAGAATAAAATAGACTATATCCCAACCCCACCAAAAGTATTGGTTTGCTAATTTCATGGAAAAAGAAATCACTTTTAAAGATGTTCTTGAATTACTCATTGAATCTCGAAAAATTATTATTATTTTTAGTTTTCTTGGTTTGCTGGGAGCTCTGGGATTTTTAATGGTAACTCCAAATAAGTTTGAAGCTGTGGCAAAAATTCAGATGGGTAGATTAAGTCCTGAAAAGATTTTGACGTGGGTTAATGCGGAAGATCCAAACTTATTGATGTATCGACTTAAAACTCCATCGTCATACTCTGCGGTAGAGATTAAGGCGTGTGATTTAGATAACGAAAAAGTGCCAAATGAATCACTTGTGGAGTTGTTAAATTTTTTTGTACCTAAGGGTCTTAATAATATTTTAGAGTTAAGGGTTAGCTTGACGTCAAAAGAGAAGGCCTACTCATGTACATTGGCTATTTTTGAATATATACGTGAATCACAGAATCAAATAAATAAGATACACATTGATCGGGCGAAAGGGTTATTAATGGAGTATCGCCCACGCCTTAAGGAGGTAATAAATCACGGTTCGCTTGGCGGCTCAGGTCAATCTATTTCTAGTACGTTTTTCCCTTCTAAAGATGATGTTAAACCTCTTGCTGAAGAAATTTTACGACTAAACAATTTGATCAATAATGTTGAGCAAGCAAAATTAATCGCCCCTATCCACGTTTTAGATACCCCAATTTTTCGTAAAACATTTACGGCAATAGGCATTGGATTTTTTGCGGGATTGCTTTTGGGATTGATGCTGGCACTGATTCGCAGAATTTCTATTAATTACAAGTTGAGTTAGAGTGAATTACAAATATTACTTAAAAACTTTAATTGGCGGTAGCGTCCCGCTTGGAAGTTGGTTTAATCTAAAAAATTACTTTAGGTTTATTCAAAATTCAAGAGAATGGATTAAAAAAGGTGGCAAGGTAAATGCTTGGTTGCCCATTATGCGAGACTTTAACTCTACCGCGGGAACTGTTGGTGGTCATTATTTCCATCAGGATTTATTAGTCGCATCAAAAGTCTACATACAGAATCCCTTGCGCCACATAGATGTTGGCTCAAGATTGGACGGGTTTGTTGCACACTTAGCATGTTTTAGAGTTGTAGAGGTATTTGATGTCCGTGATTTGCCAGATTCCGGTCACAAAAATATACTTTTCAAAAAAGCAGATATGTCGAGATTGGGAGATTCTGATGTGGCTGATTCAATCTCATGCCTGCATGCGATTGAGCATTTTGGGTTAGGCAGATATTCAGATTCAGTAAATCCAAATGGACACATAGAGGGAATTGAAAACCTAATAAGAATGCTTAAAAGCAAGGGATCTTTGTATATTAGTTTACCAATATCAAAAAAAACCTTGGTCCATTTTAATGCGCACAGGGTATTTCATCCACATTGGATTCTAGAGTTAGACATTGTCAAGGCAAAGCTCAAGCTTGATGAATTTAGCTATGTAGATGATGGTGGTAATCTTCATATTAATGCTGATCCGGCAAATGTTAAGGATATTCCAGACTACGGCTGTGGAATATATCATTTTTTTAAAAACTGAATGGACGATAGATCATTATGAAAAAGGCTTTGGTTTTGGGCGCTGGCGGTTTCATTGGTAGTCATTTAATTAAAAAGCTTAAAGAGCAAGATTTCTGGGTGAGGGGCGTAGATCTGAAATTCCCGGAATTCTCTGAAACTGTTGCTGATGATTTTGTAATCGCAGATTTAAGATCTCAGGATGCTGTTGGGGGTGTTGTTAATTTATTTTTTGATGAGGTGTATCAACTTGCTGCAGATATGGGCGGGGCTGGTTATATATTCACAGGAGAAAATGATGCCGCTGTGATGTATAACTCAGCTATTATTAATTTAAATGTGCTCGAGGCGTGCCGTAAGAGGAATATTAAAAACATATTCTATTCTTCATCAGCTTGCATGTATCCAGAGCATAATCAACTTGACCCTGAAAATCCACAGTGCAAAGAGGATACTGCATATCCTGCCAACCCTGATAGTGAGTATGGATGGGAAAAGCTCTTCTCAGAGCGCCTATATCTTGCATACAATAGAAATCATAATATGAACTGCGCTGTGGCTAGATATCACAATATATATGGCCCAGAAGGCACATGGTTCGGCGGTAGGGAAAAAGCACCGGCCGCAATCTGTCGAAAGGTTGCGGAATCACCTGACGGCGGAACAGTTGAGGTATGGGGAGATGGTTTTCAGACAAGATCATTTTTGTATATTGATGAGTGTATTGAAGGAACAACTCGATTATTGCGTAATAAAAACTTTCGGGGACCTGTTAACATTGGGTCGAATCAAATGGTTTCAATTAATAAGCTTGTAGATATTGTTATTGGAATATCTGGTAAAAAACTGAGTGTTAAACATATTCATGGCCCTACTGGAGTTCGAGGTAGAAACTCAAATAACGATTTAATTGAAGAGAAGTTATTGTGGGCGCCATCAATGAAGCTTCATGAAGGTATTTCCAAAACATACAGTTGGATTAGTCAGCAAGTCAAATCCCATCGAGTTAAGCCTCTATGAAATAGAGAATCCAAATATGAAAATAGAAAATGAAATCCTAAAAATTCGCTCTTTAATCTTGGAGTCATGCTTCAGGAGTGGGGGACATATCTCCACCTCTTTGTCGTGCGTAGAAATTCTGTGGTCATTGTATAAGGGTAGTAATTCAAGATTAAATCTAGAAAAAGTCTTGAAAAAAAATGATGATCGTGACTTCTTTGTGATGAGTAAAGGACATGGTGAAAATGCTCTTTATGCACTACTTATTGTTCTTGGCTTGATTCCTGAGTCGTGGTTAACTGATCATTACCGTAAGGGTGAATTTAAACTAGGTGGTCACGTTGATTCTTCTGTGCCAGGAGTAGAGGTGTCAACTGGCTCATTGGGGCATGGACCATCAGTTGCATGTGGTGCTGCATTTGCAAAGAAAATACGTGGTTTAAATGGAAATGTATATTGTTTGATTGGGGACGCGGAGTGCTCAGAGGGTTCTGTATGGGAAGCGGTTATTTTTGCAGTTAGCAATCATTTGGACAACTTAACATTCATTATTGATAATAATAAAATTGGATCGTTGGATTATGTGGAGAACTATATAAACTTTGATCGCGCAAAAGCAATGAGTGGATTTGGTGCAGAAGTACACGAGCTTGATGGCCATGATGTTGATGCTTTGAGTAATTTGCTAGATATGAAGCAAAAAAAATTCAGAGTAATAGTAGCTAACACGATAAAAGGTAAGGGTTTGTCAATCATAGAAAATGATCCTGCGTGGCATGTTCGTAAGGTAGATACTGCCGTTTACGATATTTGTAGGACTGAATTAGGGAATTGGGCATGAGAGAATCAATTTTTTCATATTTCTATGAGCAGTTAGAAAAAAAAGAGTGTGAGTCATATAAAATACTTTCGAATGACTTTGGTGCAATAAACCTTGATAAGATCAGAGAGAAATATCCTAACGCATTTATAAACTGTGGAATCTCAGAGCAAAACCAAATAGGAGTGGGTGCGGGGCTCTTTAAATTTGGAATTATTCCAATTTACTATAGTATTGCATCGTTCTATATGCGCGCGGCAGAACAAATTAAAATAGACATTGCAGTTCCGAATGTCCCAGCAATCTTTCTTGGGGTTGGTGCTGGGTACGGGTATAGCGCGGATGGTCCAACTCACCATAGCATAGAGGATATTGCAGTATTTAGTCCTTATTCAGAAATAAACATCATCGTGCCATGTTCTGCAAGCAATGCAAAACACTATTTTTCTTTATACGTAGAAGATTCATTAAAAGGTGCCGTTTATTTTAGGCTTGATAGAGGCTCAGATGGAGGCGTGGAGATTAATAAAGTTGGATATGAGGTTTTCTCAAATAACTTGGAATGTAAAAAACTGATAATTAGTATGGGTTACCTGGGGCTTAAGTATTTAAAGTATTTTAAGGCTTCTAGTGAAGTTGATATATGTATAGTTGAGAACTTTGCATGCATTGATACTGTTGCGTTTAAGGAAATGGTAGCTAAATATAGCCATGTGATAATCGCTGAGGAGCATGTACCGATTGGCGGATTGGGTTCAAGAGTTCTTAGTTCGCTAAATCAAATAACATTTAAGATTGATCATCTGGCCCTAAAGACTCGCGGTCGATTTGGTTACAATGACAGAGATAAACTTTTACTCGGGAATGAGTGTGATCCATCTGATGCTGCCAAATTGCTAGGAGTTTTAGTATGAAAATACTTGTTACTGGTTCGTCAGGAGTAGCAGGCCAGGCGCTAAGGGCAATAGCAAATGATTATGGCCATAGCTTCATTTTTTCCACAAGCAAAGACTGTAACTTGACTGATTCTAATGCCGTCAATGAGTATTTTTCTAGTGTTAAGCCAGAGGGCGTAATAAACTTTGCTGCAGTTAGTGGCGGTATCGGCCTATCTGGCAGCAGACATGCTTCGATGCTAAGAGACAATGCGCTCATTAATATAAACGTGTTTGAGGCATCAAGGAAGTATAAGGTTAAGAAACTCGTGGCTTGCCTCACAACTGGAATGTACTCGCCTTCTGCACCACTTCCTCTCAAGGAAAGAGATATTCATTTGGGTGAGCCGCACGAATCAAACTATGGTTCTTCATTCGGCAAGCGAATTATTGAACCTATGGTTCGGGGGTACCGCGATGAATATAACCTCGATGTCGTAGGCTTAATTCCTAATGGGATATTCGGGCCTAACGATAACTTTCATCCAGAGCAGGCTCCGATGCTTCCCGCGCAAATATTGAAATTCTATAATGCTAAGAGAAGCGGTAGTAATGTTGTTGTTTGGGGAGATGGTTCACCGCTACGCGAATATACTTACTCATATGATATTGCACGAGCCTTTATGTGGGCCCTCGAGAATTATTCTGATAGTCAAGTCCTCAATTGTGGGACAAATGAGGAGTTAAGTATTAAAGAGATTGTTGAAGAATTAAGACAGTACTTTAATTTACCTAAAGATTCCGTGTATTTCGATACAACAAAACCTTTAGGCGTGATCAAGAAGAGTGTGGATAATTCACAATTTGTTGCAAGGTCTAAATTCACATATACGTCATTTAAAGATGGTTTGCGTGACACATGTGAGTGGCTTGAGAAAAATATTGATACGCCAAATTTTAGGCAATACGAAAAAACACGTGGTTAAATAACATCGATGAATAAAATTGGTTTGGGTTGTTGGGGATTGGGTGGTAATTCATATGGCAAGATTTCATTCAAGCAATCAATAGACGTCCTTGAAGAAGCTAGCCGATTGGGCGCTTCCATATTTGATCTCTCCAATTTATATGGGGCAGGTCGTGCCGAAATTATATTTGGAGAATGGTTAGCAAATAAAAGTCATACTTCAGGTGCGAATGTAAGCTTTATAACAAAAGCAGGGCTTCTTCCTCACAGTGGTTTTGAAATGCCAACCGATTTTCGGGTTGATTCATTGATTGTTGAAATCAGGCGATCGATTGAACGATTGGGTGTTGATACTATTCCAATATTTTTGTTGCATTCCCCGGATGTTGATTTCTTAAACAATGCCAATATGGATGACATGGTTGAAAATTTGAAGTCAACCGGGCTTATTCGTGATGTTGGGGTTTCTCTGAGATCGCCACTGGACTTATTAAAGTTTGATAGCAAGTGTATTGATTGGGTGGAGCTTAACTATAATCTAATGGATATGAGGCTTGATTATCTTGAAGATATAAAAAAAATCATAGAAAAAAACAAGATAAAAATAATTGCTAGAACCCCACTTGCTTTTGGATTTTTGACTAGTACGCCCCCAGATAATTCGATGATTTTTAGTCAGCATTCTCATTTGAAAAACTGGAGTCTGGAGCAAATTGACGTGTGGCGCAACGGCTCAAGAAGGTATATGGAAAAAGCTTTGGAGTTAGGATTAACAATTGAACAGCTTGCGATATCTTTTTGCCTTACAAATTCACTCATAACACACGTGATACCTGGTGCAATGTCGCCAGAACAGGTAAGAAAAAATATGTTGGGCGCAAAAGTTCTGAGTGACTTTGAAATGGAATCGCTAAAAAATATTTATAAAGCAACGGATTTTTATGTTCAAAAAAAATAATTTAAATATGGAACTTAAGTATGTTCCGATTGTGAATAATCGCGAGTTAAGTTTTATTACAGACTCAATGTCTAAGTCTTTAAAATTTGAACAATCCGAGGTTATTAACAAGGCGTGGGTAGCAGACGCCAAAAATTTTATATTAAATCCAAAATCAGTAGCATTAAGTGCTGGACGAGAGACTGCGTGGAATAATGGCTGGGCATTGTGCTTACAGGAAGCATGTGATTCATCTTCCCTAGAGAGTTTTTATCCGCATTATATAAGAAATGCGTCAGATACTTTTCTTGTTAATTGCGTGCCGTCAAAATTTATGGCTGATTCCCCTGAGTTATTAATGGCGGAATTGTCAGCAGATAATATTATCGCTATGGCAAGTAAATTGGGTGCAGAATATATTGTTGAAATTGGGTGCGGAACAGGCTGGAGGCTTGAGTTACTAAGACGACGGGGTTGGAATGGTGGACTGCTAGGTGGAGATTTTACGGATTCTTCAGAAAAGTGCATCACGATGATAAATGAAATTGTCGACGCTAAAATAGAATTCAAAAAATTTGATATGTTGGAAAATAACAACCTCAGCTTACCAAATAACACGTTAATTTATACATATGGAGCACTTGAGCAAATTGGATCCAAGTGGAATAACTTTTTTAAGTTTTGTAATGAAAATAAGAGTAAGTTAAGTGGATGCATGCACTTTGAACCATTTTCATCTCTTTATCAATTAACGAATTATTTTGACAGGTACTCTTTGGCAATTCACAAAGCAAAGAATTATCTTGATGGTTATCTTGAGGCATTAATTCAAGAGTATTGTACTGGTAAGGTTGATCTTTCAGTCGCAAGATTACCGCTCGGTGCCAGACTTCTTGAAACTGCCAACTATGTTGGTTGGAGGCATAACACTAATGAATAAATATTCAAAGTCAACTACATTTGATGACGTATATATTTTTTATGCTGAAAAGTATGTTGACCATCGTGGAGGTTATGTCGAAACCTATAATGATGGGTTTTTCAAGTCGATCGTAAGTGGGGTCGAGTTTATTCAAGATGATTACTCAACATCAAAGCAGGGAGTTTTGCGTGGGCTTCATGGTGATGATTCAACTTGGAAACTTGTTAGTTGCCCATATGGCGTGATGTATTTTGTAATTGTAGATAATCGTAAAGAGAGTAAAACATACTTGCAATGGGAAAGCTTTGTACTTACGGAAGAGCAACCAAAATTTATTCTTATTCCACCAGGATTTGCAAACGGACACCTGGTTTTAAGTGATGTTGCAATTTTTAACTATAAACAGAGTCAATACTACGGGACTAAGCAATTTACCATCAAATATGATGACCCTCGATTAAATATCTTTTGGCCGATTGGCCAGCCTGTTCAGTCAAGGCGCGATCTCGGTTTATGATACTTGTTCGTGCGCCACTAAGAGTGTCATTTGTGGGTGGTGGCACTGATTTGCCTGAATGGTTTGGTACCTTTGGGGGCAGTGTAATTTCTACGGCAATTGATAAATATGTCTACGCATTAATTGGGCGACTTCATCCAGTTTGGAAAACAAAGTATAAGTTCACATACTCAAAAATTGAATGTGTAAATCAAATTGATGAAATTGTGCATCCAACTATTCGCGAATGTATTCGCAATTATGCTACTGACAATGACTCGCTAAGCATAATTTATGCTTCTGATTTACCTGGCAACTCGGGTTTGGGCTCTAGTTCTGCATTTTGCTGTGCCATTTTGAATGGAATAAACGTCTTAAATGAGAGGGTTGCTTTAGAAAAAAAAGTGCTTGCGGACAGATCAATTTATGTTGAAAGAGTACTTCTTGCTGAGGCGGGTGGTTGGCAGGATCAAATAGCTTCTGCTTATGGCGGGTTTAACAGAATTCATTTTTCAGGGACCAGTTTCAATGTTGAACCATTAGACGCTGGTTTTATTGAAGGATATCTCAAAGAGTGTGTGCTCATTGAGGCTGGAAGCCTTAGAAAAGCAAGTGAAATTTCTGAAGACATTAAATACAATATGCATCTAAAGCATTCATATTATGAGTTGATGAGTGAGCTTGTTAATCAAGCCTATGCTGCAATATTGGCAAATGATTATGATGCATTTTCTAGCGCGATTGATCAAAGTTGGGATCTGAAGCGTAATTTTTCCAATAGTGTTGAAAGTGAAAATGTAGCTGATTTGATTAAAAAAATCAGGTCTGATGGTGGAGTGGGTATAAAGCTATTGGGAGCAGGTTATGGTGGATATATCTTGGCAAGATTTAAATCACCTCTCCAAAACCTTGACGGGAGTTACTCCTTCATTACTTTCCAATCTAATCAAGTTGGGGTTGAAATCTTAGACAAGTCATGAGATTAGAAAAGTACTTTGCATTTTATGGTGGTTTGACTGAGGTCTTAAGGCATTTATCTTTAGCTCAGAATATATTCGGTATTCTAGTAGTTGCAATTAATGTAGCTATAGAAGCTTATGTTATCTATGGCATATCCCATAAAGAATTTGGGACATCTATAGTTGTGTATTTGCTTATACTTAGGCTTGCATCAGCCTTTATTCTTTCTACTTTTATAAGTGTAACTGCCTGTAATATTTGCACAAGAATTAGGAATGTTACTCTTGAGGAAAAGTGGATGCGCAACAAGCCTAACACGGGAGAGTTAAGTAGTAGTCTCTTGATGCTCTATGATCATTTGGTTCAATTTTATTTTGTAGCTAGATTGAGAGTAATATATGACGTCTTATACGTAAGCATAATTATTGGATTTTTTGTACTCGTATACGATATTGCTCTTACTTTTTACGTCATAGTTATTGCACTATCTGGACTAGTTATCCTCTTGATGTTTCATCGAATGACGTCTAATGTAAGTCGAAAAATGTCAAAACTCGAAACAGAACTTGTTACAGTTGGCGGGCTTATTAATGAGCGTGGATTTGCGGGTTGGAGTAATTCAGCCATGACGGGATTGCTAGATATATTTGCTAGAATTTCTCAAAAGCTTAATAAATACTATATTCTCAGATTGTCATCTAGTAACACTATACGTATGTTTCTGGAAGTGGGGGTGTTTGGTATTGTTGCTGCGGGAATGTTGGATTTTTCAAAGTCTGATTACGGTAACAATTTACAAATATCAAGTTCTGCTTTATTGCTACTCTTTTCTAGGCTTGCTCCAGTTTGCTTTGGAATTTTGACATTGGCTTCAACACTCGGCTATGGTCAAATGGCTAAACATGTATATGTGAGAAAAAATGAGCTGGGTTAGATTAATTGGAGAGTCTGGTGCAGGTAAGTCAACTGTGGCACGTGAAGTTGTGTTTAGGTTAAATAAAATAAACAGCAATCTTTCAGCACAAGAGCAGTATATTGTTGATAAAAACTCAGATTTGATTGTTAAGTTAATTGATTCTGATATGGATAATTGGCCAGCAATCTATATTGGTCCTAGGTTTACCCCTAATTTGTATCATAATTATGATGACGAACCTAAATGGCTTCTAGAAATATTAGATTTGAACCTAAATAAAAATAACTTGAGTCAAGGTGAGATGCAGCGATTTGTTTTAATCGAAGCGCTTTCCCATAATCCCGGCCTTCTAATACTGGATGAGGCGTTAAGTGGTGTTTCAATTGATCTTGAATATGAAATTCTAAAGATTATAAAAAAACAATACAGCATAAACTTAATATACATAACCCATAGAGAGAGTCCTGCATTTAAAGAAATTTTTGATAATTGGTTTGAAATTAAATGATAAGATTTTCAATCGTAATTCCCACATACAATTCAGGGCGGTATTTAAATTTCTGTTTAGATTCAGTGGTTGCTCAAAATTATAAGAATCTACAAATTATTATTGTGGATAACTGTTCAACTGATAACACGTTAGAGATTATAGAAAGTTATAAAAATAAGCTTGAAATTCATGTATTTTCTGAACCTGATTCTGGCATTAATGATGCATTCCGAAAGGGTTTATTGAAAACTAATGGTGATTATGTTTGCCATATGTGTTCAACAGATTCATATGCAAGCTCGAGTTGGTTTTTTGAGGCAAACAAAATGATTAATAAGTTTGATTACTGCGATGGGTTAATTTCTGATGCTGCCCTTGAAATTGACGAGCAATCTAACCCCTTATATTTTTGGAAGCCGTGGGTTTCTGTATTTATGAGAAGTATTCCAAATGAAATGCGCGTAGAATTTTCAAAATTAATTGGGCTTTCATATCCAGATATGGGGTGGTTAATAAAAAGAGATTTTGCGATTGTAAACTTTCCCGCTGAAGCTGATGAATCGAAATACGGACTTTATGCTCCCTTTCTTGGGTATATGGAAAATATATTTACGCGAGGGGTGGGGATTCTAATTATGCCGTCGGTAACCTCTACTGGAAGACATCACGAAGGGCAGTGGACATATAGGGTAAAAAAGGAAACTAAAGTTGCTAAAATTTCTTTTCGTATAAGACTTTTATTTAATTTTTTTAAAATAAACCGAAATAAATTGCTAATCATGGCCCCTTTTTTTTTACTAGTTTATTTTATTTTTTTCAATCTTTATGGTGGTCCTGGGTGGCTTTTGGGAAAATTAAAAAATAGGATAAAAAGTGGTTAATATAAGGCTCGCTGGAGGCTTGGGGAACCAACTTTTTCAATTAGCAGCCGGTCTAAGGTTTGCAAGTTATGATCCCTCCATTATCCGAGTGTATAAGCGTTCACTTGCTAAGTATGAAGTACCTCGCGATTATGAATTGGAAAAACTTATTGACTTTGAATTTAATCAAGTTTCAATGCTTTCGGGGTTACTTTTGAAGTATAGAGCTCCAAAAGTAATAAAATCACAAGGTTGTATAAATGATAACAACTATAAAAATAGTTCCGCATCAAAAAATCAATATTTAGATGGTTATTTTCAATATGATCAGTCATGGGGATTAATTAAACCAGCAGTTTCTTGGATTCAAGAACACATGCGTGGTGGTTTGCGTAGTTCCAAAAAAAGTGGATTGATTGTTCATGCAAGAGGCGGAGATTTTTTAAAAAATAAATTATCGTTAGAGCATGAACTTAATCATTTTAATTTGGCAATCAATAAAATTAAGGATATGCCTCAACGGAAAATTCTGGTTTGTTCAGATGAGGCGCATGCCCATCAAGTTTATAAATTCTTTTTAAATCGGGGGTTGGAGTTAGATTACAAACCAAGTCATGATGATGATTGGCTCCAATCTTTTTTGGATATATTGAATTCTGATTTATTAATTGGTGGACGTAGCACATTCGCATGGTGGGCTTCTGCGCTTGGTAATGTTGAGTCATATTTACCTTGTGACTTTGAAATTGGCCGTCCTAGATTGCTTCATCATCCATTTGAGCGCTAATGCAATTCATTTCCATTTTTTTATTTATTGTATGCATAGGCTTTAGGAGTTTCTTTTATTTAGAGGATTACTGTACTAGTGATTTATGTAGGCATGCATTTCAACTTAGCGTTGATATTGAAGAGATCAGGATAGAGGTGGTGCCGTATCTAATCTACAACTATTCTAAGGTTTTATTTTACTTTGCGGATTTATTCATCTTATACCCTGCATATAAATACATTAAAGATTCTACTCTGGCGATTATTGTAATTTTATGGTTTATCCAGCCCTCTTACGATTGCTGGGCATTGGTTCCTATTGTTTATATTATTGCTTATTTTAGAAAATATCTATTATTCGCGTTTGCAGCAATTTTCATGAAGTTTAAAATAATTTCTCTTGCATACGTTATTTATCTATTAAATCTATTGTCAATTTTTCGTGGGAGATTCTCAATTCTTCGGGCAACATTTATTTTTCTTGCTGTTATAGTAGTTTTGAGCATTGTAATACTTAGCGGTACTCAACTACAGGTTGATCATGCAAATTATGTTGGTCGGGAAAATTTATTTTTTCGTGCGCTCATTTACTTGGCATCACCAGTTACATCTTATATTTCGATTGATAATAATAATGAACTTAGTTCAAACATCATAAGGTGGCAAAATTTTTTAATATCAATTTTTTCTTTTATTGGCATAGCAAGATATCGCATGATGTTTTTTTATTTATTAAGTGCCTTAACTATAGCAACCGTTGTTGATTTCATACAAATTCGTTATTTTTTATATTTAATAACAATTGCACTAATATTAAATTATGCATATTTAAAAAAAATAATGATTAAAAATAATTTCTAGACTGATGAATATGGAAACAAATATTTTCAATTGTGCAATTATTTTGGCGGGTGGCATGGGGACAAGGCTTGCATCAGTCGTTAGTGATGTTCCTAAGCCTATGGCACCAGTATCAGGCCGACCTTTTCTTGAATATATTTTAGATTACTGGATTAATCAAGGCATTAATCATTTTATTTTATCTGTTGGCTATAAGTCAGATATTATACAAAATCATTTTGGTTCTAAATACAGAAATATCCCCATAACTTATGTTGTTGAGATTGAGCCGCTAGGAACGGGGGGTGCACTAAAAAACGTATTACTTCAACATTCTCATCTTGGTTCTGATGTTATTGTTGTCAACGGGGATACTTGGTTTGAGGTTTTGTTAACAGATTTGACTAAAGATTACATTGAGTCAAAAAAAACAATAACTATTGCAGTCAAAAAAATTGTTTGCAATAATAGATATGGAACAATTATTTTTAATAACAACCACCAAATTATAGAATTTAATAATGCTAATGATGGTGAAAGTTTTATTAATGCAGGTGTTTATATGTTAAACGTAAAATTACTTTTGAAATTAACATCTTTGTTTCCGAAAAAATTTTCTCTAGAGAACGACTTATTGAAGCTATTGGTAAAAAAAGGTATTGTTTACGCAAGTGTTCATAATGCTCCATTTTTGGATATTGGATTGCCAGATGATTACAGCATAGCTAAAAATGTGATAATTAAATAGGTGAAAGATTGACGGTAATTAAACTACTTAAAAAAAATTTTAACGATTCTATAGCCGCCAAAAAACTTCTGATGAATGATGAACTTCTTCTTAAGGATTTTTCATCCGTAGTTAATAAAGTAATCACTTCTTATAGGTTGGGTGGACGGCTTTATATTGCTGGCAACGGGGGTTCTGCGGCCGATGCTCAGCATTTGGCCGCAGAATTTGTTAGTAAGCTTGCACGAGATAGAAATCCTTTGCCAGCTGAGGCAATTACGACGGATAGTTCTATTCTTACTGCAATAGCAAATGACTATGGTTTTGATAAAGTCTTTTCGAGACAATTAGCCTGTAAGTTAAATAAACACGATATTTTTCTTGGTTTTACAACCTCGGGCAACTCTGAAAATATCTTGAAAGCTATTGATACATGTAAGAGTATGGGTGTAACTTCAATAGCCTTTACTGGTTATGATGGTGGTTTAGTTAGGCATATGGCGGATTTCAGTATTATTGCGCCAGGAACAAGAGTAAGCATTATCCAAGAAATTCATATTATTTTGGCTCATACGCTTTGCGAAAGCGTTGAGCAAACATTTTTTCCACATTGAGGCAACCCTTATATGACTATAAATGTACTTGTGACTGGCGGGGCGGGGTATCTTGGCTCCATTATGGTTCCTGATTTATTGGCTGAAGGCTATAGTGTTACGGTGCTAGATAATTTTATCTATGATCAAAATAGTCTGGCTCACATCTGCTGTAATGATAAATTGTCGCTGATACGAGGTGATGTTCGTGTTGAGTCAATTCTTAAGCCCCTGCTGTCCCAAGCTGATATTGTCATCCCTCTCGCAGCTTTAGTGGGGGCTCCAATTTGTAATTATGATCCAGTTGGAGCTCACACGATTAATCATGATTCAGTCATCATGCTTTTAAAAAACCTAAGTAAAAGTCAGCAAATTTTAATGCCAACCACAAACAGTGCTTATGGGTCTGGCGAAGATGGTAATTTCTGCACTGAAGATTCACCACTAAATCCAATTTCAAAATACGCTATCGATAAAGTTGAGATAGAAAATCGCCTAATGCAACATGAGAATTCTATTAGTTTTAGGTTGGCGACTGTCTTTGGAATGTCACCTAGAATGAGGATTGATTTGCTTGTTAATGACTTTACATACAGAGCTGTTCATGATCGATTCGTTGTTCTTTTTGAGAGCTCATTTAAACGTAACTATATTCATGTCCGTGACGTTAGTAGAGTGTTTCAGCACGGGCTGAAAAATTTTGAGAAAATGCGGGGTCAAGTCTATAACGTTGGCCTTTCAGATGCCAATGTTTCTAAGCGTGAGTTATGTGACACAATTAAAAAATTTATTCCAGATTTCGTTTATTTAGATGCTCCTGTTGGTAAGGATCCTGATCAGCGAAATTACATTGTCTCAAATTTGAAATTAGAGAATACTGGTTTTAAACAGATGCATTCGTTGGAGTTTGGTATCCAAGAACTTATTAAGGGTTATACAATGCTTAGAAACACTAAGTATGGCAATATTTGATTATTATTTGAATGTTTTTTTCTCATGTATTAAATGTGCGGCACTTATTCAACATAATGTGCTTTAGTTTTTTTGAGGGTTTACGTTGCATATCAATCTTAACGAAGTAAATAGGCAGGCATGGCTTGCAAATGTATTGCATGGTCTTCCTCAGGGTGCGCGCGTATTAGATGCAGGTGCGGGAGAGTTGAAGAATCGTAAACATTGCATGCACTTGAACTATGTTTCGCAGGACGCCTGCAAGTACACTGGAAATGGTGTTAATGAGGGTTTGCATACTGGGGAATGGGATACTTCGGAAATTGATATTATTAGTGACATAACTAATATTCCTGAGCCAAGCGAAAGTTTTGATGCTATCTTATGTAGTGAGGTTTTGGAGCATGTGCCAGAACCAACACATGCGTTAGATGAGTTTGCTCGACTGCTACGTTCAGGGGGCTCACTTATCTTAACGGCTCCTTTTTCTTCGAATGTGCACTTCGCCCCATACTACTACTGCAGTGGATTCTCTAAGTATTGGTATCAGCATCATCTTGAATTACGAGGGTTTTCAATTATTACACTTGAAGCGAATGGAGATTGGTCATCCCTCTTACGGCAAGAGATTCTAAGATTGGGTGGACACGAGTTTAGGCGAGGCCGATGGACATGGCCGGCAGCATACTTGATTGGCCTTTTTGCACTTGCTTATTTTTCGATTCGTGGAACTTCAAATCCTGATGATGATTTAGCTTGTTTTGGTTGGAATTGCATCGCTGTTAAGCGATAACTCTTCGTAATAAAAAGACGAACTACTAATTAATCTTTGTTGCATATATCAGCCTTATGAGTACAAATGCTCCTGCGAGATATGGTAATGCAAACTTTGTTCGGTTCTCAGTGTTGATGTCAGTCTATGCTAAGGAGTCTCCAGCAAATCTTAAAGGTGCGCTTGATAGTGTATTTGGACAAACACTACCACCAAATGAGGTCATACTAGTCAAAGATGGACCAATTCCACCATTGCTAGGTTCAGTGATTGATTTTTACGTTAGAAATAGACCGGAGATGCGTGTAGTAAGCCTGGATAAGAATGTTGGTCTTGGCGCCGCTCTAGACTTTGGACTTACTTTTTGTTCATATGAACTTATTGCTCGCATGGACACAGATGACATTTGCGCCCCAAATAGATTTGAACGCCAAATACCTGTGATTGCATTAGATGATAAGTTGACGGTTGTTGGATCTTGGGTTGGTGAGTTTGAGAGAGATCCGAAAAATGTAAATGTTATGCGAAAAGTACCAGAGCATCCAGATGAAATAGCTTATTTTGCTCAAAAACGTTCGCCAATGAATCATCCAACAGTTGTGTTTCGAAAAAGTCATGTTGAAGCCGTTGGAGGATATAAAAATAACTATTTATATTATGAAGATTATTATTTATGGTGTCGTCTTTTGATGGCCGGCTATAGACTTAAAAATATACCAGAAATTTTAGTGTTTATGAGGACAGATCAGGGTCTATATAGGCGCCGAGGCGGTTTGAAGTACCTGAAATCTGAAGTAAATTTCTTCATCTATCTTTTTTTGAGCGGTTTTATTGGACCGCTAATATTGTTAAATAATATTGCGACTCGCCTGATTGTTAGACTAATGCCATCGAAAATTAGAAAATTTTTATATAAGCATTTTGCGAGAGATTTAAATTAACAATGCTATTTCTACTGGAGATAATTGTAAAATTAAATGCTAAATAAAAATACTCAACTACTCCTTAGATTTATAGACATCTTAATTTCAAGCTTAAGTATTTTTTTGTGCTTTCCTGTGCTAATCCTGATTTGTATGGTTAGTTATGCTGAAACTGGCTCTCCTATATTTAAGCAACTGCGAATCGGTCGTTACCAAATTCCATTTACTTTAATTAAATTTAGGACGATGCGTCGAGATACTGCTTGGGTTGCTACGCATCTGGTAAATAAAGATGCTGTTACGAGATTTGGTGCTTTTTTACGTCGAACAAAACTAGATGAGTTACCACAATTATGGAATGTGCTTAAAGGTGATATGAGTCTCGTTGGCCCAAGACCTTGTCTTTTAAATCAGTCCGAAATAATTGCTGAGCGTGCCGCAAGAGGTGTCTTTGAAAATCGACCTGGTATTACTGGGTTAGCCCAGATTAATAAGATTGATATGTCTAATCCAACATTGTTAGCAAAAACAGATGCCAAAATGATAAAGTCGTTAACAGTTGTTAGCTATTTCCATTATGTAATTCAAACTATCATTGGTAGAGGTACTGGTGATCGGGTTATAGATAATTAATTAAAAGGTTTTTTAGCGACATGATTTTTAGTAGATTTATTTTAGTATTAATAAGTTGGCCTAGACTGGTTAAAAAAACTATTGTGCTCATCTTAGATTTGATCTTATGTTTTCTGGCAACATGGGCAGCCTTTTGCATCAGGTTTGATGGATTTGTCCCTCTAAATCAAATTTTAGTAACACCAACAATACTATCCATGGGAGTTGCAACACCAATATTTATAGCTTTTGGATTATATAAATCTATATTTAGATATGCCGGTTCTGCTGCATTCCTCGCATTGGGTCGGGCTATTATGATATATGGCGGAATCTATGTCACTTTTATGATAGTGTTTGGTCTTGCTGGCGTCCCGCGTTCTATTGGCCTTATTCAGCCCATCTTACTTTTTTTGGGTATGGGTTCTTTAAGATTGCTAATTAAAGGGCTCTTAAATAGACGTAATAATTTGCTAATTTCGGCTAAGGATAATCGGTCACATGTTTTAATTTATGGGGCAGGTTCAATTGGCCGACAATTAGCTTCCGGGCTTTTGCAAAGCAAGGAAATGAAGCCTATTGGTTTTGTGGATGACGATAGCCGTCTTTGGGGTAGTTTAATCAATGGATTACAAATCTATCAGCCGAACGACATACCTCAATTAGTAACTTCTGGCTTGAGAGTTACTCACATCCTTTTAGCTTTACCTGGTGCGGCATTTTCGCGTCGAAAAGAGATTTATACATTTTTATCAGAATTGCCTGTCCATGTCCACACTCTGCCCAGCATGTCAGAGTTAGCAAGTGGCGCTTTGAAATTGGAAGATATTTCCGAAGTTCAAATTGAAGATGTGCTTGGCAGAGAACCTGTTCCAGCAAAAATAGAATTGTTACGCCAAAGTCTTGTAAATAAAGTTGTTATGGTTACGGGCGCTGGCGGGTCTATAGGCTCTGAGATTTGCCGTCAGATTTTGGTTCAAAATCCAAAAGAGTTAGTGTTGTTTGATCAGTGTGAATTCGCGCTTTTTGAGATTGACCGAGAGTTGAGGAGGTTAGATAAAAAAGTCAAAATCATGACAATACTTGGGTCAGTTCTTGATGCTAATAAAATTAGTAGAGTTATTCGGGAATTCGGAGTGCAAACTATTTATCATGCTGCAGCTTACAAACATGTGCCAATAGTTGAAGAGAACTCAGCTGAAGGCGTATGGAACAATGTTTTTGGCACGTTGCGAATTGTTGAGTCTGCTTGTAAGTATGGCGTTGAAACTTTTGTGTTGATTTCAACTGATAAGGCGGTAAGACCTACGAATATCATGGGTTGCTCTAAACGAATTGCTGAATTGGTAGTTCAGGCAAAAGCTTTGGAATTGACCCGATTGGGCAATACAATTACCAAGCTGTCCATAGTTCGCTTTGGAAATGTTTTAGGTTCTAGCGGGTCAGTTGTGCCTTTATTTCGTGAACAAATCAAATATCGTTGTCCAATCACGGTGACACACCCCAATATCACTCGTTACTTCATGACTATTCCTGAGGCTGCACAGTTAGTAATTCAAGCAGGATCAATGAGGATGGCGGGGGGTGTCATGGTTCTGGATATGGGTGAACCAGTCAAAATTCTAGATTTAGCTAATCGTATGATTAATTTAAGTGGATTGTCACGTAAAGATGAATTCAATCCAAATGGTGATATTGAAATTCAATTTACCGGACTTCGTCCGGGCGAGAAGCTTTATGAAGAGCTACACATTGGAGAGAATGTTTTACCAACAGCGCACCCGCGCATTATGTGTGCCCTTGAATATGCGCTCGAGTGGGATAAGCTAGAGCCAGTATTGTTTGAGTTAGAGAGTGCTATTAAGGCTGAGAATGATCATACTATTCGACTGTTACTTAGGCAGTTGGTGCCGGAGTTTGATAATCCGTCAGAAATTAAAACAATTTGAAAGAGTCTGAAGAAAACGCCATTTATCAAAATTACAGTGAATCTAACTTAAAGTCATACCCATATTATTTTTTTTAGTGTAACTGTTAGAAATGACTTTTTAAAATTCGAAAAGAAAATTATGATATTAGTCACTGGCGGGGCAGGTTTTATTGGCGGAAATTTTATTCTAGACTGGCTTTCCAATCCAAAAAATGAAGGCGTAATTAACTTAGATAAATTAACTTATGCGGGACACTTACCGACTCTAAAATCTTTGTCTTTAGATGCTCGCCACGTTTTCGTACGGGGCGATATTGCTGATAGCCAGTTAGTTTTTTCTTTGCTTAATAAACATAAGGTGCGAGCTGTCATTAACTTTGCATCTGAGTCTCATGTGGATCGTTCTATCCACTCCCCCAGGGATTTCATAAAAACTAACATTATGGGGACTTTTGGTTTATTGGAGGCTGTGCAGGCTTACTGGTCAAATTTATCGATAGAAAAAAAAATGACATTCCGATTCTTGCATGTATCTACTGATGAAGTTTACGGTGCATTGGAGAAAAATGATTCTGCTTTTTCAGAGTTTAGTCTCTATAAACCAAATAGTCCCTATTCAGCATCTAAAGCCGCATCTAATCATTTGGTTAGAGCTTGGTATGTCACTTATGGTCTCCCTGTTCTCACTACTATTTCTTCTAATAATTACGGACCATATCAATTTCCAGAAAAATTGATACCGCTTGTAATTAACAATGCCCTAGCTGGCAAACTTTTACCAATCTATGGCAATGGTCAACAAATCAGAGATTGGCTGCATGTTAAAGATCACTGTTCGGCGATTCGGAAAGTTCTCGAGGTTGGTCGCATAGGAGAAACATATAACGTGGGTGGTCAGAATCAAAAAACGAACATTGATGTTGTTAAAAAAATTTGCTTGATTTTGGATGAGTTAAATGGTGGTCGATCTGATTCATATGTTGACTTAATTACTTTTGTAAAAGATCGTCCAGGTCATGATTATCGATATGCTGTTGATACAACTAAAATTCAACGAGAGCTTGGGTGGGGGCCGATTGAAAATTTTGATGCAGGCATTAAGAAAACTGTGAAATGGTACTTAGATAATCAAGATTGGGTGCAAGGGGTGCAAGCTAGTTTTTATCGAGATTTTTCAAGTGAAAAAGATGAGTAAGTTATGTTGATTAAATGCTTATTAGTTGTAAATTTTAATCTTTGCTCACATTGCCCCGTTAATTGATGACTACACTGATTTTTGGTAAAGACGGACAAATTGGTAAAGCCCTGCAGTTTCTTTTTGAAAAAAAAGTAGATGTCATTTTTTTGGGCCGCCAAGAATGTGATTTAAGTGATGTAAGTAATTTGAAACAAATTCTTCAAAAGTACCAACCAAAAATCATTATCAATACATCCGCTTACACGGCAGTCGATAAAGCAGAGATTCAAATCAATCAAGCTTTCGCCGTAAATGCTATAGTTCCTGAGGTAATGGCTAAATATATCGCTAGTCAAGTTAATGGACTGTTTATTCATTATTCAACTGATTATGTTTTTGCTGATTCTAAAGATACACCATACCGTGAAGATGATGAAACGGGTATGGAAGAAGAATTGGGTGTTTATGGAAAAAGTAAATTAGCCGGTGAAAAAGCAATTTTTAAGGCATTTAATTTTGAAGGTATTTCATCAACTTTTTATATTTTAAGAACTTCTTGGGTCTACGGAGATGGTGAAAACTTTATTAAAAAAATTTTTCACTTAGCTCAAGATCGACATGCTTTATCCGTAGTGGCTGATCAGCATGGAGCTCCAACTTCAGCAGTCTTTTTAGCTCAACTGGCGGAGGTACTTTTATCCACACATCATAAATCTTTAAAAAATATTAAATCTGGTATTTATCATGCAGTCCCTCATGGATATACCTCATGGTATGGTTTAGCAAGGTTTATAATTCGGGTGGGTCTTGAGGTTGGTGTACCTATGAAACTTAACTTAGTTAACATCAAGCCAATACCCGCAAAAGAATATCCTGTAGCGGCACCAAGACCTTATAATTCACTCTTGTCAAATGCAAAGTTGCATAGTTACCTATCTGAAATACAGGTTTGTAATTCAGCATCTCTAGAAATAAAAAGTTGGCAAACTGAGGTCGAAAAGTATGTTCGTGATTTATTTATGAAGAGGCTATAGGTTTTAACTTGCTCGAAGCATTGAGTAAATTGACGTTAACAATATTTGAAAAATTCTGAATTTTACAAAACTATACAAATGACATTAGAAGTTACTTCAACTGAAATTCCTGATGTTCTAATTATTGAACCTCAGGAATTTAGTGATAATCGCGGTTTTTTTTATGAATCGTACAATAAAAAAGAATTTGATGACGCTATAGGTTGGGAAGTTATTTTTGTACAAGAAAATCACTCCAAATCAAATAAAGGTGTCTTAAGAGGCCTGCACTATCAGTTAGAAAATGCTCAAGGGAAGTTGATTCGAGTAAGCAAAGGTAGAGTTTACGATGTGGTAGTTGACTTGCGCCAATCATCTAAAACCTATGGGCAGTGGATTGGTATCGAATTATCTTCAGAAAATAAAAAACAACTTTGGGTGCCTGCTGGCTTTGCACATGGTTTTTTAGTAATAAGCGATGAAGCCGACCTTTTATATAAAACCACGGAGTACCGTCATCAAGCTTCAGAGCAGTCAATAATATGGTCTGATTCGACCCTGAGGATTCTATGGCCTGATATAGGAGTTACCCCAATATTGAGCCCTAAGGACTTGGCAGGGCAACTTTGGGCTGCTGCGCCTAAATTTTGATTATATTAGATTCAAAGGGCAATCGTATAAAATTTGGTGATGAACAAAACCCTAGAAATTTCTGAATGCATAATCAATTTGATGCCGAAAGTTAAACCTGTAATTTTATGTGGTGGTTCTGGTACTAGACTATGGCCTTTGTCTAGAGAATCTTTTCCGAAACAATTCGTGCCTTTAATTGATGGACAAAGTCTTCTAGATTTAACCATTCGACGGGTTAAAGACTTAGGTTTACCTATATGTATTACCAATGAAGAGCATAGGTTTTTTGTGCAAGATTTATTGAGCCAATACTCTAATTTTTCTGATTGTACAATTTTATTGGAGCCTGAGGGGCGTAATACTGCTGCTGCCATGGCTATTGCTGGGTTGAGTCCCGGCGTTGTCTCAACTGACTTATTGCTGTTTTTGCCTTCGGATCATTTTCTTCCGAATACAGATCTTTTCTTGGCCACAATTAAGTCTGGTATCACTGCGGCTCAGAATGGTTATATTGTAACTTTTGGAGTCCAGCCAACTTTTCCAAGTAGTGCATATGGTTATATTCAGCAAGGAGTTAGGCTACCAGACTCTGACCTAACCGAGCAAGAAACTGTCGCTGGTTATGTTGTCAATCGTTATGTTGAAAAACCCGTCTTTGAAAAAGCTCAAGAGATGCTTTTATCAGGCGATTTTTTATGGAATTCTGGCATTTTTTTATGTCAAGCAAATACTTTGCTCGGAGCCTTAGAAAAATATGCGCCGGATATCTTGCAGTCATGTCAATCTGCTATGAATTCATCTTTATCTGATGGTAATTTTGTGCGACCTGACTGTAAGCAGTTCTTGAATTGTAGGGCAGAGTCTATTGATTATGCGGTCATGGAGCATTTTGAGAAGGTTGCAGTAATTCCACTTAAAGGGGTTTGGAGTGACGTCGGAAGCTGGAATTCTGTTGCTGCTTTATCGGATGTTGATGACTGTGGTAATCGCATCAGTGGGCAAGGCTTAGCTATCGAATCCCAAAATACCTATATTAATGCGCCTCATCGCCCAGTTGTGGCTTTAGGCGCAGACAATCTAATTATTATTGACACTGTTGATGCCGTATTGGTTTCAGCTAGAGATAAAGTGGAGCAAGTTAAAGATGTTGTGGCTAGGCTTAAAAAAAATGGCGCCAGTCAGGCTATTTTGCATCGAAGAGTCTTTAGGCCGTGGGGTTGTTATGACACAATTGATATTGGCGACCGTTTTCAGGTAAAGCGTATTACTGTTAAACCTGGCGCAAGTCTGAGTTTGCAGTTACACCATCATCGAGCAGAGCATTGGATAGTAGTTAAGGGAGTTGCTCAAGTCACAAATGGGGAGAATATTTTTTCACTAAGTGAAAATCAATCAACCTACGTACCCATCGGTGTAAAGCATCGTTTAGAGAATATCGGTCAAACTGACTTGGAGATGATTGAGGTTCAGTCAGGAGATTATTTGGGTGAAGATGATATCATTCGCTTTAAAGATAATTATGGTAGAAGCTAATTGATTTATATTATCAAATCATTTAACTGCTTAAGTTTTTCTGATGTGCAGAATTTGGATTATTTGCCTCCATACAAAACCGGAAAAAATATCGTAAAATAGCTAATCATGCTTCGGCAGTGAGTATTTCTTAGAATTTTCAAGGCGAGTTGTTCTCCTATCTAGCTTTCCAAGGATTCACCCATCTCTTTTGAAAGTCTCTGGAATGATCAGAGTATGATTTTGAAGTGAAATGACTCAGATTCTTTTACACTTTTTTAGTGCTTAACCTTTAGGATATATTTCTAGAACTTTAATAATTTCTTATATACATTTATTTGACAATGATTCTTCTCACCGGAGCTACTGGATATATAGGAACGCATACATGGGTTGAATTACTAAATCATAACTATGAGGTCATCGGATTGGATAACTTCTCCAATTCTAGTCCTAAGGTTATAAGTCGTTTAAATCAAATATCAGAAAAAAAAATTAATTTTTTAGAATGTGATCTCTGTGATTTTGAGCAATTAAGAAAAATATTCAATAAGTATCGGTTTGACTCAGTTATTCATTTTGCTGCGCTGAAGTCTGTGAGTGAGTCAGTTCATAATCCAATTATCTACTATAAAAATAATGTCACTAGTCTTTTAAATCTAGTTGACGTTATGTCAGAGCATGGTTGTAAATGTCTGGTGTATAGTTCCTCTGCAACTGTTTATCATCCTGATAATCCAATTCCATATAAAGAGGATATGTTGTTGGGCTCCTCAAGTCCTTATGGTTGGACGAAATATATAGGCGAAAAGATATTGCATGATTGGGAAAAAACAAATACTAAATTGTCAATTGCTTGCTTGAGATATTTCAATCCAGTTGGGGCTCATTCAAGTGGCTTGATTGGTGAAAATCCCAAGGGTATTCCTAATAATCTAATGCCCTATATAACTCAGGTTGCAGTAGGTAAGCGGGAGTATTTATCGATTTATGGGGGGGATTGGCCGACTCATGATGGGACCGGGGTCAGAGATTATATACACGTCCAAGATTTGGCACGTGGACACGTTATGGCTCTTGATTATTTATTTAGGAATAAGAGGTCGTTAACTGTCAATTTGGGCTCGGGTAAAGGTCACAGTGTTTTGGACTTGGTTAGGGCGTTTGAAGTTGTTTCGGGTGTTCCCATACCTTATAAAGTTGTTGATAGAAGATTTGGTGATATTGCTGCGTTTTACGCTGATGCCTCTCTAGCTCAAAATGAGCTAAATTGGAGTGTAGAGTATGATCTTAATAGCATGTGTGAAGATAGTTGGCGCTGGCAATCTATGAATCCCAATGGTTATGAATAAATAACTCATTAAAATATTTTCTTCTGATTTTAGATTTTAACAATATGCTCTGACTATCGTCTTTGCAGTCAATTTCATGGTTTGATCTACTAGATAAAGATTCTTGATGATGGCTCAACTTTTAACCGCTATATAAGAGCCATTAACTTTCAAATCTTTGACCACTTTGACTTTATAGTTATAGGTGTAAGTGTTATTCATGCAGTAAACAGAGCGGGTTAAAATCGTATTAATAAGCTAGATTTATTGAATCTTTTCAGTTAGTTATAATTAAAAATAACCCCTCATGATGGGTCTGAAAAAATATACTCTATGAAGATTTTGATCGTTAAACTGTCCTCCTTAGGTGACGTGCTGCATAACCTACCCATCATTTGGGATCTGCGTGCGAAGTATCCTGATGCTCGAATTGATTGGGTGGTTGAGGAAGGTTATCTCGACTTGTTGGAGCCACTAAAAACAAATTCTGTATTCAAGGGAATTGATCGAATTATCCCCTTGGCTTTTCGTCGTTGGAAAAAGGGGCTGAAACGTGGCGAATTTATTCGAAGTATTCAGGAGTACATTGCCTTTAAAAACGATCTTCAGAGCACTTCTTACGATTTGATTGTTGAAACTCAGGGCTTATTGAAAAGTGCTTGGGTGACTAAATTAGCTAATCCTAAAAAGACAGCCCAAGTTTTTGGTTTAGCCAATCAAACAGAATTTTCTGGCTATGAGCCTTGGGTTCGAAAGTTTTATACCGATGCTGTGCATGTTCCGTTTCATTGTCACGCCGTTGATCGCTCACGTTGGGTGGTTGCTTCAGCATTAGATGTGTCAGTGCCAGATCGAGTAGTGTCGCCCCCAAATTTTTACCCATCATCATATGTTCAATCCTTAGTTGATGCTACTCAATTAGACTTTTCTCCGAGGATAGTTGATTTGGGTTTTGATGTGAGTAAGCCTTATGTGATGTGTTTTCATTCAACTGCAGTAAAAAGTAAGCGTTGGAATGATGATGCCTGGGTATTTGTTGGTAAGGTCTTGGTGGGTAAAGGTATTCAGGTGATATTAGCCTGGGGCAGCGATCAAGAAAAAAATATCAGCACTCAGCTCGCTAAAAAAATATCAGGGCACCACTCACCGGTAGGTTCTAAAGCAATAGTTCCAAATGCTTTCTCGATAGCTGATGCATTTAGTTTGGTGGCGGGCGCCCAAGTTACGATAGGTGTTGATACGGGTTTAACACATTTATCTGCCGTTTTGGGGATGCCAACAATTGAACTATATTGCGACTCGCCTCGCTGGAAAACTGAGGGCTATTGGTCTTCTAAGATACATAATCTGGGAGATAAGGGGCAAGCGCCTAAAGTAGAAGAAGTAATTAATATCATTGAATCAGTGCTGTAGTTTGCCTTAATCAATAGAATGAGATTATTGATTTAAGCTTGCCCACTTCAGAGTAAATCACTTTAAAAATTAAGTTTTAAATCTAGTTTTTGATTCGGCCAGTAGTTGCCAAAAAGATTCCTAGACACAAGGCGGTCAGTAAGCCGTGTTCGTGATGGATGGTAGTATTCACCATACCAATACCTATTGCTAAGATGTAAGTGCTTAGAGAACTACCCCAGAACATCAATTTGCCATTCGCATTACAGAATCGGTAGCTTTTAGCGAGTTGTGTGCCCCAAGCCAATATCATGAGCACGAACGTACTAAGACCCAGAATGCCACGCTCGACCAAGATGGTCAGGTAGATATTATGTGAGTGGCCGGCAAAGTGATAGTTATTCGCTTGGTAGATGCCGCCACGTTTCTCAACACTCTCTTTGATGGTCTCTCGATTGATGAGTTTCCAATTATTCATTCCTAGACCTAATAGCGGCGACCATCTTGCTGCTTCTAGAGATACATTCCATACTTGGTTTCGGTTAGATAAGATATTATTCGCCGCTACAGTATCCTTCTGTTTTTGAAAAATGAGTGGTTCGGTAAAAAAAATTATTATCAGGACAGAGATAAAAAAACCAAAACCTAGGATTTTGATACTTGGGGTTGAAGACAAAAGAAAAATTAAAAGAAAAGATACAAGAATTGTTATACCGAATGCTGCTCGACTTTGTCCAATTACTATACTCGAAAATAGAAGCAGTAGTACTATTGCAAAAAAAAATCGCTTGCTAAATGAGAGTTTCTTCCGCATGCACAAGAAAAAGCTTAAACAAATACCATGCACAATTGCAAGGTAAATGGAAGAATGATTAACGTGACCAACTGATTTTAATTCTAGATATGTTTTCTGGGCTGGTCCTAAATATAACCAAGCTCCCCACAATAATGGAGGAATGACGGAAATTATCGTCAATATTAAAATATTTTCAAATTGTTTTGTTGTATAGTTTGACCGGTAAACTAGCCAAGCGGTACTGCTGTACATGAAAAAATCTTTGAAACCTTTCCACTCATGATGACCTGGCATGCCGGCGCCCAGGGTGCTCGCCAAAGCGGATGCAAACCAAAGACCAAAAAATAAATCGGGCCATTTGAAATCTAATAATGACCTATTAATAAGTAGTTTCGTGATAGCTGTAATGAAATACAGTCCCCAAAAAATTTGTTTTGGCGCTTCAAATGTCGGTAGTACAGCAATCACTAAACACAATAGAACAAATTCAACTTGAGCTAATGACTTTTCCCATGAGTTATTCAATAAATAATTGCCAAGTTTTTGATTTTTAAGTTGAGTCACGAGAATTTTACGTAGTTAATGACAATTATTAAGATAAAATGATTATATGATAGTATTAGTTACTGGTTGTTCTGGATTTATTGGCATGCATGTGGCTGAGCATTTATTATTGCGAGGCGATGAAGTCATTGGTCTTGATAATATGAATGACTACTATGACATTGCGCTCAAGCAAGCCAGACTCAATCAGTTAAATGCTTATCCTAAATTTCGTTTTTTCCAGTTAGACCTTGCTAATCGTGAGGCAATAGCGAAGTTATTTGCTGGTGAGTGCCCTGAGCGTGTGGTGCACTTGGCTGCTCAAGCAGGTGTGCGCTACTCTGTTGATCATCCAGAGGTGTATCTCGATAGCAATTTATTGGGATTTGGGCATATCTTGGAAGGATGTCGCTGGAGTCAGGTTCAACATTTGGTATATGCCAGCTCATCAAGTGTGTATGGTGGCAATCAAAAGATACCTTTTGCAGAGCAAGATCAGGTGGATTCTCCAGTAAGCTTGTATGCAGCCACTAAAAAAGCTAACGAATTAATGGCACATACTTACAGTCATCTATTTGGCATGCCAACTACGGGGTTACGTTTTTTTACTGTCTATGGTCCTTGGGGTAGGCCTGATATGTCTCCTTTTTTATTCACCAGGGCTATCTTAGAAGGGCGACCTATTCAGATTTTTAATCACGGTGACATGATGAGGGATTTCACTTACATTGATGATATTGTCGAAGGCGTTATAAAAACGTTGGATAAGCC
>JACCED010890071.1_pt1 | contig 30626 bp, 20 predicted proteins | sample 7455021 | NCBI WGS metagenome assembly JACCED01 (sample SAMN15323456, study PRJNA562643) | freshwater metagenome | isolation source: river surface water | place: USA:Blue River Watershed | collected 2017-08-19 | reverse complement strand
TAGTCCAAGATTTAGCACTTCCGGAAAACTCATGGAATGACCCATCGACTGATGTTTGATCGTTGATATAAACTTTTCTTGCTACAACAAACGCATCACCGTAATTAATTCCAGAAACTGCAATCGGTTCTAATTCATCACCGATTAAGAACTTACTATCATATTTTTCATAAACACGAACACTGCCAGTAAATTCTTGCTCTTCGATAAATTTAGTTACATTTAAATCAAATGTGGTTTCACCAGAGTCAATTATTGTTTCAATTGTTTGACTGCCACCGTAACTGTAAATTACTAGTCTGTCGTTGTCTAGATTAAATCTTACTCTATATCCAAACTTTTCACTGTCTTGGTTTAGCGGGCTTGTAATAAAATCATTAGCAACGTATGTAGAAGCATTTAATTTAAATATTGCAACTGCACCCTGATTAGATGCTACGCCTGAATATCCTGGTACACCAACAGCAACAAACGTTGAATCTTTTGTAATTGCAACAGATGTACCAAAGTTACTACCTGTTTCTAAAACTTCTATTGATGTAAAATCGCTAACATTAATTTCTTGTACTGTGGTAAATGTAGTTCCTGTTAGACGAACAACTAAAACAGATTCATCATTTTTAGATATTGCTACAATGTTACTTGAACTAATATCTATATCAGTTATACTAATACCTGTTGGCAATGTTAATGTTGCTAGGAATGTATTTGTTGTTAGATTGTAAGCAGATACGGCTGCTGGAACAGTTGACCCGTCACCTTTAGAAACAACGTATAATACATTGCCATTTACCTGTATCTTTTGTCCAAAATATTGAAACTGAGTTGGAGTAGTGCTTTGAATTACTCTTGTGAACTCATAACTACCGTAAATATTTTTTGTGTACTGTGCCACATAACCGATATCTACTTCTGTAATAATTGGTGGGTCTGTTGGTAGAGCGCCTGGTTCTGATGTAATACCGTAACGTGGTGCGCCTACAAACAAATATGATCCGTCAGCGTTAAAACATAAACTATCGCCAAAACTTCCGTTAGTATCTGTAAATGTTTCAGTTGATAGTGGGAAAATAGAATCCTGGAACGCCCAGCCAAACGAAGATGTAGGTCTACTGTAGAATAATACAGCGTTTGTCGACGTTGCCGCTAATACTGTTTCTGTATTATCGACTGCAATCACTTTTCCAAAATAATTTTCTTCGCTGGTAATTTTTGTGCCGGTATATGTTTTAGCAAACTTCCAAACACTCCAAGCATTGTTAACACCGTCTGTCCATACTATTTCATTATTTTTCTTAGCAGATACAGGCAGAGAATTTAAATCGTTAATTGACGACAAACGCTGTGGAGTAAATTTAAACAAGTTGATGTTTAAAGATTGATTAATTTCTAAAATAGCCGCAGTATCTAAATCTGCTGGCATTGCTATTTCAAACCAGTTCAGTCCTGTATCAAGAACTTGTTTAATGCCCTCTAAAGAAGTACTGGTATTATTGATACCAATGTAAGAACCTACGACAATATCCGTCGGCAACTTAACATTAAGAGTAATTCTTAAATTTGTACTTTCTGATACACTCTTAACTGACTTGGCAAAAATAGTAAATCTATAAACATTCCAAGAACTGTTATCAAAACCCAACCAGAAGTATGTGCCTTCTATAAGAGTTTTAATGTTATAGTTGGCAAACTCGTCTTTAGAAGAAATAACATAATCAACATCTTCGTAGTTAACGTAGCCAGCAGTTCTGATATATTCTTTCTGAGATGTTAGTACTGGGAACGGTTCGTGTGTATAGTCGTCAGGTTTTAAGTAAACTTGATCCTGTGTAATTCTATAAACAAAATCGTTCACACCAAACGGAACTGCATTTACTAATTCAATCGGCTGTGGGTTAATTAAGAATTTTTCTTCGTTAAGAATATATTCTACTTCCTCATATCCGCCGCTGGCGCCGTATTGTCCTAAGCGAATTGCCCACTCTTCAAAGAATTCTAAACTATCTGTATTTGCATAATTTAGTGCGTCAAACAATTTAGATAAACTGTTTTGTGTTCCTTTCTCTTGAATCATGCCCTGATAGAACTTATACTGACTTACATCGTCATTAATAATATTTTCAAGGTATTGGCGCTTTTGATAGCCAATCAAGTGTTGAGCAAACTTCTGTTGGTCAACATCAAAACTATCGGTGTCTAAATCATAAAAATCTTCAAACTGTGTAGCACGATAATCCCAGTTAGGAATTAACTTGCTCTGTGGTCTTCCATCTAGTCTATACCAACTGTCGTCGTTGAATAACTCTGTTCCTGGTACATTTGTTCTAGCACTATAGTAGAACTCTTTGTATTTTACAGTTTCGCCTAGTGCATAATCTTTCCATGCTGTCCATTCTGAAACAATGGCGCGGTCGTAGACAAATCCTGGAATACTAAAATCGCCAGTCCAATCGCTAATTTTATATCCAACTACTTTAATACGCTCTTGTCTGTAACCTTGCACTTGATCATAGATAATATCGTTGAATATTGTTGCATCGTCTAAAATTAAAACGTGTTCTTTCTGTACAAGGTTTAGTGTAGCATGATATAATCCATCTGCTGTATTTTTTGGTCTTAAACTAAAACTATTGTTTTCTCGAATACTGTTAGTAAACGACGGTTCTAGTTCAACACCGTCTTGTTTGAATATTGTATATTCGTAGAACGGATCGTAAATGCTGTCTACTACAGCATAATCCTGTCTATAAATCAACTCCTCTGCGGCAGGACTTAAAGTGATAACTGAACCTTCTGCCCAGTTTTGTGTAGTCCAGAATGCAAATTCTTTAGCACTTGTTTGCCAGTCTGTAACTGTTTTTAAATTAGGATTGAAATATTCAAATGTAAATCCTGCATCTGTTAGATATTTTCCGTAACCTAATAGGAAGTCAATAACTTCTTGTACTGTTCTTAATTCTGCACCGTAGTGTAGTGTGCTTACAGATTTTTCAAAATTTCTTCTTATTACAATTTGGCGGCCGCCAACAATTGGCAAGTACGGCAATTTAACAAAATATTTTGATTCAAAGGCAGTTGTGCTGGTATGAGCCACTGTTACTCTAAAATAGTTTTGATCTGTTTTAACAACTTGCCCTTTGCTGTAGAACTTGTTTGTGTTCCAGTCAATATAAGTTTCAGAAATTCCGCCTACATTAACGACTGGGTCAGATACTGTGTCAAGAGCCTTCTTGTACTTAAATTCTGGTATAGATTTATCGTAACCTTTGATTACAAAACCGCTAGTTGTTTTTTCGATAATTACACCGCTATAGTTTATAGTAGTAACCGGTGTACTAGAGTTTAAAATGATGTCATAGTTTTCTTGAGGAATGAATACATTACCTTCATTTAATGGACTACGACTATCTAAAATTAATTTAAACTTTTCTTTAGTTGTAAATCCAGCCAACTTGCTGGAAATTTTTACTTGTAAAGAAGTTAAGTCTGATTTAAAATTATCAAGAATTGCAAAAGATTTGCTAATACCATAATCTGACAAATAGTTTACCAGGCCGCTAGTAAACACTCTTGTACTGTCTTTAACAGTACTTGGAAATATCATATTTGCAGTATTAAATCTCAAGTTACCTGTGGGAAGTTTATAAACAATTTGTCCTGTTTGGTCTCTATATTGACGAATTCTATCAAACCCTAAAGCAAACATTTTTGCAGGGCGCAATAAAGTAAGTGTAGTAATTAACGAGAATGCGTAGTGACTGCTACGTCTCCACGCTGTTTCGATAGGCGTTTGATCACCAAATGTAAATTCTTTTTCTGTAAAGACTGAAACAAAATCTGAAACTAGTCCGGCGGTTAGCGGATCGATTAATTCGCCAGCGGCATTAACAGGAATATATTTTAACAAATCTGGTCTAGCATATAATGTATTTCGAGTTGGCAACTGGTCCGGGATCCTTACTAGTCCTTCTACAAGGTCGTTCCATAATAATAAATTGTCTCTAGTATATGGTGCTGGACCATATGTAGTTTCCCACCATGTTGGTTTAATACTAAATCCTAGCATTTCCCAAGGATTAGTATGTGGACGATCTGTATCGTAGAAATACTTGTAAATTCCTCTCCAGAATCCAGGCAATGGATTGCCTTGTGGATCAGCAAATGATTTATAGTTATATGTAAACGGTTCGTTTCTATCAAAGAAACTGTGTTTAGTGTAATCGTCGTTGATTAGACTAGTCCAGTTTAAAAACTCTTGTCGTAATGTAGAATTCAATTCTTCAACAGTAATGTCGCTGGTTCTAAAATAACCAGACATTAATGTGTCAAGATTAAACAATTCTGGATTGTAACGGATTTTAATATTGTTATAGATTCTTGTTTCTAATTCTAGTAACAATTCATCTCTGAATTCGTTTGGTTCGTTTGGGTCTGAAAAGGCGACAGTAATACTACCGTCGTGACCTTGAATAACTTTTGTAGGAGTAACATAAGTGTTATCTACAAAAATCTTTGGTTCAAACAATGGGTATAAACCTAACTTAGTAGGTGTCGGTGGAACACAGCAACCTGCTGTTTGGTCGTACTGATAAATCTTTAATATATCACCAGTTTGAATTGTAGATAAAATTCTAACAAAACTTGTATTAACAAAGATGTAATCTCTGCCGTGTAGCAAAAGATCTTCGTTGACATATACCATTACTGCTTTAGAACTGGCTTCATCTAAATTAAAATCGAACGTCAACGGATAATCAGTAAACGAGTTGTCAATAACTTCTTGTTCGTAGACAAAATTAACCCCAAAAGGAACCATATCGCTTAGATAAAATGGTGACTCAACTGTTTTGTCTTTAGTTACTTCTTTAAGTACTAAATCTAAGTGTGTACGAGTTATACCGTCATATCCATATGTAGTTGCAGTTCTAATTAAATTACGTTTAAATTTAGAATATTCGTCTCTAGCATAACGTAAACTCTTAATGATGTTAACATTCTTGTTTGTGAATGTATACATGATTGGTGCTAGGGGGCCAGAATGCTGAACTATCTGTGTGCCATATCCTGATATGTTTCCTAGGTCGCGTAGATTACTTGCACCTGGAATGTTTCCTTGAAACTTAACAAAATTTTCTGAAATAGTTTTTAAATGATTGGAAATTTGACCTAATGTTAGATCTTCTAAACTTAAATTTTGTGGGTTACTTTCAAGATTGCTTGGAAACTTATAATATCCGATATCATCTAGTTTAGTAGCAGAGGACATTGTTTCTATAACTACAACATCATTTACAGTTAAATCTAGTGTAAATTGAATATAAGCAATACTGTTTTGTCTATAAATTTCGTAGTCTGTGCGCTTCTTGTTGTTAACAAAAACTTTCACATCCAAATCACTAAGGGTTCCGCTCTTTGAATAAACATCAATAGGAAATAAATTTAGTAAATCTGCTGTAACATTGATCTGTCTTACCACAGGTTGCTTTGTTTGAAATTCAGATTTAACCCAGCCGTTGACAAGTCTGTAGTCTGAAAGACTGTCGTTAATTCGTAAATATCCTCGATCTAAAACTTGTGTAATAAGTTCTACTTCTCCTTGGTAGGTAAAAGAATCTTTTTGTAAATTAAAATCAAAAACGATATCTCCAATGTTACCAATATTTTTATAAGAAATATTTTGTGTTAAAACATTGTCATAGGTGTCGCCTTGTTGGTAACTAAAAACTTTAGTTCCAGTAAATGTCGAACCGATATAAGTTGTTCTGTTTCCAAAACTAGTAGCGTTTACATCGACTACGTCAAACAAAGGAGCAACGTTAACCGCAGTCTTGTCTTGGCTTTCTATCCATGCTCCGCTAGAATAGTGGAACATCTTTCCTTTAAAATTGTCGCCGTCTGTAATTAGTACAGTTTCGCCATCATTAGGAGTAGTGTCTGCTTCTTCTAATAATGTAATACGCTTAACACCAAGGTGTGTAATAAACCCAATTTTAAAAATACGTCCATTTACAGTAGTGTCTGTATCAGCCGCAAATAGAACACGCATACCTTCTAGTAATAACACACCGTCGATATTGTAACCTATGCTACCTTCAACAGTTGAAAACGCATCTTTAGTATACAAGTCAATTAAGTCAACGCTACGTTTTGATTGGCGACCAAAGTTCCATAATTGTAAATCTGGTTTGAATTCAATAATAGGTCGCTTGGCTCTAGCAGTCTGATCGATTTCAACAGGCTGATTATTGTATGCCGCGCTGGCTTCTATAACAGAACGATGGAACCAGCGGTTATATCTTGACCAGTGATTTCCGTCTCTACTTGCTCTGCTGATAGTAATATAATCTTTTTCGGAAGGATAGTTACTGTTTACATCAAACCCTTGTGTATCAAAGTTTTCTGTATCAAATTCAATATCTTTATCTAAGGCAAATGATGAAGGAGTTTGTAAATCAAACTCAGCAATTAATCTAATTTTGTCGCCTACACCTTCGACATACCAGTTATCTGAGGCATATTTGTCTGGAGTAACGTTGCCAATAAAATACACTTTCATGCCATTGGACAACTCTGTTGTACCGTCAATATTGAATGTTTTCTTACCTAGTATTTCTTTTTCAACATCAATGAATGTGTTTTCTTCAATGTCGTAAATTTTAAAAAATCCAGATGTATTAATATCAGTAGCACTGACATAATATAGTAAGTCCGGTGCATCATCTGGAATTGTAAATGTTATTGTTCCCACTTCTACATAAGGAGTGTCGCTGGTAATTCCATCAGTGTAGATATAAGAATCTGCCAAGTCCCTAACTGTTTTAAATGCTATTGCATTTCCAGGACAGTTGATATCAAAATTATAAGTCTGACCTCTGTATAATTTTAGCGTTGGATTTCTAGTTAGACCGTCTGGGCTAAACAAATATGCAATATTATCAACTTCACTGACTGTAGTTACAGTATATGTACTAATAATACTGCGTGACTGTCCTTTAACTGCTATCGACTGCGGTCCTTTTGGAAGCCAATAGTATTCTCTATAGTTAACGAATTTGTCCCAATCAATATTAGGATTCCAACTGTAAAATTCTTGACTGTTGATCTTGCTATGATCCAATGCAGAAGAATTAAAATATACAAGTTGATTAATGTAGTCGTTATAGTCTTTGAAGAATGTTACGTTGTCTAAACTATCTTTAACAATAATTGCTGGTTCGAGTTGATACGCAGAACGCTCTACAGAAATTTCGTCGATATAATTGTCCGAAGGCACATAGGCTTTGCTGTTTTTTCTACCAATATACGCATTGATTTTATCAACGTTTCCAACGGAAATTAATTGATCTAATGTTCCGTTTAAAAATTTTTGATTAGTACTAGTTCTAAAATATCTAGGTAAAAAATTAACCGAGCTTCTAGTTGTATCTGTACCGATTGGCAGACTTGGTTCTTTTTGATCTTTAGTAAATGCCATTTACTGTCCTTTAGTTACTGACTATGCCGTTTGCTGAAGTAGTACTAGATGTTAGCACCACCCCAGTTGTGTTTAATCTTGCCGCTGTAATTTCTGAAATAATTTCAACATTATCTACAGACACAGAACTAGCAAATATTTCATCAGGGTTTGCTTTAATTTCATACAAACTACCAAATGATAAGTTTTGATTCTTAGGAACTAAAACGATATTTGCAATTCTTGGGCTCATTCTATTCATAATATATGTGGCTAATTCGCCAAAGTAGAATGTATCTCCAAAGTCCCAGTTGTCTATAGAAAAGAATTCTTTAATTGCGCTGACAACTCCTGTCTTAATATCATTGTCGCTGACTACTAGTGAACTGTTTTTAACAACTTTAAATGTTGCTTGTAAACTAATATCTGCTTTAGATCCAAATAAGTTTTTATATTTTACAGGATGATAGATAACTTCATCGCTGATTGCTTTAATTTTTCCTAGCTCTGTGCCAAAGTTAATGAATAATGCATCACTGCTTGGAGGCAAAGGTTTAGTTGTTATGTCACCGTTTAACCACAGACGATATTGTGTGTCATAGGTTTTTGTTAACATGAATACGTCAATAATATTTGTTGCCGCTGGGTCAATTCTTGCACTTTCATCTGCGGCGTGTACATATTGGAATTTTAACAAATCGCGGCCAACAAAGGCTCTGTATTCTGTAGTGATTACAAAACTTACACTTTCCTTGTAGAATACTTTAACAACATCTTCATCCATGATGTAGACTAACTGCTGATTGTCTAACAAGTTACTATCTACTACACCTTGTGTTGTAAAAATTTTAATTAAATTATTTGTGTTTTTAATATAATAATAATCTGTTATACCATCAATGCTAACTCTACTCTTTTGAAAGATAAATTTTTGTTCTGGGTTAACATCAGGAGCAACAATAACGTCAAAAATTTCTGGGTTATCTACTACACCGTCTTCATCATTATCGTAAAAACTAATTGAAATCTTTTTACTATCGATATATCCGTCGGAGCCTTTATACTCGTCAACAATTTCCCAATTAATATCTTGATTAATTGGAGTTGTGGCATCCGGCGATGGGTTAATTCCTAGTACAGTAACTTTATCTCTAACAATTTTGCCTGTGCTAGTATCATATACTTTGTCTGAACTATCATAGAAGAATCTAATTTCTTTCTCGCTTTCAAATACATAACGTGTACCACGACTAGTAACAGTATAAGTTTCTCCGTTGGTTTCAAATAAAATGATCCAACTTGCATCTAATTGCTGATTACTTACATCGCCTGCTTTACCTAGACTAAAGTCATTTTTCTTATCTACGTTAGTGTCTGTAACAATTTTCCATGTAGTAAGATTGGCATCGTAGCGTAGTCCAAATTCTTTGTTAGCAAATATTAAATCTACTATTCTAGTAATTACGCTAGATTCTAAACCTGTTACAAACTTAGGTAATATAGAATCTATGTATGCGCCTGAATCGATAACGTCGTTTAGAATAACCGGTCCTGTGCCGTCAACTAATTGACCTGTATTTGATGCTGTGCCGTCAGAAATAACATTAATTACTTTACTCCAAAGATATGTTTTTGAAGTTTCGTCTGCTAGTGATGCATCTATAATATTATTGTAAGCATCAAATACTTTACCTGTTGGCGGGATAAATTTTGCAAGAGCACCTGGAATCAAATAACGCAGGTTAGAACTAGTAAAAGAACCTAGTTTCTTTGTAGAGGCATTTTCAATATCTCCTACATACCCTGTAGACAAATTAACTGCACTTGTCTTTTGATAAAATGCACTATAATTAGGTGCTAGTGTAATCGTTGGGTATCTATCAAGATAAAAGTCAATAGTTTTTCTAAGGGCAAGAATAGGCTCTATTCGATTTAGCACTACGTTTTCAATATCTGAACGTGTGTTTACACTAAATGTAAAAATATCTACAACTGGTTCTTTGTAAATGACACCATCTGTACCGAATAAATTAGTAGTACTGTATTTTCCTGTAGAATCTTTTAAATCAAAATAACGACTGATTCCACTGCTAACTCTGTTAACAGATTTAATTTTAACCACTTCTTGATTAACACTTAAAGGAAGAATATTATAGTCTTCACCGGTAATCATTCTGCTTTGTGTGTAATATGTTGCAGGCGCATTAGATTTAATTTCGTCCGATGTTTCTGCAATAGTCGCATTAGTAACTGTATATTTTAAACCTAATGCAACTGTTACAACTTCTTTCTTTCCAGCACGACTAATGTAAGGAATATCAATAGTAACGTTTTTAATATCTGTTGGGTTGATAGAATATGATTGACCGTTACTTGTTCTGTAGTAAACTTTGAAGTTACCCTGTGGCAAATTACCAAACGTGCCGTCTGAAAAAATTAATCTAATACGATCCAATGAACGGGTAAGCACAGAATAAACATCTCTAATATTTTTAGAAAGGCTGTTATAAATGATATTGTTGCCTTCGACAGAATCAACTTTAGTCCATAGAGTAGATTCAAAGCCAATGCTATCAAGTCCGTACAACCACACGTCTGTATTGTTTACGTTAGGGCTATCAATGTCTAGTGTTTCACTAGTGCTAGGTCTTTCAATTGTAAATGTACTTTCTTGTAATGTACCTTGACGGAAATGTACAAAGAATCCTGTGTTACTGCTAGGAGGGCCGCCACCGTCATCTCTGTATAAGAATGCTAGACTGTTTGTAGGAAATGGTGGTTCTTCGTATATGGCGTTTGATCCAGAAAACGATGTAGATACTACTTCAAAGTCGATGTTTCTTCCGTCAATATTTTTACTAAAGCCGTAGATAGGAACTTCAGTATTTGAAGCATTAAATCGATATTGTTCACAAGGAACACCACTAATTGTTGCGCTGTCTGTTGGCTTGCCAAATTGGCTAGTTTCTGGTAACGAAGCATTAATTACTTTAATAAACTGCTCGTACCAATTGCTATTAGCACTATCGTTCCATACAATAGTCTGATTAGACAAATCTCTGCCGTTGCTGTCAATAACAGATTCAGTTGTAGATATAGAAGTGAACTTTAAAAGTCCGTTGGCTGGCTGATTACGCTTAGGGTTGTAGGATAGTAGACGTGCTAGACGTAGCACACTTTCACGACGTTCTGCTAGTTCAAGGAAGTTATCACGAGCGTTTAAATCAAATCTAAATGCTAGGTTTTGTCCTAAGAAAGCAATAAGGTCAATAAGGGCCAAGTATTCACTTGACTCAATATAATCGTTAAAATCTTCTGGATAATTTTCACGTAGATACGTGATCATTGTACGACGAAGATTATCAAAGTCGTACGATTTAAAGTCTGCGTTCTTAAAGCTCTGGTATATTTTCTTCCAGTCTTCTGCCGCTATTAGTTTATTTTGTCTATCTACACTTGCCATAATCAGCCCTCGATATTATATTTATCAAGTCTAAAAAGTGGGTAGATTATTAACTGAGGATGTTATTTTCTTCGTCAAATCTAAAGCGAAGTTGTTCTGAAATGTTGTAAGGTAAGTAGGTCAAGGTACATTCTACCTGTATGCCACTTTCGTATTGGCTTACAATTAGACTGTCTACTTTGACTCTAGGATCGTAGTTCATTATCTGGGTGACGTTTTCTGCAATAATGTCCTTTAATTCTTCTGTTAAAGGATCAAATAAGAGGTCCCAAATAATGCAGCCAAACTCAGGATTTTCTAATTTTTCTCCCTGTCTAATATGCAGGTGATTTACAATATCCTGTTTAATTAAACTTAAATCGTATAGTGTAAAACTGCCCGAAGGAGTAGTAATTGTACTAAGTCCGCGATAAGCTCTGCCCGTTGGCACTGGACCGGCTGTTCCGTTTTGAGGGATTACGCTTCTACCTGAGACTGAGTTATAAGTTGCCATAGTTTAATATTTATTTCTTATTTTTTTGATATCTTTTTGAAGGTATCGATAATTTTAGACTGTTTTCCATCGGTTGCGGATGCACTAGAACTTGAATCTGTTTTAGCAGGAGTGTGTCCTGATGGATTTAAGTTTTCGTGCCCTGACCAAGGCTCGTGCTGTGGAATTCTCTTAGGAGCACTAGCGGATCCACAGGTTGCTGCCGCAGGACCGTTCATATGAATTTGACTGGCTGTTTCGACATGATTACCGCCGGCACTGATATTACTTTGTCCGCTAACTGTTAATTTACTATCGGCGCCAACTGACACTAACCAGTCTGCACCTGTTTCCATGTGCATTTTTTCTCCGGCAATTAAATTTACATTTCTGCCAGCCTTCATATTAATATCTCTATCTGCTGTAATATTTAGGTCGTTTTTAGTATGGATACTAACGCTGTCTTCAGCAAAAATATCTATCTTTCCGTTGCTAGTCAATTCGATCCAAGTAGTACCTCGAGCATTACCTATATAGATTAAATCTTCGCTGTTATGTAGCAGGATTTGATGTCCTGTTCGTGTTCTAATACGGAATAATTCGTTGTGCGGAATATCCTTGCTACCACCTTTATCATCTACAGACACATAATTAGATGCAGTTTCCGAAGCATGTCCTGTTCGTAGATAATTTTCATCACCATCGTCCATTACCAATGTTGTGCCGCCCAGTCTACTGATAAAAGATCCTTTAACAGGATTCTCTTTAGTACCAACTGTACCACGTGCCTGTCCTGATAATCTATCTACAGGGCCAGGAGTTGAAATTCCAAATACGTTGCTGGGACTTTCTCTACGAGCAGAGCTAGTTGTTATACCACGTATTTCGTCTGTTAATAATCCCTGTGTGCTTAACACTCCGCTAAACGGATGCACGGGTTTTTTAATTTGTGTTGCATCTGGTTGATCGCCGGTATTAAGTTTTTTATTATACTCTGCTACTGGTTCTTTTGACGGTGGCACTTTTGTGTTTAGTTCTGTTGCGGCAATTCCTGGAATCATAAAATTCATGTATTCGTCTTGAACACAACCTAACCAGAATCCGTTACTGGTATCTCCTTCAATAAAGATAACAACAACTATCCCGCCCTCTGTCGGCGGCACCATCCACATGCCATAGCTCTTTTGTGTATCGTCGTAGGTATTATTTTTACCTACATGATCTAAACTTGTAGTGCCGTAGAATGGGCTTAGGTATCTCACAGGATATGTACTACCTTCGCTGTTTGGCACGTTACCTACATCACGCAATAGTTGTACATGAAGTGTACCCATGTACTTGTTATCTTCAGATCTAACTACTCGAGCCAAATGAGGACCAGGATCTACTCTGCCGCCACTCTTCTCATTACTTCTAAAATTCTCATTTGACATTATGCGCCGCCTCTTGGTCTTCCTGGAATTGGGATTCCTGTGTTAGTGTATTCAACTTGACTTTCTCTTGAACCTTTAGATACTGAGTCGATAGATTTCTTAGGTTTTTCTCCTGGACGCTGTGTCAATGCTTTACCTTCATCTGTATTAGGTGGTAGAACATTTTCCCCTTTATATCCAGTATGGTAAACTCCAGTTTTGCCTGTCTTAGGATCTGTCCAAGTAAATCTGCCGCCGCTGTTTCCTGCGTCTTTTCTTGCGGATGCAAAGGCTTGTGCAAATGTCTGTTGCTTTGGCGGTTCTGTTTTTGTTGCTTGTTCCGCCACAGGAACTTCTTGTTTTTTAACTTCTTGTTTAGTTTCTGCTGGCTGTTCTTTGACAGGTTCTTGAACCGGTCTACGTATTGCTTTTAAAGTTTGTACAAATCTTCCGCTTTTAAAAAGATTAGTAACTTCCTGAACATTATATAGTCCGCTGAATCCAGCGTTCTCAACTCCCGACATAAAATCCATATTGCCAGTTATAGCATTATAATCTGATGGCGTTCTAAAATTAACAATGATATCAACTTCTCCACTTTGATAATTCATTGCTCCGCTAGATGTTTCATTAAAATTTGCAGGAATATCGCTGAAGTTTCCCATACCGCTGTCAGCAATAAAATAAGGATCTCCAATGATTTCAATTTCTGCGGTCATTAAATCTGCTCCGCCGTTTAATAATGCTTCGTAAAAGTTTTTAGCAACTAAACTTCGATAATCATCATTTGGACCGCCGCCTGCATTTTTATATCTTCTAAATAATTCGCCGACAGGTACAATCGGCTGTCCTTTTTCTACAGCATTTTTATTTGCTTCATCGTTAGTTGGCTGACCTGCTGTGCCTACGCCTTGACCATTGATTTGAGGATACACAGATCCTGCTAATGCGTTTTTATCAGCATAGGATGTTGTAAACATTCCTGCCTTTAATTGAATATTAAATGTAAGAATATCTACGTTCTTACCAGTATAAATGTAATTGTATTCTTTAACTGCATTTTGTTTTAATTGGTCGTAGCCCTGTGGTTGTGCGCCAGGCGGTTTAAATCTATGTTCGTGTACAAAATATTCAACAACTTTAAAAACATAAAGTTTAGGAATCTTTGCTCTGTTGTTATTTCCAGGTTGTGGTTTCAAATTAAACACTTGTGTTTCGATCCTAAACCATTTTTTCATACCTTTGTTGTCTGATTGTTTTTCAACGGCTCCTTTACAAAATTCGCTCATTAATAATACTTCTGTAATAGCATTAACAATAGTTGTACCTTGCCCAAATTTAAAAACTTTATCTTTTGGATCGTATACGTTGTCCTTTCTTGAATTAGGTTTATCTGGATCTTTCTGAATTTGATCCTTAGGTTTTAATTGACTATCGCCACCGGTGTCTAAGTCAAACCCCATCTTCGACTTTCCTATGTCATTAAGTGATTCTGAATTTTGTACTAGCATTTTTATAGACCCAGCAGTTCCTCCAACAGAACTACTAGATTTGTTTAATGTTAGTTTTTCTTGAACTTTTTTATCTTTAGACTGCGAGCCTGGATTAACTGTTGTGGACTGTCCAGTATCATCTTGTATTTCAGTAGACGATAGTTGAGCGCCATCTTTAGGAAAAATTATAACGACTTCGTCTGGAACATATTCCTCTTTTCCAGTTTCGCTGCCTTGTTTAGACATTTCTTTGGCTCGCTCGTTTACCCATCTTTGTAAACTATTAGTGCCTGATTGTAAAACTTCTTGAACTGTTGTACCGCTAATTTTTATATCTGATTTTAATGTGTTTACTTCGTCCGATAACGCAGACTCGTTATAAGGTATGGCTGTACATTTGTATCGACAACCTGAGGCAGAAATATCCATTTCGATCTGTCCCCAGGTAAAAGGAATGTGTCTATTCAATACATCATCAACAGGAATAATATTTCCGGCGCTGTCATATCCCATAAATTCGATAGTTAGTAGGAAAGGCATTTCTGTGTAGTTTATCATTATACCTTGATCTGACTGTGCGGCAGCGGCCAACTGTAACGTTTGTAAAAACATTCCTAAACTATACGGCTCGAATACTTCAAAACTTATATTTGTAGAATTAGTTCCTTTAGTTCTTTTGTCGTAGGACATTAGACTGCCAATTTCAATATTGTCAATATAAAAATCATATTTTCCTGTGGGATTAGCCGATGTAGTATATGCCGTCATAACTCTGTTGTCTGGGCGGCCAGCGGCACTACGCAAAATAATCTGTCCTAGTTGATTATTTTTATAACTGATAGATGATTCTGGAAAATTTACTTGCTCACTAGTTAGAGCACTGATTGTAAAAATGCTAGTATAGGAAGCAAATTTTTCCAGCACATTTCGTTTAATACCGATACTGTCTGTTAAAGGCATATTATAATCCTAGCACATCAAATAAACTAGATTTTTTAGGAATGTAAATGCTTACTCCAGATCTGAAATCAAACAACGGATCTTTTATAGTGTCCATATTGCGTTGCATAAACACCCACCAGAGTTTAGTAGAACCGTATAAGTCATAGGCCAATAAATCTGGTCTGTGATTATACTGTGGCTCAATTGTATAAACCCAATCGTCTGGTTCTGCACTTACTGGACGCACATTTATAGGTGCAAGAAATCCTGGAAGTTCTTGTGTTTTAAACCACGGGCTTTTATTATTATATGTTGCCATTAAATGAATCCTGATTTGCTATTACCCGAACCAAGCACATAGTCTCCTTTGATAAATTTATCAAGACTAAAGTTTCTAACTTGTTCTCTACTGTACAACGGTTGTACTGTAACTGTAATTGTACTTTTAACTGGTGCCCATGCTACACCTTGTCCTAAACTAGATCCTGGAAGATTAATTCCAACTAAAGATGCTGCCTTTGATACTACGCCTGCACTTGGTGCACCAGCAGATAATCCTGTAGAAATATAATCGCAGTCGTTGGGCAATTCCACTTGAAATGTAGATACTACTACAGGCACATCTTTAAAAACATAATCTCCGTAGCCATTAAGTTTTACTACTGGAGGAGGCGCACCAGCGTTTGTATCTGCGCCAAATGCCATCTTTGTTACAGATTTTAAATAGTGTACTGCGGCAATCCAATATGCGGCTTCAACTGCATCTTCACAGAAAAACTGTCCTGTGATTGTCATTGCATCAATCTTGCTATTTTCATAGGACAAGAAAGGATAATTATTGTGTACAGGTGACATTGGCTGATAATTTGCTTGATGAACCATCTGTATAGAGGGCGTAAAAGGAAACACCATACCATTGGTTTCTATCAACGGACGCAGAATAGAACTAGACTTATATGCTGGATTAGTTGGGAGGCTTAGACGCACTCTCCAGTCTCTACTTGCAGATGAGCTAAAAATTGCAGATGCTGGATTACTTTTTGCACCTGTTTCCCCGCCTGGAAGTAAATTAACGCTACGTAATGCCGCACCAAAACCTTCCGTTTTTAATGTGTTTACCGTATTCCCGATAGTACCCAATGTACCGGCTACAGAGCCAGCAATTGATCTTGCACCGCTAACAAAATTGTTTAAGTCTAATGGCATATTTGGTTATCCTTGTTAAACATATTTATTGACTTTATTAAGTGCATAGTTTATAATTTATTGTGAGGAGTCATAATTATAATGAAAAAAGTTAACTACCTGAATAACAAAGATTTGTTATCTGAGATACACAAAAGTAAGAACACTTACTGTAGTTTTGTTAAGCCAGAGTACCATCAATACGACTTAATACTACCAAGTTTAGAAAAAATCAATATTAGAACCATCGCAGAAGCCAAAAGAGTTAAGGCTAAACGACAGCAACAACAGGCATTTGAAGCGGCTAAAGCAGTAAACCCTAAAGTTAAAGTAGCCGAGTTTGAAGTAGATTATAAGAAAATTGAAAAAACTGACCTAGTTTTTAGAATTATGACTTATGATCACGTTCCATTAGAACCTGGACGTAAACGTACACCAAAAAGCCAAGCAGATCACAGAGAGAAGGTAAACTTTCCAGCGTTCCAGCATTGGAAGTTCGACGATAACGATGAACTAGTATGTGTAGGCAAAAGCCATTGGAAGGGCGGAATGATCAAAGGTAAGTTTAGCAAGGATCATGGGCAGATTACAGACACACTAGCCCGTATGTATATCAAACTTTGCGAACGATATGCTACTAGAGGCAACGTTAGAGGTTATACTTACAATGACGAAATGAAGGGTCAGGCAATCCTTCAACTTACCCAAATAGGATTACAGTTTGATGAAAGCAAAAGTGATAACCCTTTCGCATATTTTACCGCGGCAGTCACGAATTCGTTTGTCCGTGTCATTAATATCGAAAAGAAAATGCAAAATATCCGAGACGATATCTTGCAAGAAAATGGTATGAACCCAAGTTACACTCGTATGATTAACCAAGAATACGATAACGCAATGAAACGAGAGAATACGCCGGCCGCAGAAGATTGACACAGCCGTTGTATTTTTGCTATAATAACCAAAAAGGATTATAATGTTTAAAAAAGTTGCGTGTTTTACAGACATACACTTTGGATTAAAATCGAACTCTAGTACACATAATCAAGACTGCGAAGAATTCGTAGATTGGTTTATTGCTGAGGCTAAAAAGGAAGGCTGTGATACAGGCATCTTCCTAGGTGATTGGCATCACAATAGAAACAGTCTTAATATGCTAACTATGCACAGTTCAATCCGCTGTTTAGAAAAACTGGGCAAGGCATTTGATCAGTTTTACTTCTTTCCAGGCAATCACGACTTATACTACAAAGACAAGCGTGATGTACATTCAGTTGACTGGGGCAGACATATTCCAGGTGTAACTGTTATCAGCGAAATTACTACCATAGATGATGTTACATTAGTTCCTTGGCTAGTAGGCGATGAGTGGCGTAAAATGGAGAAGTTAAAGAGTCGTTATGTATTTGGACATTTTGAACTTCCATTGTTTATGATGAACGCTATGGTGCAGATGCCGGATCATGGAGAGCTACAGGCCAGCAACTTTAAAAATCCTGAATACGTATTCAGCGGACATTTCCACAAACGCCAGGCTAAAGAAAACATTGTGTACATCGGTAATGCGTTTCCGCACAACTATGCAGACGCTTGGGACGATGACCGAGGCATGATGATTTTAGAACACGGTAAGAAACCTGTGTACAAAGTATGGAATGATGCTCCTAAATTTAAAACTGTAAAACTAAGTCAACTTATCGACGAATCAGAAACACTGATTCTTCCTAAAACATATCTGCGTGTAGGTATTGACATTGATATTAGTTTTGAAGAAGCCAGTTTTATTAAAGAAACTTTTATGGCTCAGGAAAATATTAGAGAACTTACACTGATTCCTGAAAAGAAAGACGTAGAAATTAACACTAACCTTGATGTCCAACAGTTTGAAAGTGTAGATCAAATTGTTAGTAATCAGATTGCTAGCATACAAAGCGACACATACGATCCTAAAGTATTACTCGCGATTTATAATAACCTATGATTAGAATAAAAGACCTAACAGTTAAAAATTTCATGAGTGTAGGTAATGCTACACAGGCAGTAGATTTCGGTAAAGAACAACTTACCCTCGTCTTAGGCGAGAACTTGGACCAAGGAGGTGACGATTCCGGCTCTCGAAACGGCACGGGTAAGACCACTATTGTAAATGCACTAAGTTACGCATTATTCGGTACTGCACTTACTAACATTAAAAAAGATAACCTTATCAACAAGATCAACAGCAAGAATATGCTGGTAACTGTTGAGTTTGAAAAAGACGGACGACTGTATCGTATCGAACGAGGTCGTAGACCTAACGTCTTAAAGTTTTACATCGATGATCAAATTGTAGATGACCAGGATGTAGAAGACGAAGGACAGGGCGATAGCCGTGAAACACAAAAAGATATTGACGAATTACTAGGCATGAGTCATGATATGTTCAAACATATCATTGCATTGAATACCTACACTGAGCCGTTTTTGTCTATGAGGGCTAATGATCAACGTGTGATCATTGAACAGTTGCTTGGTATTACGCTGTTAAGCGAAAAAGCAGAAGCACTTAAAGAACAAGTGCGTATCACCAAAGACGAAATAGTACAGGAAAGTGCTAGAATTGATGCTGTAAAGAAAAGTAACGATAAAATTCAAGAAAGCATTGACAGTTTAAAACTAAAACAAGCGGCTTGGCAACGTAGTAAAGATGTAGACATTAGTAAAATACAAAAAGCCATAGACGAGCTGGCTGGTGTAGACATTGATGCAGAAATTGCACAGCACGAGAAGTTAAAAGTCTATGACGAGCAAGCGGCTAAAATTAAAAGTCTTAATAAAGAGAAGGCTACATTAGAAACTGCTGTAATGCAGGCTGATAAGACTGTACGAAAGTATCAAAAAGAAGTAGAACAACTAGAACACAAGACCTGTCCTGCTTGTGAACAAGAACTGCACGATCACAAACACGAAGAAATGATTAAAGCGGCAGAGAAAAACCTTGCTGATGCAGATACATACTTGTCCAAGGTAGCGGGAGATCTCGAGTTGATTATAAAAGAACTTGAGTCTATTGGAGACATTAACGGTCGTCCACAGACTTTCTATGACACACTAAACGAAGCCTATAATCATAGGTCTAATTTAGATAGCCTTGCTGTACAATTAAAAAATAAACAAGAAGAACGCGATACTTACCAAGAGCAGATTACTGAATTAGAGAATACTGCACTTCAAGAAGTAGCGTGGGATTCTGTTAACAGTTTAAATCTAATGAAAGAACATCAAGAGTTCTTATTAAAACTGTTAACTTCAAAAGATTCGTTTATTCGTAAGAAAATTATTGATCAAAACCTTGCTTACTTGAATAACCGTCTAACTTATTACCTTGATAAGGTGGGTCTACCTCACACCGTTGTATTCCAAAATGACCTAACGGTAGAAATAACCCAACTCGGGCAGGATTTAGATTTTGATAACCTGTCACGAGGAGAAAGGAATCGCTTAATCTTAGGATTGTCGTGGGCGTTCCGTGATGTCTGGGAATCATTATATCAGAACATCAATCTCTTATTCATAGATGAACTTATCGATAGTGGTATGGACGCCAATGGCGTTGAAAACTCTCTGGGCGTTTTGAAGAAGATGGGCAGAGAACGTAATAAGAACATCTATCTAATTTCTCATAGGGATGAATTAGTGGGTCGAGTGAACAACGTGCTCAAGGTAATAAAAGAAAACGGGTTCACAAGTTATGCTAACGACATAGAAGTGTATGACTGACGATATAAAAGACGACACTCATGACGCTTTAGTTAAGGCATTCATTGAGTATTCACGCTGGAACGAACGATTTGAACGTTATGGATACTTTGCATCCAGTCAGCAGGCTCGCGAATATCTGCGAGCCATACGTGATTTATGTACAAAAAGGCGAATGGAAATACAGGCACAAAGGCGATTAAACAAAAAGGCCAAAACGACACAAGATGATTCAGAATAACTGGTATATATGTGCATGTCGTGGCACTATCAAAATGTATTAGTTGAAGAAATACCCGAAGGCGTTATAGGCTTTGTTTATCTCATCACTAACAATCAATCTGGACAAAAATATATAGGCAAAAAACTAGCACAGTTTAAGCGTACAAAACCACCACTCAAAGGCAAAAAACTCAAAAGACGTAGCACAGTAGAAAGCGATTGGCGCGAATACTGGGGTTCATCTGAGAGATTACAAGCAGACGTCCACGCACTAGGTCCAGAAAAATTCACACGAGAAATACTTTATTTTTGCAAATCAAAGGCAGAAATGTCTTATCTAGAGGCAAGAGAGCAGTTCGAACGTAGAGTTTTAGAGTCAGACGACTACTATAATGGTATTATTAACGTTAGAGTAGGCGGATCAAACATACTAAGACAGCGTTTACAGGAACAAGCACAGGCAAAATCAAACGGTTAATGGCTAGCGCAGGCTAAATTCGTGCGCTCTATACCTGGACCTCGGGTCGCAGGGACGGAATTCTCTTGCCGTTAAGAGTACTCAGCAACTATCCTTAACAGGACGAGGATCGCAAATTGCCGCGGTTTTGCTGTTTTAAGAAGAAAAGGCTCAAGGAGAGGAGAAAAACCTCACGTAAGCAAGTATGATAGCGTATATTTGTTTACCGCCGTTGTGATAAGACGGAGCTCGTGGTACCGGACAACCGCCACTGTAATGCTCTAACGCTGTGTGACATTGTGCAACTCGGATAATGTTTTTAACTTTGCCCTGTGCGGGCGAAGTGTGACTGAACAATCTGGATAATGCTAAAGTGCTTCGCACTTAATAATGCTCTATAATTAAAATAAAACAAATAGTTCGAGCGAAGCGATGAACAGATGAACGCAGTGAATCTTGAAGTATTAGAAAAAGGGTAATCCTGATTTCTTAGTAGTTTCTAAATTCTCTTTGATAATATTGGATATGATTTCACGATCTTCGTAGGATAAGGCAAACGCATCGTCTAAGGTAACACTACCGCGCATATACCAGCAGAGTTTGTATAACTCTGTTTTTATTGCTTTTGCTTCCTTATCCAGCCCTTCAACTACTCTTAGTGCTTCTTCAAGAGTAAGATTGAAGAGCTTTACGCGAAAAAATTTGCGGCGTCCAACGCTATTGGTGTTTCAAACTCTTTAGGTGCGCCTTCACTTTGTTCTTCTTCGTTGGTTTGAATATTGAACATTGGCATAGCAAACTTTTCTCTTTGTTTTTCAAGATGTTCTGTTATCTTAGAATAAAAGTCTTTATCAGCATTGTTGATAAATTCCTGAATATGCAGAGCATTAGACACTTCACCATCTGGTGTAATGATCTTAATCACGCTGTTACTTACAGAACTCATGGTAATTTCAGTTAATGCTTTAAAACTCTTATTAAATTGTGCAAGTTTCTGTTCTTCAGTTAACTCTTGATTGTTAACAATGTTAAAAATTCTCTGTTCTTCTAGACTCTTTAAACTACTCTTTGTGTATTCTTCATAGGAAACAGGACGTATGTGTGCAGTAATCTCATCATTTACTTCGACAACAGGATCAAACACAGCAGATAATAGTCTATCCAATGCTAGTCTTAAATCAGTAGTATAAGTTTTTGTAATATTAGTATTTGGAATTGTAATATCTAAATCGATTTGCTCACCGTAAGTGGCAATACGAATAGCAATTAAAATAGCATCAATGTCTATGCTAGGCACTGCCCAAGCATTTTTAATATTTGGAATACAACTCTGAATTACGTCAACAGTACTCTGACCATTCAATAGTGCATCAGGTGTTTTCATTGCAATTTCATCTCTTGCAGTCATGGCAAACACTGGAAACTCCATGTTCTGTGTGTGTTCTAGTGCGCCTGGCGGATAAAAATTTCCTGAACTTGGTAATTTGACATACAATTTTGGCTGTCTAAAATACTTTGCTAACGGGTTTGGTGGTACTGCTACTTGATTTTCCATGTGGTTTTACTCCAACTAAATAATATTACTGCATGTCTTGTTATTTATATACGCAGTTTTTGACGGAAAAATTATGCCAGTAAAAGTCCAAGTACCTCAATTAGGTACACTCACTATCGAGAACGCTGCCGAAGAATCTACGATGCGAGCCATATTGGCTGCAATTAATAAACAAGGCGGAGTGTTACCCAAAGGTGGCGAAAGTAGTAATAAAGCAGGTGCAACTCAATCAGATGAAGATAAGACCGCAGAAATAAACAATAAGCGCATGAAAGATGGCGCCGATGCTGAAAAACGTTTTCATAAAGTTATTCAAGGCACATCAGACGTATTTCAAAATAGTGCTAGAGACTTTTCAAAGACATTTTCCAACGAAACACCGTCAATTAGAAATTTTGCAGGCATACTAGCAAACTATTCTCCTGAGCCATTTGCTACAGCGATGACGGAACTAGGCGGCACAATGAATGATCAAGTTGAGATATTTAGACAACTATCTCAATCAGGTATTGATCTAGGTGACTCTTTATTAGAAGCACAGTTGAATGCAGGTAAAGCAAGACTACCATTAGAGATTTTTGGCAAGACTGTAAAAGAAAATTCACAAATGCTGAGTATGGCATTTGGTACTGCTAGCCAAGGCGCACAGAAATTTGCAGAAATTCAAGGCAAGTTTATGGCGACCAGTGGGCAAAAGTTTGCCGCGTTAGGTTTTAGTATGGATGAACTAGCAAGTTATAATGCTAGTTACATGGATCAAATGCAACGAAGCGGTCGTCTGTCTAAGATGAGCACTGACGAGATTGTTGCAGGTCAGGAAAAATATAATCAAGAATTAGATAAGATGGCCAAGGCTACTGGTATATCCAGACAGCAATTAGACGAAGCCAATCAAGCAACACAGCGAGATGCAAGAATGCGTCTGGCTACACAAAAGTTAAGTAAAGATCAACAGGTTGCATTAGAAGCAACTACACAGCAACTGAATAAATTAGATCCTAGCGGAGAGTTTTCTGCAGGATTGAAAGATTTGATTGCATCAGGTGGTGTGGCAACAACCAAAGCGGCTAGAGATGCAGTACTAGCCGCTAGTAAAGCCGGAGTAGATCTTCAAGGTATTAGTAAAAACATCTATAATGGTGTAGAAGGATCGGTACAGGACTTAAACAACGGTTTAAGAAAAGTAGGACAAGCAGGTGCAAACCTAAGCGAAGGCGATAGAAAGTTAGGCAGTACTTTGGCCACCATGGGTCAAAAGACTCCAGGGTTACTACAGGCTAGTATTGCTGGATTCCAAGACTTAACAGATGCACAGCAAAAAGCAGCCAAAGAACAAGAAGAAAAATTAAAATCTGCAGATCCTACACGAAAAGCGGCAGGATTGGATCAAACACTAACTGAAATTCAAAATTCATTTAAGAAGTCGATTATCGATACTAAAGTTTTCGATGTTACTTCTACAGGTTTATTAAATGCAACAGCACAGGCAGAAAAATTTGCCGATGGATTTGCAAAATTAAACACCACTGAAAAAATGGCAGTAGTTGTAGGTGTTGAAGCAGCCAAAGTGATTGGAAGTACTTTATTAGAAGCCGCAGTGGGCGGCGCGGGTGGCGCCTACGGAGCACGTAAAGCCGGCATGGCTTGGGACGAATACCAAGCACGTAAAGACGGAAAAATTAAAGCAACAGAGCCAATAGGTACTAAAGTACCAGGCGCTGCCGCAGAAGCAACTGAGAAAACTTTAGGAGCGCGAGCAACCGAAGCAGTTGTAAAAACAGTTAAGAAAGCACTTTTTTACGCGGCAACTATTGGTGGCACACTATATATTATTGATAAAATCGACTTAGCCGGATTATCTATTGACGGGATGCTAGGTGATTCTGCAAAGAAACCTGAAAGGTTGAGTTTAGAAGAGGAGCGTCGCAGAGATCGAGTTCCAGGTGCAGAACTTCCAAAGTCTGCAGAAAACAATATGTCTAGAACATCGGCGCCAGTAGAAGCGCCAGCAGACAACGAAGGTCGAGTTGCTAAATTAAATCAAGAAGTTAATGCACTTAAGACAGCATTAAAAGATGTTGACTATTCAAAATTAATGTTCCCAGAAGCAGTAGGTTCAAGTATCGATTCTGGTGTTATTAAATTAAAAAATCTTCGTGAAGAAATCACTACAACTACTAGTGCATTTAAAGATTTAAACAATACAAACTTAGATCAGTTGAACACAAGCATTACTAAATTGAGCGATACCATCAAGAGCTCAATGAAACCAGAACAAAAAGAAGGCGCAACTGGCAATGTAAAAGTATCAGATGCGTCCAGCAAAGAGATGGTAGACCTGTTAAATCAGTTAAATATGACTATGACCCAATTAGTCTCACATCAATCCGATGCTGTTGATTATTTGAGCAAAACAGCCAAATACACTAGACAAACTTCAAATAATAGTGCATAATAGGAATTAATAATGAGTTGGAAAAGACATTTCTCTCCAGTAACAACAGGCAACGTTAGCCCAATATCCGGTGCAGGCGGAAAACCTGGCCCTGCACGTTCCAACTATAGTTCCTATCTTCCAGATGTTTACACTGGCAGTCCAAATCGTGTTGAACGATATATGCAATACGATACTATGGACTGGGACAGCGAAGTTAATGCCGCGCTGGACATTCTTGCTGAGTTTTGCACACAGAAAAATAAAGAAAACGGCACACCGTTTACCTTACAGTTTAGAAATCGTGCTACAAATTCTGAAATTAAAATCCTAAAAGAATACCTACAACAGTGGACCAAGTTACAGAAACTTGACACACGTATGTTCCGTATTGCACGTAACTTGTTTAAGTACGGCGATGGATTCTTTGTTCGTGATCCTGAAACACAGAAGTGGTTCTATGTTGATCCAGGCAAAGTAGTTAAGATTATTGTCAACGAAAGCGAAGGTAAAAAGCCTGAGCAGTATGTTGTTCGTGATTTAAACATTAATTTACAGGATTTAGTTGTAACACAGATTAATCCTAACACACAAAATCAACAGCCAGGTGGTGCCGCATATACACAAGGCGGCAGTGGTGCTCGTGGCATGACCGGATCATATCCTCAGCAGTCAGGAACACGCTTTAGCAAAAGTCAAAATGAATTTGCTATTGATGCCAAACACGTTGTACATCTTAGTCTAAGCGAAGGTTTAGACAACAATTATCCTTTTGGTAATTCGCTGTTAGAATCTGTTTTTAAAGTTTACAAACAGAAAGAATTACTGGAAGATGCTATTATCATCTATCGTATTCAACGAGCTCCAGAGCGTAGAATTTTCTACATCGACGTGGGTAATATGCCTAGTCACTTGGCCATGAGCTTTGTTGAAAGAGTTAAAAATGAGATTCATCAAAGACGTATTCCTAGTAGCACAGGCGGCGGTAGTGCTATTGATAGTGCTTACAATCCGTTGTCTATCAATGAAGACTACTTCTTTCCACAGACAGCAGAAGGTCGTGGAAGTAAAGTTGAAACGCTACCGGGCGGTACTAACCTGGGCGAAATTGACGACTTAAAGTATTTTACTAACAAGTTAATGCGAGCTCTGCGTATTCCTAGCAGTTACTTGCCCACAGGTGCAGATGACAGTCAAGCGGCATTTAACGATGGTCGTGTTGGTACAGCATACATTCAAGAACTGCGTTTTAACAAATATTGCGAGCGTCTACAAACATTAATGATCAGTACATTTGATACAGAATTTAAACTATTCTTGTATAACAAAGGTGTGAACATTGATTTTAGTTTATTTGATATTCGCTTCCAAAGTCCACAAAACTTTGCGGCATATCGTCAAGCAGAGTTAGATAATCAACGTATCAGTACATTTGCACAAGTAGTTGCATTACCATTTATTGCTAAACGTTTTGCACTAAAACGCTTCTTAGGTATGTCAGACGAAGACTTAGCAGAAAACGAACGCCTATGGAAAGAAGAAAGTGGTATGGCTAAGTCTACTGCTATGGATGCCGCAGGTGAATTACGTACAGCAGGTGTAAGTCCTACAGGCATTGCCGCAGACGCTAGTGCAATGGCAGGAGAAACGCCAGCACCAGACGGTATGGCACCAGAAGCAGGAGCAGAAGGCGGCACACCAGCACCAGGCGCAGAAGCCGCTCCAGCGGCTCCACCAGCATAAATAATAGTATGATCCTACGCGAACTATTTTATTTTAATCGTGAAACTGCTGAACTAGAGCAGGATGACAAGTACATGGCCAAACGTGATACTGACGTCCTTAACGGTTTAGAAGACACACGCAAAACTCGTTTAACTCTTGGTCAAATCAACGAGTTACGTAGAGCATCTGACCAACACGTCAAAGAAACTCAAGCAGAGCTAGAATTTATCGCTCGAATGTACGCGGCACCTCCACCAGCCGCTTGATAAATTAATACATGAATCACGCCTTTGTGTTAGGCAATGGTCGTAGCCGTATGGCCATTGAACCTAACAGACTAAAAGCTCTTGGCAAATTATACGGCTGTAACGCATTGTACAGGGACTGTGACCCAGATTATCTAGTGGCTGTGGATGCCAAAATGGTGCTGGAAATTACAGATAAAGCAGTACACAGACGTATACCAGTATGGACCAACGTCAATACAAAACTTAAAAATATCTATGATTTAAACTTCTTTAACCCATCAAAAGGTTGGAGTAGTGGGCCTACAGCACTATGGATGGCCAGTACTCATGGCTACGATACAATCTATATTCTAGGATTTGACTATAAAGGAATTAACGATAAACTAAACAACGTTTATTCAGACACTCCTAACTATAGACGCAGTACAGAACCAGCAACATTTCATGGCAACTGGCAACGTCAAACCGAATCTGTTATTAAAGAATTTACTAATACTAAATACATTAGAATTACTGAACCTGGTGCATTAGAGTTCGGGTGGCAGAAATACAAAAATTATAGTACAATGACTTATGATGAGTTTAAGTCTGTGATATTTTATTAAAATTTCGTATTTTGAACCGGTTTGCACCGGTTTTTTTATGTACATAGTAAATACATCGACAGCCTTGCGGGTGAATAACCCCATCACATATATAGGAGAACATAAATGACTGATCGCGCAAAGTTCGAGCAGATGCTTGAATATCTAATTAATGAAGACAAATCAAAAGCCGAAGAATTGTTCCACGAGCTAGTGGTAGCAAAATCTCGCGAAATTTACGAAAACTTGTTGGATGATGATCTACAATTTGATCAACCAGCAGAAGAAGCATTTGGCCTAGAAGCCGCAGATGAGCCAGCAGACGACTTGCTAGGTGACATCGATGCAGACGAGCCAACAGATGGTATGGACGATATGGAAGGTGGCGACGAAGAGCCAGCAACTGTAGGCGACCTAGACTTAATGAAACAAGATATCATTGACGCATTAACCGCAGAATTTGAACAAATGATGGGTGGCGACAAAGGTGAAGAAGGCGGCGACGAGTTCCCAGCAGGTGGATCAGAAGAAGAAGGTCCAGAAGCACCTGAAGGCGAAGAAGGCGGCGAAGAAGAAGAAACTAAAGAAGACTACGTTGTAGAATACGTAGAAAAAGTAAGTGCTCCAAAGCACGGTGACAATGGTGCTAACACTAAGTCAATCGTAGCCGGTAAGAACGATATGGGCGGCACAGTTGCTAATATCGCTAAAGGTGGCGAAAGCAACAAAGGTGGCACACAAGGTGGTTTAGCAAATCCATCAACAAAGGATTTGAATTCAGGTAACGTTAATGTACCTGGTTCAAAAAATGCGACAAAACTTAATGCTCAAAGCAAAGGTCATGGCGCAGAGAAGAAAGGTGCCGGCGAAAGCGGTGCCGCTACTAAAAGCATTATTGGTAGCAAAGGTTAATTAGGGTCCAATCTAGATGAGTAATTTCTACTTACGTGAGAACCTAACATTCGACCAAGCCCGAATGGTTGTGGAGTCGGATGGCGACGGAGGCAAGAACCTTTATATGAAGGGAATTTGCATCCAGGGCGGCATTCGTAACGCAAATCAGCGTGTGTATCCTGTGAGCGAAATCGGCAGGGCTGTCAAAACACTAAACGACCAGATCACTGGTGGATATTCAGTTCTTGGCGAAGTAGATCATCCAGACGATTTAAAAATTAACCTAGACCGTGTAAGTCATATGATCACAGAAATGTGGATGGATGGCCCAAATGGTTACGGTAAACTTAAGATTCTTCCAACCCCAATGGGACAATTAGTGAAAACTATGTTGGAGTCGGGTGTTAAGTTAGGAGTTAGTTCGCGCGGATCCGGAAACGTCAAAGAAGACGGATCCGGTGAAGTGTCAGATTTCGAGATTATTACAGTTGATGTAGTAGCTCAACCATCAGCCCCGGGTGCGTATCCAACGCCCATTTATGAACATCTCATGAATAGCAAGGGCGGATATAAGGCACTAAGAATAGCACAAGAAGTACAAGGCGACGCAAAGGCACAGCAATACTTAAAAGAAAGCCTATTAAAAATAATAGGCGGACTCCAATAACAAGGGAGAATCACAATGTTGGATGCACTTAAATCATTATTTGAAAACAACGTGATTTCCGAAGAAATCAAAGCAGACATCGAGTCTGCTTGGAACGCCAGAATCGCTGAAAACCGCGAACAGGCTACTCAACAACTACGCGAAGAATTCGCGCAAAAATACGAACATGACAAACAAGTAATGGTCGATGCAATCAATAACATGATTGAAGATCGTTTATCTGTCGAAATCCAAGAGTTTACAGAAGATCGCGCACAACTAGCAGAGGCGAAAGCCAAGTATGCTGTTGCTATCCGCGAACACTCAAGTAAACTTAACGAGTTTGTATTGACTTCTCTTGCTAGAGAAATTTCTGAACTTCACGAAGATCAGAAAGTAATGGCTGAGAATTTTAGTAAGTTGGAGCAGTTTGTAGTCGAGGCATTGGCTAAGGAAATTGCAGACTTCTATGATGACAAGAAAGACTTGGCTGAAACCAAAGTACGTCTTGTTAAAGAAGCAAAAGAACAATTTGCTCAACTTAAGAGCAAGTTTGTAAAGACTTCAGCAGGTTTAGTTGAATCTGTTGTAAAACAAGGTCTTGAGAAAGAGATTACTCAACTTAAAGAAGATATCGACCAAGCTCGTCAAAACGACTTTGGACGTAAGATTTTCGAAGCATTTACAACTGAGTATCAATCTAGTTTGTTAAATGAGAAATCAGAGACAAGCAAGTTACTCAAAGTAATCGCAGAAAAAGAACAAAAACTCGCAGAAGCACAGAGCATTATTTCAGAAAAACAATCATTAGTTGAAAGCAAAGAGCAAGAAATTACTCGCGCACAAGAAACTGCTGAACGTAAAGAAGTAATGAGTGAACTTCTAAATCCTCTAAACAAGGACCAAAAAGAAATCATGAGCGAGTTACTAGAAAGTGTGCAAACTGCAAAACTACGTACTAGTTTCGACAAGTACTTACCAGCAGTATTGAGTGGTAGCACACCGGAGAAGAAGAAGGCTCTTGTAGAGGCAAAAGAAATCACAGGCAACAAAGAAACCCATAGCATTAGTAGTGCTAATAGCCAGGCCGATGTAATTGACATCCGTCGCCTTGCTGGATTAAAATAAGGAGAATTTAAATGTCAGAACTACTAGAAAGCCGCTGGCAAGAAACTAAAGAGGCACTATTAGAAGGCCTTCAAGGTACCAAGCGCTCAGTGATGGGAGTTACTTTAGAGAATACTCGTAAGTATCTTTCAGAATCTGCAAGCACAGGTGCTACTTCTGCCGGTAACGTCGCAACCCTTAACCGCGTGATCCTACCAGTGATCCGTCGTGTTATGCCAACAGTTATTGCCAACGAATTAGTTGGTGTACAACCAATGACTGGACCAGTTGGTCAAATCCATACTCTACGTGTTCGCTACAGCGATACACTAAGTGGTACATATGGTGCTACCGCTGGTGAAGAGGCTCTAAGCCCATTCAAGATTGCAGAAGGTTATTCTGCAAATAACGGATCTGCTACTACAGCAGCCGCAACTGCCGCATTAGAAGGTGTTGCTGGTAAGCGTATGAGCATCCAAATCTTGAAGCAAACTGTAGAAGCCAAAACTCGTAAGTTGTCAGCTCGCTGGACTTTCGAGGCTGCTCAAGATGCACAAGCCCAACAAGGTATTGACATCGAAGCAGAAATCATGGCT
>JACCED011682288.1_pt1 | contig 30627 bp, 23 predicted proteins | sample 7455021 | NCBI WGS metagenome assembly JACCED01 (sample SAMN15323456, study PRJNA562643) | freshwater metagenome | isolation source: river surface water | place: USA:Blue River Watershed | collected 2017-08-19 | reverse complement strand
TAAATACTTCATGGTTTCGCTGCCTTATTAATTGTAGTAACTACTTCGTCAGGTAGTTTAGGACAAGTTTCTATGTACTTTATAACTTGCTCATTTTTTACTACTTCGCGGTCAATATATTTTACAATATCTTCGCCACGTTCTTTTACTACTTGTTTTTTCGTTACTACCTTTTCGACCACTTTAACATTTTCTTCAGCACTCTTAGTTTCAAGCTCTTTAACCTTTACTTCTAGATCATGTGCTCGTTTAATCCATTGATCATTCATAGACTTGGATCCGCTAAAGTATGTAGCAAAAAATATAATTCCAATACTGGTATACTGTATTAGTGTACTGTATGGCAGTATTTTAACTGTTTTAGTTACTAAGTATAGGGCAATTCCAATAAAAAATAGTACACTAAACGTCCAGTCTGGTAAAAAGTTTAATAGCCACATTTTAGTATACTTCCGCCATAGCTGCTAGTACTTCTTGCATATCAGCCCACCAGTTCAGGAAACAGCTCTTTATGTATAAAATCATGTATCATTTCCTCACTAAACCCTAAGGCTTTTAGTACTTTTGGAGTGTGTGGATTTTGTTTTTGCTGTTGGCAATAGTAATTTTGCTGTTCAGTGTAGTTATATTGTTTTACTAATTCGTCATAGCTTAGTGGAGGACGATACTTTAGTATACTGTCAATATAATATTCTAGAGACTTTTTACTTAACTCTAAAACTGCCTCTAACTCAAACTCACTATTAATGTTTCCAACTGCCAACATACTTGGACTAAATATTCGCTTAGCCCAATCCGGAAGTTCTCGTGTTTTATCCCAGTGCATAGGTTCGACTAAATCTTCAAAATAGTCTAATAGCTTGTGCTCTGGATTAATTGGACTAAAGTCTAAAAAGGCTCCGGTAACTTTATGCTTTCCAGCTATAATGTCAAAGCCGTATACAGGCGCACCGTCGTAAACGTGCGGAAATACGCACAAGTGCATCATCCACAAACCTTTAGTATCTATGGCATCTATTACGTCAATATTAGCACGTCTAAACCAAGCACAGTTATAACTACGACTAGTCCAAGCTAGGTCACACTCCTGTGGCAACAAAAAGGCCCGCGCACTAAGAACCTTCTCAAGTTCTAGCGCGTGGGCCTTTAATTTATTGAATATTATACTCATTGGCTATTCTATCAAATAAGTCAATGGTTAGTTCGAAACATTTATTTGCTTCTGCTGCCATACTAATATCCAACCTTTCACGCAAACTGTCAATTAACTGTCTGCGATTTTCAAAATTATACATTAAACCACTACCGGGTACCTTGGTTTTAATTAGTTGTCCGCCGTATAGATCACCCATATGTTTGGTGTATACATGTGCCCATAGCTGATTTGCTGTTAGGCTGCTTACATAATCACAGTAGTTTAAAGTACTATTAAATAAAATAACTGGCTCATCTAGTTCCAGCAAGTCTTCAAATATTAGCCTAGTTCTGTGTAAACCAGGCAAATCTTTTAACAAACTACTTGCACAGTGTTCTAACGCATTGTACTGGTGCAACTGGTTTGCCAAATAAGTGGCGTATATACCACTAGTAATCTTTCCACTTAACAGCAGTTTAGTAAACGGATGCTGCTCAGCAACATTATGATTGTGTTGCGTTAATTCTTTTAATGTTGTCATGGTACTCTTTTGGAGTTATAAACTTATAGTCGCCAATCAATTTATTACGCAGCTTGTCAGTATTAGCCTTACTAAAATACTGATATTTTCCGTGTAAAATTTTTGGCATATCTATCCAGTGTATATTTTCTGTGTACAATTTAGCAATGTCTAAAAAGCTTGTGCTCTCGCCAGTGCCTAAATTATATATTCCTGGATTGTTGTTAGTATAGTCAGCAAGTATGGTAACTACATCGTCTACACAAATAAAATCGCGTTGTATTTTGTCACTGTTGTAGAATAGCGTTGCTGCCCCGTCTTTTTGCTTTTGTATAGCAAACTTTGAAACAGGACTCATTTGATCGTCTTTGTGCAACTCGCCACTGCCGTAAACATTAAACGGTCTGAATATCCAGGCATTTTTTACACTGCTGTTTATAAGTGCTTGCTCAGTTAAACTCTTACTTATAGCATATCCATTGATTGGATTATGCTCGTCTGTTTCGCAAAAGGTGTTGCTGTTGCCGTATACACTAGCGCTGCTTGTGTATACAAAAGGTGTTCCGCCCATGCTACAGTATTTGGCCCACATAAGAGTATGCTTATAATTATACTCCATTAGTTTTTTGCCATTGGTTTCTGTAGTACTACTTATAGCACCGATATGAAATACTTTTTCAATCCAGTGCATTCCTAGCTCACCCCAGTCTATACTATTGCAGTCATAGTATGCGGCAAACTTTAAATCATTTAAGGTTGCTAACTTTCTACCATCCGTTAAATCATCAATGATGGTGATTTCAGTTATACCTTTTTTATTTAAGTACTTTACTAAGTTACTACCTATAAAGCCACAACCACCTGTTACAACATACATTGAAAAAACTCCCTATCATTCATAGCTTTGTCATCTATGAACACGTCATAACTAGGCTTTTTCATATGTAGTTCAGTATATTTACAGCCCCATTCGGTTAACTGTTTTTTAGTAAGCTCTGAGTAATCTTTTCTGCTGTGCCCACCGCGTGCAGTCCAGTAGTGTATTTCGTGACCAGACTCGTAAAGATGATTTATAATTTCTATTCTATTTACCAATGGTTTTGCCAGCTTGTAGTTGCCGTTAGTATTTGTGCAAATTGTACCATCAATATCTACATAATAAATCATTTTTGACTATCACCTTTTTGAACTCTATAATTATCTTCTACACTGTCTGGTGTGCTTACTTCAATAATCGTGCCGGCTTCTAAACAAATAAGTCTGTGTGGTAGCAGGGGTGGATTATGGTGTACACTGCCAGTGGCTAAAATCTTTTTGTGCACTTCTGCGGTTTTAGTATCAATAGTTTCTACCTCAAATCTACCGCTTAGTACATACCAAGTTTCTTCCTTTTGGCTGTGAAAGTGCATACTAAATCTAGCACCAGTATTAAAGTTAAGAAACTTACTGCAATACTTATCGTTTGTTACCCAGATAAGCTCACTTCCCCAACCTTTTTCAACTGTTCCCTGCAATCTCATTTATTTCTTTCAGTGTAGGAGCGTAAACTCCAATATGTTGTACCGTTATGCTAGCCGCTATGTTTGCGAACTTAATTGCAGCTACAATATCTTGCGTATTCAAGTATTCATATACTAGCGCTGCTAGAAAAGTATCTCCTGCTCCACATACGTCTGCGACTTCTACAAGAGGTGCGCTGTACATTGTATCTAAATATTCTGCACCATGCTTGCCGTGTGTAACTATTAAGTGTTCAGGAAGTGTTTTGGCTAGTTGTTTTTCAGTGCTATTTATCTTTACTATTGCGCGACCAACATTAGCTAAGTCCGATTTTTTAGTGTCTAAAAATACAGGACCTACAAAAGTATTACAAACTTCTTGTATTAAATCGTACGTTACGCTGCCCTTATTGTAGTCACTTATAACTACTGCATCATATACTGGTGGTATTTCTGTTTCTAACACAATTGGCTGCGATTTAGCGTCGTGGTCTAATCGCATTATGTGCTGATTAGATTTTACGTCGATAAATCTAGTTTTTACACTGCCTTTCATGGTGAGCAGATTTACTGCGCAGCCTAGCTGTTTCAAATTTTCTTCAACATTTGCAGCCATACCATTCTTAGTTTCTTCTTTTGTAGGGACAAATACAGGTACTGGTGCCTCAGGACTTAGTCGAGTAATTGATCCGTATACATACTGATCAACGCAGCTGTCGCCGATTAATAAAATTTTCCAAGATTTGGGAACTTGAGTAAGGTGTTGATCTAGAATAGAAAATAAGTTCTCGTGCATATTCTGAACCGATTACGGTTTTATCTTTATAATCACTTCCCACAATCATTTTATGTGGTCTATATTGTTTTACTATTTGAGTTAATTCCAGGTCACTATCAAAAATCATTGCATCATCAACCCAGCGCAAGCTTTGAATTAACTTTAGTCTGTTATACTGTGGATTTAGGGGCCTGTCCAGCCCTTTTCTAGCAGCAACTCTATCGTCAGAATCAATTGCTACTAGCAAAAAGTCACCTAGACTTTTTGCATACTGCAATAGGTCTAGGTGGCCTGGATGTAAAACGTCAAAAGTACCGTTTACAAATATTTTCATTCGTTAGCAATTTTTAGTAATTTATTATACTCTGGCAAATACAAGTACTCGATTTCGCTTTGTTGCAGTGTCCACAGTGCGTCTGCTAAAGTTTCTACTAGTGGCTCTCCGCCTAAGTTAAAACTTGTGTTAAATAAAATCGGTGTACCAGTTTTATCTTTAAAGCACTTAATTAAATCGTAGTAGTGTTCGTTTTCACTACGGTTAACTGTCTGTATACGACAAGTTCCATCAACGTGAATAATACTTGGAATCTTTTCTTCTACACCAGGTTGACAATTAACAGCATACATCATATGTGGGCTGTTTTGCATACCTCGTAGATCAAACCAGTCATGAACATCTTCTTCTAGTATTGTACCTGCAAAAGGTCTAAAATACTCTCTACGTTTTACTTGATTAACAAAGTCTTTGCCGTCTTTGAATCTAGGATCAAATAATATACTACGATTACCTAGTGCACGTGGGCCGTTTTCGCTGCGACCTTGAAATAGAGCAACAATATTCTTTTGCTCTAACAACTCAACTACTTGATTGTGGTTACAGTCGCTGACTGTGGCACCGTATTCGTTTGCTAAATTGCTTATTTGGTCGTCAGTATACTGGTATTGAGGGCCTAAGTAAATTTCGCGTGGGTGCATTTCTTCAGACTTACTAAGTTCATGATAACCCCACAAAGCTACACCAATTGCAGTTCCACCATCATTACTAATAGGCTCTACATATAATTCTATGCCAAGATCATTTAAGTCATTCAAATAGTGATAGTTAGCAACACAGTTAAGTGCATAACCACCACTTAAAACTACTTTCTTCTTGCCTGTTAGTTCAACTGCACGCTTAATTAGCTCTAACACTTGGTGCTGAGTCTGTGTTTGACAAGCGTAGGCTAAATCTCGACGATTCTGAGTTTTAGTAACGTCTTTATCAGTTACAGTCATTAACTCAGCGTACATTTGTGAGTTAATCATTGCACCGTTAGGGTATCTTGGAACTATTACATTTCTGTCGCTAATTGTAGCAAGTTGAGAATCTATAAACAGCTTTGGAATATTTTCGTTAGGCTTTCCGTACGGGAATAAACCCATAGTTTTTCCTGCCTCAATAGCACTAAAACCACAATACTCTGTTACTGCTTCGTATACTTTGGTAATACCAGCATGACCGCTTATAAATTCAATATGCGTGCCTGGTTCACCAAACTTTTCCGAACTCTGACTTTCAGTATACATTCCAGTTATAGAGTCTCTGCAACCTAAGTGTTTATATACAGTTTTGAAATTTGCAGGATAACTACAATCTATTAGTGTTTCCGTTTCCCATAGTGCTATTGGCTGGTCGCCAAATCCTGCAGAGTACATTGTGCCAGCACCGTCTACAATTACAGCAACTGCGTCTTTAAATCCACTTCTATAAAAAGCAATGGCTGCATGAATTTTGTGATGTGAGTGGCTTAGATCAATAACTTGAGGATGATTTCTAGGATCTGCGTTGCGACTTATAAGTCCCATTTTACGAGCAAGTCCAGTGTATACATCGTCACCACTGTAGTCTACTTTACCAGCGGTTTCCTTTAGCGACTGAGTATGCGAAACAAAAATATAGTCTACTTTATCTGTATATTCTTTTACTTTCATCATGGTAGCGTATGGCCCACCATCATATTTTTGCCTACTAAGTCTTTCCTCTTCTAGACTGAAGACTACTTTGCCGTCCTTTAGTAAGCACGCCCCGGCGTTGTGGCCGCGAGCAATACCGAGAATATACCCAGTTTTATTAATCATTTATACTTTATACCTTTACGCAACACTTAATTTTTTTGAAAATGGGGGGATAATTCCAGCAGCATCTGAAACTATTGGCTTATTTGGTTGTTCTGGCGCTTGTTTTGTTTTACCTAGTTTATCAGTAACGCTTTTAATGATTCTGTCAAAAGTTTTATCTTCTAGTATCATTAAATCTTCGTTTACCCTGTCGGCTACAAAATCCATTGTAACCCTTATAGGACTATAAACACGCTTGTCTTTTCCATTATCAATTATAGTAAAACTCTTGTTAGACGGATAACTTATATTTTCTGGAAAGGTTGAACCAATAACTACAGTAGCTGGCTTATTAAGCGCGTGTGCATAGTGTTGACCCATACTATCACAACCAATAAAATAATCAGCTGCATTTATAATACCCATCCACTGTAGCAGATTGGCATTTGGTATAGCAGCACCCATTTGTTTATTAGTCTGAATCTCAATATTAGTCATTAGAATTACTGCATAGTGCTTTGACAACTCTTCTACAGTTTTATACACATCTTTTAGCTCAAAGCTACGACCACTAGTGTCAATTATAAAATTGCCTTCTCTGTGTGCTCCGGAACCAAATGGTTGAAACACAACAGTTTTTGGTTTTCCTAGTTGAGACTTTACTTGACTGACTAAGTTATGTCCATACGCCTGATCAATTTTATTAATTTCTAAATTAAATTGTTTTGTTTCTGGTATTTCTTTTAAGTCATTTATAAGTATGTCAAAGGCTTGAATTAAATTGCACTTTTGGTTAAAATACGCATTCAATCTATAAGGCTCAGGAGATACGATCTCACGATCCTTTAGTTTTTCTTCAAACAAACCTTTGTGACCAATAGGCCACACATTATTTCTGATTATAGGGCTGGTCAGAAATAGCTCTGACCAGGCCTCGCATACAATAACAACTTCGCTATCTATGTTTTGCTTGTACCATTCAAGAGCAGGTATAGCGCACAGCACTCTACCTGCTCCACCGTTAATAAAAAATGCTTTTTTCATGTTTAGGTTAATCTATACCTTTAGTTAGTAAATAGTTATTATACTATAAATTACCAAAAAAGTAAAATGTATTTTTTAGTTGCAGTTCCAAGAAACGCAAATTGCACCGCCGCGTCCGTAATCACCACAGTTATAGCCGGGACTTCTTACCCATCTGCCAGTACCGCCAACGCCAGGACCTTTTCTCCAGCCATGACAGGCCATTGGTGCGAAACAGCCTTGGCTACAACACTTTTCTGCAGTACCCCACTGCTTACCCAGTGACCAAGATGAATCCGGACTCACAATGTTCCACGAGTTTGGAAATCCCACTGTTGGTAACTGAATATGGAAGCTACCACTATCTCCATTAAATGAAGCACCTAAACAGCAACTACTACCAACCCAGAATCCAGGCCAAGCTCCAAAAATTCCATAGTGTTTTACATTTTTAGAGTTTCTGCAGTCTACGTTCATGTACAGAGGTGCACAAAAACCGCAAGTGTGATCAAAGTGCGGAGGTATCCAACTGGAATCGCCTGGACCACTGTAGCAAGTTCCCCAGCAACTACTGCAAGTCTGCATACCGCGCAGACAATTGAAATTCTGGCCAAAACTGCAACTACAGCCGGCCATGAATATGTCCATATCATTCATAACCGCCCAAGTACCGCCTATATGCATATTACAGCAGTTATTCCAACCAAAACTCTGACACCAAGCACAGTTCCATCTACATGCACAAGGTTCAGGTCCGCCGTGAGTTGTTATTAAGCTCTGAGTACTGTTAGCATTATCGTAATAACAAACAGTAGTACAGTAGCCATTAGTAAAACCAGGAATACTGCTAGCATCTCCATAGCAGCATTGGGAGCAAGCAGCACACAAATACAAACAATCGCCTGGAGTTACGTTAAATTCTATAACTGAATACGCACCGTTTGTGCCGCCAGTAGCTAAACCTTGACAACACGCACCTGAGCTGCCTGTGCCAGGTCCCCACATCTGTACTTGTAAACGTGTTACACCTGGAGGAACGCAAAATTGACAGTCTTGCTGACAACGATTATATTCATTATCGTGTAACCACAAACCGTGCTGCCTTGGTTTAGTAAATTGACCAAAAGTTTTACAGTAGGTTTCATTTAATGCCTTAATAGCATCAAAAGGGCTATCATAAGACAGCCAGTTTGTTAGTGGATACGTGGCTCTATTGTGACTATCAGGCCACTTACAAGTAACCATGGGAGTCCACGCATAACTATCAATACTAACTCTATCACATACAGCAGTACCTACAAATCCAGTAGCTTTTTGCAGGGCAGAAAGCCTAGCATAGTCTGCTTCAGCATCAATTAACTGCTGAGTTAATATGGCTTGCTCACGCAAGGCCGCTTGTACTAAAATATCACTCATTCGGATACCTCTTGTTCAGTTGGTTGATCTGCTGGCTGTGGCACAGGTATAGGCTTAAGTGACATTTCTAGTGCTTTGGAAATTGGTGGTATTGCGCTGCTATCTGGCAATTTATCAAACTTCCATGGACGTTCGTCCTTAATAGTTTGTTTAAAACTGTTTAGTGCAGCTATAGCTTCGTTTATTTTTGTTAAAGTCTGCTGGTTGTGTCCACCACTGGTTTTATTGTACTCCAGTAATTCCAATTTTCTGTCTATTTCGCCAATAATACTTAATTGTTGCGGATATTTATAAATCGGCAAAAGTTTAAACTCGTAACCAGTTTTTTCCTCGTTTAGAGTATAGTCCACTGTATAGTAGTCAGTAATTCTAGGATTAGATATTACGGCCGCTATAGATCCGTCAAAGTTTTCAAAGTCGGTATAATTATAAACATACTCTGAATTTTTTCTTTGAAAAATTATTTCAGCCAACGGTGTGTTAGTGTTGGCTGAAATTTCTACAACTTTATAGTTATCAATATTTAAAAATACTGGATTAGTTATAGGCTCTAAACTTAATATTGATAGTACTTCTTCTACATCGTCTTCGCTTTTTACCAGAGATATAACTGCATATAGAGTTTCTGGCCCACTATAAGTAAAAGAAGCTGTAAGATTTTGTTCCCAACTGTTAACATATAGTTCGTCAGGAATTTTAATAGTAAATTGTTTTTCCATATACTTTTATATCCTTGCTATATGTATTAACACCAAGAAACTCGTACGGCACCACCATGGCCCCGACAGCCGCCAGCGCAATTTCCTGCACAAGCACCACCACCAGCTCCACCGCGTCCTGGCGCAGACCAGCAGCAAACGTTAATACAACCACTGTGGTTAATACAGGCCATACTGTTAGTGTTTTGACCCATCCAACTACCAATTGTTGGTGCTATCCAAACTGCATCTTTTCTATCAAATGCATGTATAGGAGCAAAACAATATCGCCACATATAGCCATGACCCATACAGCCTCCGTCCATCCAAGTTAAGGCTGGCCAGTAGCCACGAATTCCAGTTGTTGTACCAAAGAATCCTGTGCAGCACTCTTCTATCCAAGGTATGCACTCATTGTATGCAGCACGCCAAAAACTACTGCTGCCTACACAAACTGATGGAAATCCATTAACTAGTAGGCCGCGAGGCTGTCCAGCATTGGCACAAGCATTAGGTACTGTGCAAAAAAACGTGCTGCACATGTACGTATTTGTATAGGTACCGTTAGCTCCAGCTGAAACATCTACTGGGGTTAGACCGCAGTGACGTTGTTGTGAAGCTTTCCATCTAAAAATTTCTGGCTGATATCCGCCCTGTGCACAAAGATTTGTTAGTCCAAATCCAGTTACAAAGCTAGAAGCAGCTAGTTTAACGTTGCCGGTAGTCCAGCAGTTTGAAAAACAAAATCCGCTCATTGGACCCATATTAACACAACAGGCTTCTGCACAACCTGCACACAGTGTATACTGGCAACCAGGCACTGCATCAATAACTATGGTTGCATAAGCTCCGTTTGCCCCAGGCAAGCCGTAAGCACAGCACTCGCCACCAACACCGTTAGCACCTGCACCCCATAGTTGAAATTGCACTTTTGTGGCACCAGCAGGCACAGTCCACTGACAACACCGGCCACAGCCAGCATTGTCAGTGTTTTGTACTACAAATTGTTTATTACCTACCGCAGTTTGGTTTAATAGTGGTAGGCTACCCCAAGTTTGAGGGTCCCAGGTAGCTCCACCCCCACTAGTAACGCCAAGTTCACTTGCAAGTTTTGCCCGCTCTTCGGCAAGTCTAGTTCTTATAGCTTCATTTCTTTCAATGAGCTGACTATATAATGTTATATCTGACACTATTGTTCTCCTTGCAAGCTACATTATACTGCAACTGAAGAAACGGTATTAACCAGTCCTGCAGCCGTATAAGTTACTGTCACATTTCTAACACTTGCTCCACTACCAAAGTTTACTGACTCGGTGTAGGAAGTTATTTGATTATTTGCATTGTAAACTACATTAGAGATTGTTTTAAATCCATTAGTAGATGCTGTTACTCTACCACTAGCGTCTCTGGTTATGCCATTGGCTAGTAACGGTTGAGTTAGTTGTGAACTATTCAATCCTGTAGATACATATGTTCGTACAGCGTATTCGGTCGGTACAGCTACGTTACTGTTACCACTCATTGTGGCGTCACTACTAAACTCGTTAATAGTTTCGCCAAGCTGAGCACCAATACTACCTAGACGCAAGCTAGTCAGACCAGCCAAGTCGAACGCGTTAGCGTTCAGCGTAGCACGTCCAGTTGCCTGGTCAATACGGAAGTATTCACCTACACGGAAGTTACCGTCTTGGTCAGTAGATACATAGAACACACGGCCTGGGAACACTTCGTCAGTTTCGTTGCCTTGTGCAGCTGGCTGAGTTGGTATACCTGGATAGTTTGTGGTAGTTACACCACCTGTACCAATCGACAAGAAGTCGTGACCAGTTAGTCGAATCTGACTGTATTGACTGCGCAGTGTAACAGCGCTACCACTGGGACTACCTGTTGGCTTTTCCTGTGCTAGTACAACCACTATTTCACTGCTTGTATTGGTATAAGTACCTGTTGTACTTTGTACCACATACGCAATACTGTCACCAGCGATTTGAATACTTTGACCTGGTTTAGGTGCAGCTGTTAAGCCGTTCATTACCAATACAAAGCCTTTTTGGTTTTCTAAACCGCCTGCACTTACTGTACCTGTACCACCACTAGTAAATGTTAGTGTATTGCCTAATGTAAATGTACCTGTTGTATTACGAACATAAAACTTATTAGCACTATACTGTACGTTTGTAACTACACCTGTTGCACCGCTACTGCTGGTTACTGTATCGCCAACGTTAATGGTTCCGCCCTGATAAACAAAGTTTATTTGCTGACCAAGTAGTGTTCCAGTAACTGCTGTTTCGTTTACATCAAATCCACGACTGACCGCACCCCAAGTACCATAACTATTGTTACCGTTTAGTGCACGAATATGTCCGCCACCAGTACTTGCATAACCAAAATAGCAGTAATAAGTAAAGCAGCTAACAATTTCTGCCTTGCCGCCGTCTTTGACCCAATAGCCTATACCATTATCACTGATAACAGTATAACCGTGGAAAATCATAGACTTAGCACCAGTTGCGTGTACACTGCCATCAACTAGCGCACCTACTAAACCGCTACCAATTGCACTGCACTCTAGTACATAAGGTGACTTTGTGGTAATTGGTGTAGCAGGATTTAGTCTTGCCACAACGCCGCGGATAGTACTTGTTGTAATATCGCTTGCAGTTGTACCAGGTACCCAACCAGTCATGCCTACAAATGTCATTTTATTAAGAATGCTACCATTACTTAACAAGAACATTGTTGCTTGATTATTTGGTGTTGTACCGTCATCACTGTTACCAGTTTTTGGCTGTACAATCGTAGTACGCTGATTGTCACCAACGATTGCTACGTTTGCTGGTACTGTAATAGGTAGTTGTTCACTGTAAGTGCCGGTTTTTACAAAGATTGTACTGCCTGTTTCAGCCTGTTGACAAGCATACTTGATGCTTGCAAAAGGAGTTGCCAAGTTACTACCACTTGTTGGCGCGTCCACTCCGTGAGGAGCAACATAGTAAACTTTTGCAGACTCTGTAGCGCCTAGCCACAATGCCGCGGTTCCTACCGGGCCAATTGTCAGTGATCTACCAACCTTGGTTCCACCAGCATCTAACGGCGCATCATTATACTTGTTATTTAGTAAATCATAGTAAAGTACATTACCAGTGTTTGTACTTGGTATTGTTACTACTTCACCAGAGTTATTTACAACGGAAACTCCCAAGAATACATACTTTTCGTATGGCATTCCGTATGTTTCAATCTCTTTAATTTCTTGACTAGCATATTGGAATGCTTCGCGAATACTATTAAACAGATATGCACTAGGAATTTTTACAACGTGATCTGCACTAGCTACTGCAACAAAATATGTATTAGTAAACTTGCCTGCAGGAATATTATTTAAATCATAACCAACTGCTTGACTTACATAGCCGTTATACTGTGGTACTGGAGTCAGTGATGTTGTAGAGGCAAATCCTGTACCTACACCACTTGTATCAGTTACTACAATATTTGCATAACTATAGTGTCTGCCACCATCGACCACATTAACACTTAATATTCCGCTTGGTGTTGCCTGAACAGCAAACTGAGCTCCTGTGCCTTGTGGTGTGCTATTTACTACTATACTGCCGTAAGTATACCCACTTCCAGGACTTGTTAGGGTAATACTATCAATTGTGTTACCTGGACCAAGTGTTAAGGCTGCAGCTCCACCGCTGCTGTACTGATTGCCAGTAATTTGAACAGTAGGTGTACTTGTGTAGTTTTTACCAGGATTTGTAACTGTTATAGTTTTAAGTGGATAACCACTTAAAATAGCGTTTGCAGTTGCTCCAGTACCGCCTCCACCACTAAATGTTATGGTAGCGTATGTATAATTGTGACCTGGATTAGTGATAACTAGGTCCGTTACACCGCCTGCAGTAATCTGAGCTGTTGCTGTTGCTCCGTGACCATCACCACTAATAGTTACGGTTGGAGCGCTTGTATATCCGCTACCAACGTTAGTGATTTGGTAATCAGCAATAGTGCTTTTCCGAGTATAAGCAGTAGCACTAGCACCTGTACCATTACCAGTAATTGTTACTGTAGCATAAGTATATCCGCTACCGCCATTTGTAATATCAATATCGGTTACTGCACCAGCAACAATAGTAACACTTGCTGTAGCGCCTGTACCGTCACCGTTAATAGTAGCAGTTGCTGTTGTATAGCCACTACCTAAACTGTCAACGTGTATGTGAGCAACAGGCGTACCCAAATCTAGTTCTATTGCAACAGTAGCACCGGTACCACCGCCGCCAACTACTGTACCACTAACGCTAGTATATCGTTGTCCAACGTTTGTGATTGCTGCGCTGGCTACGTTTTTACCAGGTGGTACAACGATTGTGGCTGTTGCACCTGTACCGTCACCGTTAACAGTAACAGTTGAATTACTTGCGTAACCTGTACCGCCATTAACTAAAGATATACTTTGTAGCGGGGCACCTTGGAAAACCGGTGTTACTACAGCACCTTCGCCGTCACCTTGTACACTTAGTGTAGTAGTGCCTCCGTTATAACCTAAACCTGCTGCGGTAACGTTAACACCACTCAATACACCTAGTTTATAAGTAAACTGGTTGTCATTAAAGTCTGCAAGTTTCCAGGTACTGCCATCGCGCACTAAGAACTTATTACCAGTTTTTACTGGTGCAGAAATTGTTAAATCTGCATCCCGTAATTCGCCTGCTTTTGTATTTGTGTAAGTTGCTACACCTGCAGCAACTGGTGTTAAACCGTGACCGCTTACATACTTAATACCATCGGCGCGCTTAATGTGTGCTAATGTTGCTCCGTCAATGCTTATGCCGTGACGTTGATCTTCTACGCTGATTGCGCGACCATTTGCACTGCTACCACGTACTGCTGCAACATTGGCCTTTGTAGTTAAGATCTCATCAGTTCTATTAGCTGTGGAGCTTAGTGTGTTACCGTCAAAGTAGAAATAGTTGTAACCAGTAATGCTTGCTACAGTTCTAGTTACTAGTGTAGTCTTTTCGTATCTTACACCATTAATCCAGTAAATAAATTTTGTTTGACCTGCTACTGGATAGATTGCTACTGTTTTTGCTACAGCAGCTGTTTCAAACGCTGTGCCTGTAGCAAACTTGCTATCTTCGCGAGTAGTTACTGCACCAAATTGATCTATGCGATAGATTCTGGTACCGTTGTCGCTAAATTCTACAATACCGCGTGTTGCTGGATGCTGATTATCAAAACCGGTCGGATCTAGCGTTGTGTTAGTAACGGTAGAGCCTTGAATAACATCCAGTACTCCGTCCACTGTTACGTTACTTTTAACAGTGGTTTGCGCACCAGTTTTACCAAGTGTTAAATTGTCAGCTGCGCCAAATGCGGTTACTGTGGTAGCATTTTGATTTGCTACATTTAGTGTAGCTGCACTAACAGTAATATCGCCGCCGTCAATGTTTACATCACCGTCAACGTCTAAGTTATTTCTAACACGAGTATTACCAGTTGTTGCACCGATATTAACTGTGGTCGCTGCACCGAATGCATTAACAGTAGTTACAGAAGTATTAGCAATATTTAAGCTAGTACCGCTAACAGTAATATCGCCGCCGTCTACATTTAGGTCACCATCAACGTCTAGCGTACCACTTACACGAGTATTGCCTAGTGTAGAAGTACCGTCAGTTGTTAGTGTAGTATTGTTTGTTAGGTTTAAACTACCGCCACTGATGTTGATTGTTGCACCGTTTTGCGCGGTATAGCTAGCATTGGCTCCACTAGCAACTAGTGGTCCGCTGATAGTGCCGCCGGTGGCTGCGTTAATAAACTGATCAACATACTGCTTTGTTGCTGCATGTAGCGGATCTGTTGGGTTTGCAAACAAGGTAAGCATACCAAGCATTGCATCGCCATCTTTAGACAAGAATCCTTCTGCACCAGTTGCAAAACTACTCCAATTTGTATTTGTACCACCAGCTGGATTACTGCCACCAATTGTATCATTAACAGCAATAAATGAACTAGAGCCCGCCTTTACAACATCGTCCTTGTAGTACTGTGTAGTACTATTCCAAGAACCCATCCAGCGAATACCGCTGTTAAACTTTTGCCATCTGCCGGCCGCCAAGTCAGTATTGAAATTGGTCGAGGCATGTGGTAGTATAGAGATATAGGTGTTACCGCCATAAGTAACAACTTCTTCAGTTGCATACTGTGTGCCAGTAGCCCAAACTCCGCTAACCTTAAATCCTGCAACTATTTTGTCCCAAGTTGCTGTTGTAGTTGGATTTATATTGTCGTTGTCTGCTTTTGCTTTGTACAGTGAGCCGCCGTAGCTAACTACTTGACCAATCTTGTACTGTAGTACGCTAGACCAGTTGCCCTGAAAGTCAAAACCAGAGTTATAAATCTGCCACTTAGTAGCGTCTGTTGGCAAATTGCCAGTAGTAACACCTAGTGCAATATATACATTGCCACCGTAGTTAACAATGTCGCCTTGATAGTAGCCAGTTGCATTATTGTACACACCTTTATAAGAATTACCAGATGTTAGTAATTCCCAGTTAGCTGCAACTGTAGGCAGTGTATTAGACTGTGTTAGCTTAGAGCGATAGATATTATTTCCGTAAACTGCAATGTCGTTTACGAAATATTGTGTTGCTGGATTGTAGTTACCTTGGAATTTAATACCGCCAACATACAGCTCCCAATAGGCAGTATTAGAAGGTTGGTTACCAGTTGTTTCTACTTTTGCACGATAGATGTTTGCACCATAAGCAACCAAGTCATTAGGTACATACGCTGTTGCGTCATTGTACACGCTCTTTGGACTTACACCTTCAACAAACTTATCCCAATAGGTTGTGTTTGTTGGCAAGTTGTTTGTGCCGTCTTGTTTTGCTACGTATAGTGATCCACCATAACGTACAACGTCATTCTTTTGATAGATACCAGTATTTGAGTATTCACCCTCGTACTGAATACCGTCTAAAAATCTAGACCAGTATGTGGCATTAGGAGGAGTAATGTTTATAGAGTCTTTAATAGCAATATAAACAACACCACCATGTGCTATACCATCTCCAACTTTGTAGTTAGCAGTTGTGCTAAAAGTACCTAAAAAGTTGAAGCCTTCTACCATTAGTGCCCAATAAGCAGTGTCTGTTGGTAGCGTGCCAGCTGTTTTTAGTGCGTATGTATATACATACACATTACCACCGTACTTAACAATATCGTTTGATTCGTAAGTGGTACTGGCGCTCCAATTACCTGCAAAGTGGAAGCGTAATTTTCCTAGATCAATTAATTGACTCATATTATATTAGCCTCATTAATAAGTGTCCTTTATTGCCCCACTCGAACCTTACGGTATCTTTTGTCCAAAACCACTGTTTGTAATCGTATTTATCAATTACATCATCTGCAGGTAATGAAACTGGGGTATCCCCGTCTAAAATCTCTATGTCCAAATTGCCAGTGTCAGGATTTAGACGAAATCCGTAAAACACTTTGTCGACTAAATCTGTACCAGTATAGAATCCGCTCATCATGATACTCCTTGTAGTATGGAGAACACTGCGTCTATACTGCTATCTACTCTCGCAGATATAACTAATTTGTCCCCGGTATTTAGTACTAGCTTGTTTCCGCGCATTAACTCAAACGGATCGTTTGCTTCAACTCGCCTGTCTTTTTGAATATAAGTATCGTCAGTGCCTCTACGCAATATTAATGTAAACGGTACTGTTGTACTTAGTTTATTAGTTATACTGCCGCCAATTACGATGCTTTTTTCTGGTGCCGTAAAGCTGATAACTTCTGTGGTTCCTACGGCACGTGATATTGCGTTTACAAATGCTGTTGCCATAGTTTACCCCAGTGCTATTGCCATTACGATTGCTTTTTCAGTAGCAATGGCGTTAATTAATGCATCAACGCCACCGCCACCAGCCGTAATGTTATTTACTGTTCCGTCAGACTTTTTATAGTATAACGCCCCATCATTGTAGTTAATAGCTAATTCGCCAAACTCTAAATCTTCTGCCTCGGGGACTTTTCCTGGAACAGCGCTCCGTTTTAATTTAATTACTGGTTCAGCCATAAAGCCCCCTTGCTATTAATAAGTACCGCAATCAAGCTGTGTTAACTCTACACTACCATTTGTAACGGTAAACTGTGCTGCTACAAAACTTGCTAAACCTTTAATTAATGTTGTAGCTGTTGGGATTGCTGTTTGAGTAATCGCTGTAACTAAACCTTTACCGTTCACTGTAACTGTTGGTACTGTTATACTATTACCAAAACTACCAACGTTACTATTAACAGTAGCTAAAGTGATTGCTGCACTTACGTTTGCGTTACCGTCTACAGCTTGTAGTGTAGCTGTTGCGTCACCTGTTAAACTCAAATCGCGTGCTGTTTGCCACTTTGTTGCTGTATCTGCGTTACCTTTTAAGTTACCAAATACTTGTGCAACTTCTAGGTCTTTGTTCATTTGCCAACGATCATTACCGCTTGTGTACAGCAAGGTAGCTGGAACTGTTGGGCCCTTGATTGTTAAACCACCGCCATCCGCCATTGCAGCATTTGCAGCGTCTTTTGCCAGCTCAATATTTTTGTCACCAATTGCAACCGTTGTGCTGTTAACAGTAGTAACTGTTCCTAGTACTGTTAAGTTGCCAGTAATGCTAGCGTTGCCATCAATATTAATGTTGGCTGCTGTAATATCATTACTATATAGTACGCCGTTAATTGTAGCGTCATTAAAGGTAACATTACTTGTAGGGCTAACGGCCTGCGGTAAGTTAATTGTGATTGTGTTATTTGTAACTGCAGTGGTTACGCCAGTTCCGCCAACAACACTTAGTGTGTCGCTTAGCAGACTAACGCCGTCCGTTCCGGTATTACCGCTGATGTTTAGTGTAGTAGCTACACTGACTGTTCCTGCTGCTGTTAATCTACCTTTTGCATCTACAGTAAAAGTAGGAATGTCTGTTGCACTACCGTAGCTGCCGGCTGTTACACCAGTATTTGCCAGTGTAAGTGCAGCGCTTACGTTTGCACTGCCGTCTACACCAGTTAAGCTAGCGGTTGCATCACCTGTTAGCTGTAGTGTACGAGCATTTAGCCACTTAGTTGCAGTATCTGCATTACCAATCAGTGCAGCAGTAATATTACGTGCTGTAAAATCACCATTACTGTCGCGCTTGACTAGTGTGCCTGCTGTGTTTAAGTGTGTGGCTGCGTCAACCATATCTGTGTAACGCTTACCACCAATGATCACGTGATTTACTGCGTTACCGTTGGTTTCAAGACCCATACCAATGTAAAGTCTGTCACCGCCATTACTACCATTATCTGCAAGAGCACTGTAGGCTAACTCACCTGCAGCTAGTACTGCTGGGTTGCCGCTTAACTCACTGCGTTTAATTCTTAATAGAGAAGCCATAGTGTCTCCTTAAAACTGACCAGCTTCGAAAATTTGTTTTTCTAGCTTGTTAGTTGCTGTCCATTTTTGTGTTGTGGCATTATACACCAACAACCCGCCATCTTGTAGTTGTGATAAGTCAATGTCCACACTGTTTGTTATACTACTAACACTTGGCGGAGGCATCATACCAGTTACAACAATAGTTGCCTTTTTATCGTCAACAACTACGTTTTGTACTTGCTGCCTTTGTACAACTGTACTATTATTTGATTCTGTTACAACTACATCGGTCATCTTGTAACCTCCGGTACTAGTGTTAAGTTGCCTACTAGGAACGGTACTACGTTATTGCCATTGTATAACTCTAAGCTATACACCGCGGTAGTAAAATTAAAATTGCTAGTCACATTGGCTAGTAATGTAATTGTAATTGTTTTAAATGTATTGTCCAGTACTATTTGCCCTGCTTGAGAAGTTGCTTCATAAATAATTGTAGGGCTGTCTACTGTTTCGCGTATTTGCATTCTAGCACTATACGTGGTAATCGGTACTGGTTCGTTAAATTCTATAACGCCACCACTGGTAAACTGTGTATACTGTAAACTATTTACTTGATTTACAGTAATCGTATTATTCGTTGTATTGGTTGCTATGTGGTAAGTATCACCAATATTGTTGATTTCTTTCATACCGCCAGCACCTACCACTTTAAACCGCCAGTTATTTGGCAGATTGTGGTCCTGACTAGTAGTGATCACGCAAGGCGCAGCTTTTGTAATACTTTGAATTGGTACATAAACTTTTGTTTGTGATTCCCAACGATAAGTTTCCTGAAAGGTGCTGCCTTGATAAATCTTATAATTAATTTTAGCTGGTTGCATTGCTAGACACCTTTATCTTTCTTACAGCAGCTACTCGCTTAAATGCATTTAACTCATTAGTTAGTGCTATAACTTCGGTTTGCAGCTTGTCATTTTCTATACATAGCTGACGAAGTTGAGCATTTAATTGAATAATTTCTTGCTGCAATTTGTTAAGTTCTGTGCTCAGCACAGTATTCTGAGCGCTCATGCGTTCTAGTTCTTTATGCATTAACTCCATGACGCTATCACTAGTGTCTGATAAACGCCAATCTTTTACGAGTTTTTTAACACCAAAAGCTAGCGCAATTACTGCTAATGCAATCATAGAAATAGTTTCTATTGCCATATTACCACCTGCTCCTATAATTCATATTTTCCTTGTTAGCAGTAATATAGATATTTCTGCGAACTATATTAGGCTTTATACATTTTTACTGGCTTCCAGTATTGTTAAGAACTTTTGCTGACTACTACAGCAATTTGATATATTATACCACAAGGGCAGAATGTTGTCAATGCAAAAAAATACCCTGCCCAATAGTTTGAGCAGGGTATTTATGGAGCACTTTGTTTAGTAAAACATATTCATACCAGGCTCCATTGCCTGGGTCTCGTCAGAAGGTACTGTGCCGTCTCGTTGCTGTGCTGTATGCATGTATAATGAATACAGTATATTGTACAGCTCTAAGTGCGTCATAGTTTCACCAGTTAACTCACCTGTTTGTGGATTACGTAGGGGAAAAGTAGCCTGTGGATTAAACCGCTTTCTGCACATAGTAAACGGAGTTTTAATAACTTCCGTACCCATTACCATTACTTTTTCTTCATTAAAAGTAATAGTTGCTTGACCACCAAGGGGATTATCCACCATTATGCTATAGCAACGCTGCCATAGCTGACCTTGGCCTTTTTGTTCTTGATACTCTGCCATTTAATTTCCTTTATTATTAATTAGGCTCCGCCCGGGTCAAAATAAAACCAAGATTCTGCTAAAAATACTACAGTACTTTGCGATACTATTGGTGAACCAGTAGACGAGGTAGATATTTGTATAGTTACATTTATATAACTTTGTGTAAGATAGTAGTTATTACCAGTTTCAACCACATATACAAATGGTGCATTAGTAGTTGTACCGGGAGGACCATCTCCTAAAATTTCCATCCAACCACTAGTGCCGCCATTAGTAGCTAAGTTACTAGGCGACGAACCATAGCCACCTGTAGGACTAATAGATGACTGTGATGGATTAAATATAAACCTAACGTACTTTCCTACACCACTAGTACTACTTCTAGGAGTTATCCAGTCATAGGTATTTAAAAGCCCGTTAGCATACGTAGCATATCTACCGTCTTTGTAAAATATTACTCCTACAAACATATCAGTTGCATTATAATCAGCACCGCTAATCTGATCAGCATGTATAGCCAGTGGATTATACACAGTAGGTACTACAGTAGTATAACTAATTTGTAGGTTATTGGAAGCTGCACTGCTGCCACCTAAGTTGTTTAGGAAAGCTCCTGCTGGTACGCTGATGTTGGCAGTGCCACTGCTGTTAGCTGGCGGAGTGTAGGTAGCTGTAAAACTGGTACTACCATCTCCACCACTAAAGTTAGAGATACTACCTGCACTAACACTGATGTCGCTTTGCGTAAATCCAAACGCATTAGTGTTCATCTGAAATGTTAACTGTGCAGTTTGGCCTATGCCTAAATTAGCATTGTTAGTGCTAATAGTAACAGTTGGTGGGGAAAATATTGTTACAGTATATGTTCTGTTAGCACTAAAACTGGTATTAGTTGTGGCGTATACAGTAAAACTATATGTTCCACTAGTATTTGGTACGCCACTTAATGCTGCGTCATAAAAGAATGGGCCAAATGCTAGCTCGTTACCGCCAAAACTCATTCCAGGCGGAAGTGTGCCAGTATAACTAAATGTTGCAGGTGTTGGGGAACCATTTACTAAGATTTCGAAAGCTTCAAAATAATAGGTTCCTACTGTGCCATTAGCTATACTTGTAGGACTAATAGATGTGGCCGGTGTGGTGCTAGTATCACCAATGCTAACATCCAGTGCAGTAGCTACTACTGTGCCGCTAGTACTGCCTGTACGTAACTGTACTCGTAAAGTCTCGGTACCTTCAGTAAACGCGTCACTGCGTAGCGTTCGTGTAAAACTTCCACTATTATTGGTTACACTAACGGAGCCTATGTCAAGAAAATCCGTCATGTCATTACTATCAGCAAACCCGGCACCTGTAACGTGTGACCAGTATAGAGTACCAGTACCAAAATTAGTAGTTGTAACTGTGTACGTAACAGTAGGACTAGTAGTTTCGTTAACGTTTGCCACATTTCTAGTTAAACTGTATGTGGGTGCCGGTAGTGTATTGTAGTTGATAGTAAGTGTATTGCTGGCTGGATTTATGTTTCCAAAGCTATCGCTAAAAGTTCCGGACGCTACAGATATAGTCGCTGAAGCGCTACTATTAGCTGGTGGGGTATAAGTAGCAGTATAAGTTGTACCACTACCACTAAAACTTGTTAATGAACCACTACTAACTGTAACGTCAGCAAGCGTAAAGTTACTTGTAGACTCACTACTAGTAAACGTAATTACAGTAGTTTGGCCAATACCTAAATTTGTACTGCCTGCTGTAATGCTCATTGTAGGCTGTAAGGTATCATAACTAATTTGCACAGTATTGGAAACTGTATTTGCAACACCAGTTATACCGTTTGTAAATGTACCGGCCGGTACAAAGATATTTACGGTACCATTACTATTTGTAGGCGGTGTGTATATACCAGTAAATGTTTTATAGTTACTGGTGGATAAACTACCTAGACTACCTGCACTAACACTCACGGACGCGTTACTAAAGTCATAGCTTACTTCGCTAGTGACAAAAGTAATAGTAGCAGTTTGTCCGCCAGCCAGCACCGATACGTTACTACTTACTACAGCAGTAAATGTGGCTGACTTACCTCGCAAGTCATTCATGCTAATAATGGTTCCGCTACCAGGCTTTTGAGCTAGGTTACGAACATCGGTATCGTTCATGGCTATCAAAGCCGTTGCCGACTTTGATAGCTCCAAATTAACGTCCTGTAGTCCTATCTGTCCACTGGGTGTTGGCATTTACTAATTCCTTTAACTGATTTAGTTCTAGTCGTAGTTCTTTTATTGCTTCAATAAATAGTGGAGCTAATCTTTCGTATCTAACTGTAAGATACTCGTCACTGATTGGTGCAGCAACTACTATTTCTGGCAATACTTTTTGCACACCCTGTGCACTTACACCTACTTCTATACCTTTATCTTGATAGCCTAGTTGTTTAGCAGTTTCATTTGGTTTATAATAAAAACCGCTTAACGTGCACAACTTATCTAATGCATTAGTTATTGTGCCCAATTTAGTTTTTAATCTATCATCTGAATAGTATGCGGTAATGTTTCCAGTTGCACGAATTTCTCCTGTACCTCCGAAAGCAGCTGTACCAACTCCAAGAGTGGTTATAACTGTAGCCTGTAAATCAGTTACACCAGCCCATACTTTAATAGCATTAACATCAGTAGCAATATGTACATTAGCTTTTAAAGTACCAGGGTCTCCTGTATAGTCATTAGACCACTTACTAAAACTACCGGCAGTAGTTGAATTACCTAAATCTGCCTGACTTACTGGTGTGGCACTTAATCCTTGGCCAGCTCCTACCCTATTCATTTTAATAATAGCAGCGTTACCACCGGTCGCCAAAGCGGCAGTGGTGCGCATGAAATCGCCGCTATAGAATCCGCCAGCGCTGCCACTAAAGTTGTGGAATTGTCCACCCCAGTTTGATGTGCCCAGCGCAACGCCGGCAATAGCTCCAGCACCAGTAGCACCAGTAAATTCATCTGCTACAATTAAACCAAATGCTCCAGTATTACCAATAAAAGTACCTACAGTAGAATATCCTCTGGTTTGCGTACCCAGTCCAAAGCCAAAGTAACCTGTTCCAGGTGCAGTAGATTGGGTTCCTGATTGAATGGATGCTACACTTAAACTATTAGCAATAATTCTATTACCACTAATACTGTTTTCTACAATTAGTGAACCAGTAATATACGTAGTTTGGGCAGCCCAGTTAAACCCAGTATACCTATATACTTGTGAGGTAGCAGTACTAGTAGCTGTAACAGTTACTATATCGCCCGCAACTGGGTTTCTATTTATTACTGCAACTACTTCTGCATTACTTGGTGAGCCAGTTCCACTAGTTCTAGTAACCACAAAGGTTGCTGCACCAGGAGCACCGTCAACACCATTGGTACCATTGGTACCATTGGTTCCATTAATACCGTTAGCCCCATTAGTACCATTATATGCTCTAGCTGTAAGTTGATAACTAGTGTCATTCCAATTTAGTGTACTAGTAGTTGTACTACCTGTAACTGTTAGTGGTATTGTTATACCCCACAACACATTGCCTGGTGTAGTATCGGTAGGTACATAGGTAAACCAACCACTGGGAGCTGTATAACTACCGTCGCTCCAAGTATATGACGTGGGGGTTGGACGACTTGGTTGCGAAGTAGACCATCTATAGATGGTTGGAAAAGCCGACATTATACCAGCGGCACCTGTTTGGCCTACTGCCCCATCATATGCTACACTTAAGGTAGCTGACTTACTGAATGTTTGCCCAGTACTCTGATCGGTTACTGTAAGATTTACAGTAATAAAATTAATGCCCGAACCACTTGGTGTAAGTGTAACACTAGACGCGCTACTAGTGCTGGGCGTGGCGTTTGTAATAGACCAGCTATAGCTTGGAGAGCTTATATTTTGCGTAACCGCATTCAATGTTGCAGTTGTTGGTGAAAATATACCAGCAGTATTTACCTTAAAGTTAGTAATATTACCAATATCTACAGTTTTAGCAGCACTGCCTGTGACACCAGTAGCACCATCATCTACTACTGCAACAATTTCTTCATCTACTAGTGTGGTTGTTCCGCCTGCCAGGTACATTCTGGCACGAATAGTTCTAGTGTTTGCAGGTATAGTATATGTATACGCAGTTTCATTGCTAGCAGATGTATACTGATTAGTATAAGTACTACCGTCGGTACTAGTAGCAATTATTATTCTACCACTATAATCCTGCGGCGCGGCATCGCCTTGTTTAGACTTTAAGCTAAAAGTTACTGTACTAGGCGTAAACGCATCTGCTGTAGATTTTCTAACAGAACTGCTGCTAGCAATCATCCAGTAACTTACACTGTTTTGACCATCTTTGCTTACATTTACAGTCAAGACTTTGTCTAGCACTATACTGGTGCCTGTTACGGTTGCACGATATGTTGCGGTTGCAGTAGTCGAACTAACAGCGGTAACACTTATTGCTCCAGTAGTTGCATTTATACTACTGGTCATTCCAGTTTCGCTAACCTTGCTGTATGCAACTCCACTGGTTAGTATTTCTGTTCCACGAACTACCAAAAATTGACTTGATATTGGCAGCTGTCCGCTGTAAATAGTACCGTCGGACTGTGCTTGTATAGTCTGATTTTCGTTGGTCAAACCACCAATATAGCTGTCATCGCCTTCGGCTATGCTGTATACACTTAGTTCATCATAGGTGGTAACACCGCCTGTTCCAGTTACTACACACTTTATTAGCTTAGATGCAGTTGGACTAAATTGAGATACTACAAAAGTAGAGTTTGTTTGGCCGGACTGCAGTGTATTGTCTACATACCACGCATAAGTTGCACTAGGAACATTTATTACATTGGCTGTAATAGTAATAGTTGCTGGCGTTATGGTTCCGGTATTTTTCTGCTTTATAAACGCAGCTTTGTCAGCAGTTAAGTTTACAACTGGTGCATTAGACCCGGGAACTCCTTGAACACCTTGCTTACTTTTGCTAAAACTTTGTGTAACTACTCGCGTACCAGCAATACCTGCTTTAGTCTTGTAACTAATAGTATACTCTATAGTAGCAGTATCTTGCGTCATATTATTGTGTTGATCATACACAATACTATACGGATTTATAGTTGGAGTAGTGTCCGGAGTTATACCTGTACTATTAATATTAGTAATAGTCCAGCTGCCTGCGGAGTATGGACTGCTGTTATCTACTGGCAGCTTTGCTGAGCCTTCGTATACTTCAATGCCAGTACCAGTGTCAACATACTCTGTTGGATCTACAGCGCCTGCTGAATCTGCTTGCAGTTGAACTACTGGATTTGATATGTCTACTACAATAGCGTCGCTGCCATTATTTAATCGCCATACCGTATCACTGTCACTTACAGAACCAAGTGTAGCAGTTACTAAAGCATACGCAATGTCATTGCTAATATGAAATTGTGCATTTGTAATAGTGATTACATTGTTGCTTTGTGTAAAAGCAACGTTGCCTATAACTGTATTATCTGCCTTGTAGCCAACAACTGTAAAGTTGGGCGTGCCAGTTAAGTTTGTAAGTGTGGCCGTGTACACTATTTGAGGAATTTTACTCAAAGTAGCGTTAACGTCATCGTATACAAAGTTATTGGGCACTGACGTAAGTTTTAATTGTGGCGCATCTTGACCAATGCCGTCTACAATTTCCCAGTCCCGTAAAACCTCTACGCCGTCATATATAGCCTTAAAAGTAACCTTTGCAGTTCTTGCAGCGCCTGTCCAGCCGGTCGCAGTAAATACACCAGTAGTACTATTGATACTGGCTATGAGTCCATTTGTAGCACTGTTTGCGACCACACTGTACACCGGACCTTTAGGGTCAGCAGGAGTATTTGCACCTCCTGCTGTTACCTCAGTGCTGTAGTTCCACACTCTAAAAGTGCCTGTTGCATAGCTCCAGTCAGGAGTGTTAGCATTTTGACTACGCAGCAAATAGTGTGGATCGTTAGTTAATTCGCCATAAACTCTTGTTAACTCGTCATATGTTTTAGCAGACAACTCGTTAGAAATAGTGTAAACACTAGGATCTATTTTACTAATAAAAGCATAACGAACATAATACAGTGTATTTGTTTGTAAGTTATCAATAGTTACAGACGAGCCTACTCCATACTCAATTGGAGTAATATTTTGCGGATTAAATCCTTGAGTTGTGCTTAACCATACCTTAATACCAACTAAATCATCACGCACATCCGTGGTACGAATTGCATCATATCTAGTGCTATAAAGTAAGTGTAGGCGTCTTATACCTGGAAATAAACTTACTGACATAGTTATCCTTTTATGTAATAGTTGTTACAACTATTGTACCAAGCGCGCTTTCTGAGCTATATTCGCCGCTTCTGCTTATAGTTCTGCAAGCTACCCTATACGTAATTCCTGCTTGAGAAATTCTTGGGGGCGGCAGCTCCAATAAGTTAAATCTGGCTTCACTTGGGCTCTCTACAATTTTTATATTATTAGTGGTATTTGGAACTATATCCCAGAAATCTTCCACTCCCGTATCTTTATATAACCTATACTCGTAGGCTCTAAAGTCTGCATTTTTAGTGATAGTTTGTGGTACTTTTGCAACAATATAGTTTGTATCTAGATCTAATTCGACCGTAGGCACTGTTGGACTTAGTCCAGCCGTTCCAGCAACAAATACAAGCATAGGACTCCAGTTACCAAATACACTGCCGGTTCTGTTGGTGTATCTGCCGCGAACTTTATAAGTTTTTCCAGTTATTAGAGCTGTAAAAGTTATATTACCTTGCTGTTTCTCTACAGTATACAAGTTTGTTGGCGCATTGCTATTAAACTGCTGATCTCCTGGAATCATCTCGAACTGAACTAACTCTGCATTTCTACTATCATTCGCCGTGTTAGTGAAGGTTAGCAATGCAGCTGTTTGATAAGTTCCTACAGAAATTTGTTCACTAGTTTCACGAGTGCTTACTACACTAACAATTGTAGGATATCCAACAATTGTTGTATCTACAATACCCATAGATGGTAAGGTAATATTAGGATTATATACAAGTAAATCATTTGCTAAATTTGCTGTATATATTTGTGGACTGTAATCAGTTAATGTTATGCGTGCAGAAGTATTTGTAGTTGGTTCAATGGACAAAACAATTAATTCTTGCGTTTCTTTATTTATCTCGCCCAACATAAACAAGTTATCTACTTGTAGTTCCGCACTAGTAATACTTTCTTGTACAGTAATTGTATCAAAGTAACCAGTATTAGTTACAGCTGCTAGTGTTTTATATACGCTGCCACTACCAGGACTTGTAGTAATATTATTATTTCGTACAAGTATTCTGTAAGTTTTTCCAGCTTGTAGAGGTACTCTTTCAGTTAACTGAATAGTTTTAGTTGTATAATTTACGCTTTTAATCCTGCCACTGGCAGTTCCCCACGATGGAACATCGTGACTAACTCTTACCAAGTCTCCACGATTACAAACTAAATACTCAAAGTCAGTATTTATTGTATAAGTTTCAGGGCGAAGCTTTAGTTGTGCTAGGTGCCAGCGTGCAAGATGTAAAGCCTGAGTAGCGTTAGTTACACCAGGTAGTTGTAGTTCTTCAAAAATTTCTGCTGCCTGTTTACCAGGCTCTGTACCGTATTGGCTATATCCATAGTTGTATGCATATAACTCTTTTGGTTGATATGCATTTTCTTCGTCTTGTATGGTTACTCTGAAAGCGTGCGGAATTCTTGGCAAATTCTTAGTAGCCTCAAATCCCCAGCTATTGTGTGGAGTAAAATGCTGTACAACGTGAGTTCTTGGTTTATCAATAATCACGCTCCATTTGCCGTCTATATAAATTGGGCTGGCCTTTCCGGCTGCACATATATCGCGCAAAGTATCCATTATACTTTGCGTGCTAGTAATAACGGCATTATAGGTTAATTTAGGATTATTGGCTGTTGGTGTATTTGGATTGCAAAACTCGTGCCATTCTTGTATTTTTGCTAAATCTATATTTGCCTGCACGTCTTGGGCAAAGGTTGCAGTGCCCCACGTAGCTACTCTGTATACGTTAGCAGGATGTGTTAGTATGTATAAGAATAAACTTGCAGGATTATTAGTTTGTCCATATACCCAGTCTTGTGACGTTTTATTCCAGTCTAAGAACATTGTAGTTACAAGCGCATTTACACCGTCTACCTGGCCATTAGCTTTACTTGTACTCTGTACTTTAATAGCTGTTCTGGCTAAGTTACCTCTAGGTAACTTCTTTAGGGGAGGTTCAAAACTATTAAAACTAGTTGCAGAAGTTAGTGTAACTCTATTGTAGGTTCTGTACTCACTGTCTTCCGCTTCGTCTGGTTGAACGTCTACTCTGCGAACACGTAGCTTATACCTTGCTAAGTCTAGGCCGCGTACTCTGTAAACCCAGTTAAAAGGATCTTTACGCTTTACAAATAATCTATTACCTAATGTAACAATAGTTTGTGGGCCTAGTGCAACGTTTTCGCTTTCGCTGTAAGTTATTTCTAAGGCTACTCCTTTGTTACCACCAGTATCTGTTGCCTTAATATTAAGCGGATAGCTGCCCGCTTCAAAATATTCATAAGTTGTTGTTGTGCTACCCCAACTATCTTTTGGCAAGTTGAGTACTGTTGTAGTGCCTAATTTAATAGTAGCAGTATCGTCTACACTTGCTGTAAATGTATATATGCCTGACTTTGGTAAGGTTACTGTTACAGTAGTGTCCATTGTAGTACCAGTACCAACCCAAACATAATTATCTTTTAGGAATTGGTCCCAGCGACTATAATCACCTGGCTTAGTAGACCCAGTTACTGTTGCTAAACTAGTTTTAAATATACTGGTATTGCTTAGCCCTGATGTAGTTGGAGCATTTTGATACAGCAATCCGCCACTTACTTGTACAGTAACAATGCCCGCAAATATTTGACCACCCTCATAGTCGGGTAATCCTTTGTTTTCAAAAGTAAAGTTTAGTCCAGTGTAACCACCAGCCAGCCCACTTAAGTGATTAATAATTCTGTCTGGTTGATTTACAAATCCCACTCCGCTTTGTAAACAAATAGTGTAAAGCTTTGTATATCCTGGAGGAATTTGTGGTATTCTTGTTGCGGTATTATCGATACCAAGTAAGCTTCCTAGTCCTGTGCTTTGATAATAGTCTCTCAAAGACTGGCTTGGCTCACTATTTAAATTATCGGTAACCGCTCCCGAAAATTCTGTTATTACACTGCCAGGGCCTATGCAAATAACATGCCATCTATACAGCGAGCCAAAACTAACGAATTCATCGCCCACTGCACTTGGCGCAGTCAAGTCGCGTATAAAAGCTACCGCGTTAGTATTAGGTGTTGTGCCTGTACCTCCGGGGTTCCAAGGAGCAGTTTGTTGAAACGGATCACTGACCTTTGCTACTTGTATCTCAAAAGTAGCGGTTGCCTCGCTTATGGTGCCTGCGTCATTTCCTTTTGCCTTAATTCTTCGTAAGCCTTCTGGAAAATTAAAAGCAATATCTACGCCCGTACCCTGCTGCTCAAATGTAATCTCACGCCAAGGATTGCCGTCTGTGGTATTGTTTACCAGCTCACCTTGTTGCGAAAATATTTGCTCTACGTCTGTTGGATACAAGTTATTAAACGGTACAGCATGCTGAGCTGTTTCCGTTAAACTTCCAGGCAATGTTACTACTTGTTTGTCTGCATCCTCACCTAGATCAGCAAAATAATATGCCTTTAAGTCGTTTGCACCAACACAAATATTTTGTACATCCAGTGGACCAAATCCCCAAATAATAAGTAAGTTTAGGGTATTAGTGTTAGTTTGTGTTTCGATATACGGAGTTGCACCCAGTATACCACTAAATCTTACACGACCTAGTACAACTGGAATAGCTCCTAAACGGTTTGCTTGATTTGACGAACCGTTAAATAAACCCATTTGATTTGGCTGGCCAGGATCTTTGCCCATATCCGGCATGCGTACAGGTGCAATGGCGTTTACCAAGGCAAAACCTGCAGTTGAAATTATGGCTGTGCCTAGTGCTGCAGCTACTTTTGCGCTGGCTATGTCACCAAATAGTGTTGCACCTAATTGGGCACCATAAACGTTTGCTACAACTATTACAGCAATAAATAGAACCATACGCAAGGCATTGCGTCCTTGTGCAACGGTTCTGTAGCTTACTTGTTGTCCTTCACGCAG
>JACCED011579365.1_pt1 | contig 30662 bp, 28 predicted proteins | sample 7455021 | NCBI WGS metagenome assembly JACCED01 (sample SAMN15323456, study PRJNA562643) | freshwater metagenome | isolation source: river surface water | place: USA:Blue River Watershed | collected 2017-08-19 | reverse complement strand
GCGTCTGCGCATCCATCCGACCCTCGCCAGTGATGACTAAATCTGCACCTTGAACCGCGCTCGCTAAGCCACCGATGTTGGCGACGACTTCGGCACCCGGTTTGAAGGTCGTGCGCAGCCAGGCGTGCGCAGCAAATCCCAGTCCCCCCGCTGCGCCAGAACCTGGGGCATGACGCATATCGCGCCCAAGTGTTTGAGCGCAGACATCTGCAAAATGATTGAGTGCGGCATCAAGTATTTCCACTTGGTCTGGGGTTGCCCCCTTTTGTGGTCCGAAGATCGCTGAGGCCCCCTTGGTGCCGCACAATGGATTGTTGACATCAGAGGCGATGGTGACACGTATGTTGGCTAGTCGAGGGTCGAGTGCGCTGGCATCGAGTTTGACGAGTTGCGCGAGCGCTAAACCGCCTCGAATAAGAGGTTTGTCATGTTGGTCCAGCAGTCGTAAGCCCAGTGCTTCGAGCATCCCGGCGCCAGCGTCGTTTGTTGCTGAGCCGCCCAAGCCCAGAACGATGTGTTGAGCGCCCGAGTCCAGCGCATGGCGTATGAGTTCGCCGACACCGTAGCTCGTTGCATGCATGGGGTCGCGCTCGGCAGGCTTGATGTGTTCTAAGCCGGCGGCACAAGCCATTTCAATGACCGCTGTGTCCTCAGGGAGTCGTGCCCAGGTGGCTTCGATAGGACGTCCAAGGGCATCAAGTACGGTATTGACGCGACGCTCGCTCATGGTTGCACCGAGCACTGCCTCAACCGTTCCTTCTCCACCATCCGCCATGGGAACGCGCACAACCGTCGCCTGAGGAAGCGCGCGCTTGATACCGCGTTCGATCGCCAAAGCCACTTCGGGTGCGGAAAGAGACTCTTTGAACGAGTCTGGAGCGATGACGATTTTCATGAAGGTTGCAGTGTCAGCCTGAGGCAATGGGTTTAGTCAAATTTCTTTTGAACGAATTCGATTTTGTAACCGTCAGGATCCTCTACGAAGGCGATCACTGTTGAACCATGTTTCATCGGGCCTGCTTCGCGGGTGACTTTTCCGCCTAATTCGCGGACGCGATCACAGGCTTCGTAGGCATTTTCTACTTGTAATGCGATGTGACCGTAACCAGTGCCGAGATCGTAAGACGACGTATCCCAGTTGTAGGTAAGTTCGAGTGCGGGCCCGTCGCGCTCGTCTTGATAGCCAACGAAGGTGTTGGTGAAGCGGCCGGTTGGATATTCAGTGCTGCGCAGCACGCGCATTCCCAATACTTTTGTGTAGAACTCGATTGAGCGATCGAGATTACCGACGCGCAGCATGGTGTGAAGAATTCGCATAATGAAACCTCTGTGATGCCTACATTAAATAGGAAAAGATGGCGTCATAATAACCGCTTGGACGGCGGACTAGATCTCGGGAATGCCGTCCGGTGTGTGGTGGCGAAGTATATTTTTAGCCAGGTGAAAATCCGGATAAAGTTGTTCGACCTCAGACCAGAAGTCTTGGCTGTGATTCATTTCTCGTAGGTGGGCAAGCTCATGCGCGATGACGTAGTCGATCACCATGGGTGAAAAATGAATGAGTCGCCAATTCAGCATAATGTTGCCATCACTGGTACAGGAGCCCCAACGTGTCGCGGCAGAGGATAGGCGCCATCTTCGAATCGTGAGTCCTGTATTGGCTAGAAAGTGTTTGATGCGCACATCAAACCAGACTGCGGCGCGAGACTGCAGCCAGGCCTGCGTCATGTCTCGCATACGATGTGTGTCCGCGTCATTGGGCAGAGGGAGCCAAAGCGCTTGACCGGCTTGTGGGGCGTTAGGATCACCCTCAAAATACGGTGAGCCATGCGGAACGTGCGGTCCCGGTACGCCGCTGCGCAAGACGATACGACATCCCATGTAGGGCAGTTCGCCACCGGATTGCCAGCGGGTTTCAGCCATCGCTAAGCGTTGTTTGCGGGACTGCCAGTCCTGAAGTTTGGAGAGAATCCAGGGCATTTTTTCGATGACGGCGGCATCAATTTGGGAAAGCGTGACCCAGTTCGGGGCGGTGACGCGTAAGCCCTCGTCGAGAATGACGAAGCCAATGCTACGGCGCCGCGAGCGCATCAGGATAAATCCTACCGACTGGTCGCCGTGATGGACAACGCGCCATTTCGCGCCGAGAGGGATTGTTGCGGGCGCGATGGTCCAGCTTGGCTTGGGGCTGTCTGCGTCGGAAAGCAAAAGCTCGAGCTGGCTCATTGTTATGTTGAGTAGCGTTCGGGGTTTAAGCGTTGCATTTCACCCTCGATCCATGTCTGAACCTTTTCGTTCAGTTCTTCTGGTGTCAGGTCTGTTGAATCAATCGTAGGGCCGATAGAGACTGTAATGCAACCTGGCCGCTTAATGAAGGCGTTACGCGGCCAGCATTCCCCCGCGTTGTGCGCAATCGGGATAATTGGCGCACCCGTGCGTGTTGCCAATAGTGCACCTCCCATCTTGAAACGCCCTGTCTTGCCTGGTGCGATGCGCGTTCCCTCTGGGAACAAGATCGGCCAGCGTCCTTCGTTTAGGCGTTGTTGACCGACTTTCACAACTTGCTCGAAGGCATCCCGTCCCTTGCTGCGATCGATGGGGATCATCGCCAGGAGGGCGAGACCCCATCCAAAAAACGGGACGCGATGCAGTTCGCGCTTGTATACAAAACACACTTCGCGCGGAAGGTGTGAGGGCAAAAACAATGTTTCCCAGGCGGACTGATGCTTTGAGAGCACGATCGCTGGGCCATCGGGAAGGTTTTCCCAACCTTGTACTTTCCACTGGACACCGCAAATGACTTTCGCACCCCACACCGCGAGGCGTGGCCAGCCCATCGTCAGCTTGTAGCGCCAACTCAGTGATAGCGGCGCCCAAATCATGCAGGCAAAGGCGTAAGGGATCACGGTAACGATCAGAAAGAGCGTGAAAACAGTGGCGCGAAGCGCGAGCATCATTTAATTTGTCTCTGACAAAATTTGGTCTACCGCGTCGGCTAGATCCTTGGCGATGCGTGTGCCCGCAGGAAGGTCTCCCTTCGCGTGGGTCTTGCTACCGTTGCCTGTCTGCACAAGCCAAGGCAGGCAGCCTGCGGCAGCGGATGCCTTGAGGTCTCGCAAAGAATCTCCGACTGCTGGAACGCCCTCTAAGCTTGTGTCAAAGCGGTGCCCGATGTCATAAAACAAACCAGGGAGCGGCTTGCGGCACAGGCAGCTATCGTCAGGGCCGTGCGGACACACAAAAATAGCATCGACTGTGCCGCCTAGTTGAGCAAGCGCCTTGCGAAACTTTTGGTGAATGTCTGTCAGGGCTGTGATGTCGAACAGCCCACGTGCCAAGCCCGATTGGTTAGAGGCAATGGCGATCGTCCAACCGGCCTGATGAAGTCGAGCGATTGCTTCTAGGCTGCCTGGCAGAGGGAACCATTCATCGGGGTGCTTGATGTAATCGTCGCTATCCTCGTTAATCACGCCATCGCGATCGAGAATAATTAGTTTCATGGAGCAAGCCTTGAAATGTCTGCAACCTGATTCATGAGTCGATGCAATTGATCAAGCAATGCCAATCTATTGTTTCGGACGGCGATGTCATCGGTCATGACCATAATGTCGTTAAAAAACAGGTCAACCGCCTCTCTCGTTTGGGCCAAGGTGTCCATTGCAGCCACATAATCGCCCGCTTCAAACTGCTGTTGGGCAATCGGCTGGGCTTGCGAGACCGCTTTGGCGAGCGATTGTTCGGCCGCCTCAGTCAATAGCTTTGCGTCAACCGGTGCAAGTAGTCCTTCTGACTTCTTGAGAAGATTACCAATCCTCTTGTTCGCCGCCGCAAGGCTTGCCGCGCTCGGGCTTGCTGCGAATTTCTCTGCAGCAAGTACACGCGCCACGACTTGGTGCAGCGGAGGTGTGAGGGCGAGCACTGCTTCGACCGCGTTACGGTCATGCTGTGCAATCAACTGGTTGCGCAATCGCTCGAGAATAAAGTCTCGAACTTCGGGCACTGTTTGTTCTGTCAGTGTGCCGGCCGCAAACTGTTTGGCGCTGTGGGTCAGCAACGCCTCGAGAGAGAGTGGACCAGCACTCTGTATTTTTAGTACGCCACCCGCAGTGAGTTGCTCGAAAGCGCTGATGACACCCAGTGCGGCACGACGCAAACCAAAGGGGTCACGTTCGCCAGTGGGCGCTAAGCCAATACCCCAAATACCCACGAGCGTTTCGGCACGCTCCGCGATAAATAAGATCGTGGCGATCATATTGCTCGAGGTGATAGGTGCCTCTAGACGGATGCGATATTGTTCGGCGAGCGCTTGAACGACCTCGGGAGCCTCGCTGTCAGCGCGGGCGTAATAGGCCCCCATGATGCCTTGCAGTTCAGGAAACTCACCGACCATATTTGTTGTGAGATCTGCTTTGGCGAGTTCAGCAGCGCGCTCAGCGAGAGCTGAATCCGCGCCCAGTGTCTTGGCGAGGTAGACCGCAATCGCCCGAACACGACCCACGCGCTCTAACTGCGTGCCTAGTTTGTTGTGATAGACGATCGAGTCCAATTGGGCGACACGCGCGTGTAAGGGCGTTTTGCGATCGGTTTCAAAGAAGAACTGCGCATCGGCCAGACGGGGGCGCACGACACGCTCATTACCTTCGATGATGGCGCGCGGATTGTCCGTGGGCATATTGCTCACGATCAGGAACTGATTGGTGAGGGCCCCGGTGTCTTTGTTAAACAGGGGAAAATATTTCTGATTCAGCCGCATTGTCAGAATCAGACATTCCTCTGGCACTGTGAGAAAGCGCTCCTCAAATGTTCCGACATAGACTGCTGGTGCTTCGACCAGGGCAGTGACCTCGTCGAGCAGTGCATTCACTTCTGGGCTTGTGCCAAGACTGGCTTGAAGTTTTTGCGTTTGGGTGTTTAACAATTCAGCGATTTGCGCACGACGCAAGGCAAAGCTGGCCGTCACCTTGCCGGTGCTTGCTAGCTGAGTCTCGTACGTGTCTGCGCTGTCAATGGTTATCGAGCCGGGATGCAGAAACCTATGCCCAAATGTTTGTCGGCCGGACTCCAACCCAAGAATCGTTGCGGGAATAATTTCCAAGCCATGTAAGGCGATGAGCGCGTGCGCAGGGCGTACAAACTTGACTGCCGTTTCGCCGTCTGCAAGTTGATACTTCATCACTTTGGGGATCGGCAGACCGGCAATGCTCGCTTCGATCGCGCCTTGTAAAGCGTCGATGAGTTTTGCTCCAGGGGCCGTACCACTTGCGACAAGATATTCCTGCTTGCCATCTGACTCGCGCGCAAGTGTGCTGATGTCCATAGACTCCCAGCCTTTAGCGGCTAGTTTTTTTAGCAAGGCCGGTGACGCGCCGCCGCTTGCGTCAAGCCCAACTTTAACGGGCATGAGCTTTTCAGAGTATGACTGGTCGGGTGCAATGGGCAGGACAGCACTCAGTCTGACTCCGAGCCTGCGTGGTGTTGCAAAGGGTTCGATGGAACAGTGCGCCTCGGTGAGGCCCAATGCGCTGAGCGCGTCATGCAGGCCTTGTGCAAACGCTTGGCCAAGCTTAGGGAGTGCTTTGGGAGGAAGTTCTTCTGTAAAGAGCTCGACAAGAAGGGGGCGGCTAGACATTAGTTTGCCCCTTTGTTTGCATGCAACATGGGGAAGCCCAGTTTTTCGCGTGATTCAAAGTAGGCCTGTGCAACAGCGCGCGACAGGTTTCTGATCCGACCAATGTAGGCGGCACGTTCTGTCACGCTGATTGCTCCGCGTGCGTCGAGCATGTTGAACGTATGGGCAGCTTTCAAGGTCGCTTCATAAGCAGGCAACGCCAAGGGTACGTCCATGAGTCGTTTGGCAAGTGTTTCGAAATCGGTGAAGTGACGAAACAGAGTCTCGGCCTCCGAGTGCTCAAAGTTGTACGTCGACTGTTCGACTTCATTTTGATGAAAGACGTCACGATATAGAACTTTGCCGCGCGGGCCCTCGGTCCAGACGAGGTCATAGACGCTTTCAACGCCTTGCAGATACATCGCGAGGCGTTCAAGGCCGTAGGTAATTTCTCCGGTCGTGGGGGTGCAGTCTAAGCCGCCTACTTGCTGAAAGTAGGTGAATTGCGTGACTTCCATCCCGTTGAGCCAAACCTCCCAACCTAGTCCCCAGGCGCCGAGGGTTGGGTTTTCCCAGTCGTCCTCGACAAAGCGAATGTCATGCTCTGTTGGGTTGATTCCCAGAGCCACGAGTGACCCGATGTAAAGGTCCAGAATATCTGGTGGAGCTGGTTTAAGGACTACTTGATATTGATAATAGTGCTGTAGGCGATTTGGATTTTCACCATAGCGGCCATCTTTAGGCCGGCGTGAGGGTTGTACATACGCCGCACGCCAAGGCTCAGGGCCAATTGCCCGTAAAAAGGTTGCGGTATGGGAGGTGCCAGCACCGACCTCCATGTCGTAGGGTTGCAGTAGGGCACAGCCCTGTTTGTCCCAGTATTCTTGCAGGCGCAGAATAATTTGCTGAAAAGTGAGCATCGAGATATTTAGTTGGGTCGGTAAGCGTGCCATTTTAGCTCGCGAGCGGCTTCGATGTGGGCGATACGGGGTAGTTCGACGCTCGAGCTACGCGAATCGCCTATGATTTAGCCAATCTGGTCAAAATCCTACCGTTTTAGCTTTGTTTTTAAGGAGTTTGCATGTCGAGTCTGGTGAGTGTCGATGAAGCGGATGGCGTACTAATCATCACGATTAATCGCCCCGAGGCGCGCAATGCCATTAGCTTTGAAACAGCGCAACAATTGTCTGTTGCCTTTGAAACGCTTGATGCTAGAGAGGACTTGCGCATTGGGATCTTGACTGGTGCCGGAGGGACGTTTTGCTCGGGAATGGACCTCAAGGATTTCGCCAAGACCCGTAAGCGCTCTTCAGTGCCGGGCAAGGGCTTTGCTGGTCTAAATGAGGCGCCACCTCAAAAGCCCTTGATCGCTGCCGTAGAAGGCTTTGCGGTCGCGGGTGGTTTCGAAATGATGCTGGCCTGCGATCTGATCGTGGCAGCGAACAACGCGATGTTCGGGTTGCCCGAGGTTAAGCGTGGTCTGGTTGCCGGAGGTGGTGGATTGGTGCGTCTCCCACGGCAAGTCCCGTATCACATTGCCATGGAAATTTTGCTGACGGGGGATATGTTCCCTGCGTCGCGTGCGCAGCAATACGGATTGATCAATGTGCTGACCGATCCAGGGCAGGCCCTGGGAGAGGCCATGAAGCTAGCCCGCAAGATCTGCGAAAATGGTCCCTTAGCGGTGCGCACATCGAAAAGCGTGCTGGTGCAGGGTTTAGATTTTCCCGCTGCAAAAATGTTCGATTTGCAACGTCCCCTCACGGATCATATTTTTATGTCGGACGACGCCAAAGAGGGCGCGACTGCGTTTGCAGAAAAACGTAAGCCAGTCTGGCGTGGTAAGTGAGAGATGTTGCGGTGTTATTGATTTCAATTATTGTTTCGTAAATAGGTACACATATGTCCGTCACTATTAAAGAAGAAGATTTTGTCGCCTCGATCGCTGATGCGATTCAGTTCATTAGTTACTACCATCCAGCCGATTACATCAAACACCTTGCGCGTGCCTATGAGCGTGAGGAAAGTCCTGCTGCCAAGGATGCGATCGCACAGATCTTGACCAACTCGCGCATGAGCGCAGAGGGTCGTCGTCCGATTTGTCAGGACACGGGCATCGTCAATGTATTCTTGAAGATCGGTATGGGCGTGCGGTTTGATACCAAGCGCACCATGCAGGAGCTATGCGATGAGGGTGTGCGTCGTGGATACTTGAATCCCGAAAATCCACTGCGCGCGTCGGTCCTTGATGATCCGATTTTCTTGCGTAAGAACACCAAAGACAATACACCCTGTATCGTCAGTGTCGAGTTGGTGCAAGGCGACACGGTAGATGTGCAGGTCGCTGCCAAAGGCGGTGGTTCAGAAAATAAATCGAAACTCGCGATGTTGAATCCGAACGATTCGATTGTGGATTGGGTGCTGAAGACTGTTCCGACCATGGGTGCCGGTTGGTGTCCGCCTGGCATGCTGGGCATTGGTGTGGGCGGGACTGCTGAGAAGGCTGTTTTAATGGCCAAGCAATCGCTCATGGAAGACTTGGATATGTACGAACTGCTTGAGCGCGGACCTAAAAACAAGATCGAGGAGCTGCGTATTGAGCTCTACCACAAGGTCAACGCACTGGGTATTGGTGCCCAAGGGCTCGGTGGTCTGACCACAGTGCTGGATGTCAAGATTCAGACCTTTGCGACTCATGCAGCGTCTTTCCCTGTTGCAATGATTCCAAACTGTGCCGCCACGCGCCATGCGCATTTTGAGTTGGACGGATCAGGACCAGCACATCTGCATCGTCCTTCGTTGTCGGACTGGCCTGATGTGCATTGGGCGCCAGACTACAAGTCCTCAAAACAGGTTGACTTGAACAAACTGACACGCGAAGAGGTTGCGAGCTGGAAGCCAGGTCAGACGCTTTTATTGAATGGCAAAATGCTGACAGGACGTGATGCCGCGCACAAGCGCATTCAAGACATGTTGGCTAAAGGCGAGAAATTGCCTGTCGAATTCCACGGCAAAACGATTTACTACGTTGGCCCTGTGGATCCCGTCGGTAACGAGGTGGTTGGACCAGCGGGCCCCACGACCTCCACGCGTATGGATAAGTTCACAGACATGATGCTTGAGCAGACAGGTTTGTTCGCGATGATTGGCAAAGCAGAACGTGGTCCAGCCACGATCGAGTCCATTCGTAAACACAAGTCGGCTTATCTAATGGCTGTGGGGGGGGCTGCATACTTAGTCTCTAAGGCGATTAAAGAGGCGAAAGTGATAGGTTTCGCCGATCTGGGCATGGAAGCGATCTATGAGTTTGATGTCGTCGATATGCCAGTAACGGTGGCCGTTGACTCAACCGGGACCTCGGTGCATACAACTGGCCCCAAAGAGTGGTCAGCCAAGATCGCGGGCATCCCTGTCGTCACCGCGTAAACGCGCAAGCGCCATGTCTCGGAGTTTCACGCGCTGAAACTTCAAGCCATTGGCGCTTTGCGTTGCTGGAAATGCCTCGATAAACCAAACATGAACGGGCACTTTGAATGCTGCAAGCTGTTGCGCTAGCTGTGCGCGCAAGCGGCCCGCATCGGGTGTTGGCTGACCCGGTTTTGTTATGGCAAAAGCGACGGGCCTGAGCTGCCCGTTGATCTCGACGCCCACCACCTGAGCGCTTTCGATCCCAGCTTGTTCTGCGAGCGCATGTTCAATTTCACTGGGATCCACCAAGAATCCACCCAGCCTCATTGTGTCGCCCATTCGAGATAGGTACACAAAGCTTGCATCCTCCCGCAAATAGCCAAGGTCACCTGTTTTGAAATAACCGTCTGGGGTGAACGCGCTTGCGGTAGCTTCTGCGTTGTTGAAGTAGCCTTTAAACAGTGTTGGGGAAAAAATTTCTATTTCACCTGGTATCTGAGGGGCACAAAGCGCATCTGTGTCGATATCACGGATTCTGACTCGGGCGCGTGGGCTTGCGGCGGGCGTACCCCCGCCTTGCGCGCGGTCTTCTAAAGGCAGCGCTTCACGTTGCAGCGCAAACAGGGCATGCACTTCACTCGACCCATAGAGGCCGCGCAGTGGAAAGCCTCTGGCCGCAAGCGTTTGCGCTAACTCGACAAAGCCTGGACTAAACGAGGCAAAACCGAAGAGCCGGAGACTGGGAAAGGGAATGTCACAGCGCTCTGCACGGGCGAGGGCTTGTTGGTCGACATGCTCGATGAGTCGGCGCAGCATTTCGTCGCTGCCAAAAATGTGGGTAACGCTCTCGCCCTGAATAAGTGCACTTGCGCTCGCGGCGTCAAAAAAATCCATGAGTACGAGCGGCATGCCCGCCGCAATCGCAGCCAGAGCGCTGTTGAGTCCAAAGACACCGCAAAAAGGTAGAGCGCAGAGCAGGCGATTACCCGCCTGTTCAAAGTCGTAGCCGTGTGCCACATCTCTTGCGTGCTCGGTGAGCGTGCGTTGCGTGTGCATGACGAGCTTTGGACCTTTGGTGGTTCCGGAGGTCGTAAAGAATGCTGCGAGAGCGTCTGCATGCACCTCATCATTCGTTGGGTTTGGTTGATGTTGCCCTAAAGGCGTGTGATCGCTTGCAATGGCATCAAAGGCGATGACGGGCTTGCCCAACAGCTGGCTAGGGGTGTCGTGTCCCGCGTCGAGCATGACTATTTTTTTTAACCAAGGCAGTTGCTTTCCATCAACGCCCTCGATCACTTGTGCGAAATCAATTTTGCGGAAATTGAGTTGTAAGACGAGTAGTGACGCTTGTGAATTACCAAGAATGTTTTGCAGTTCATGACTGCGATATTTTGTATTGACAGCAACGAGGGTGGCCCCGAGTCTTGCGAGCGCAAAAAACAGGATGAGCCATTCCGAGCGATTGACGAGCCATACGGCAACTCTGGAACCCTGCACAACACCTTGGCGCGAAAGCCACGCACAAGTTTGGGAGACGTGCGTATCAAAGGCGCTGTAACTTAACGCCCGCCCGCCTTCTATCAGAATGCTGCGTTGGGGAAACTGTGTAAGATGAGTACGATAAAGGGAGGCAAGTGACCCTGCAACGGACATCTCAATAGAGCTCCATGAGCTCGGTGTTGTTGCTGAACGCCTCAGGGGTGCCTTCCCGGATAAGCTCACCGGATTTCATCACAATGACACGATCAGAGATCTTGAGTGCCTCACGTACGTTTTGTTCAACAATCAAGATCGACATCTTGCGTTCTTGTTGAAGCGCGCGAATGGGTCCCACTAGATCTTGAAAAAGCTTAGGGGCGAGACCGATCGATGGTTCGTCTAGCAAGAGGCATCGCGGTTGGCTTAGGAGCGCACGCCCAAGCGAGACCATTTGTTGCTGCCCGCCCGAGAGGGTGCCGGCGCGTTGCTGATAAAACTTTTTGATCATGGGAAGAACGCTCATGACCCAGTCTAAACGCGCAGCTTGCTCTCCGGCAGGAATGCCATTGGCCCAAAAGCCTAGTCGCATGATTTCGGCAACGGTCAGTCCTGGAAATACGCCACGACCCTCGGGCACAAGCGCGATGCCCGCGGCATTCATGCCACGAGGGTCTGGTCGGTCAATAGTCTGTCCCTCCAGCAAAATAGAGCCACTATCGAGTGGGACCAAGCCAAACAGAGCTTTGAGCAATGTCGATTTGCCCGCACCATTGTGCCCAATCAGACAAAGCACTTCGTTGTGGGCCAGATTGACACTGAAGTTTTCGAGGACAGGCCGGCCGCCATATCCGACTCTCAGGTTCTTTGCTTCGAGAAAGTTGGTTTGGCTCATGAGCGGTCTCCAAAGTAAATCGCCGCCAGATGTGGGTCTTTGAGGATGTCTTGCGAGCTACCTTGGGCTAAGAGCTTACCTTGATCTAGGAATGCTACGCGGTCAGAGAGCTTAATGACGATGTCCAAGTTGTGCTCGATGATGCATATCGTGATCCCACGCTTGGCATAGTCGCGCAATAGTGCGACGAAGCGATCGAAGGATCGTGGGTCCAAGCCCGAAGCAGGTTCATCGAGCAGCCAAAGCTTTGCTTCACTCGCCATGATCCGTGCGAGGCTTAAGAACTTACGCTCGGCGTAGGCCAGATCGACTGCGCGTTCGGTGCGCTTCTCGATTAACTGCGTTTCTTCGAGGATCTCAGTGACGCGCTTCTCTGCCGCTTGTCGGCCGCCTTGCCAAAGCCAGCTGCTACGTTCCATTACCGTCATGACGTTCTCTTCAACGGTCATTTGGCTAAAGAGACGCAGATCCTGAAAGGTGCGGGCGATTCCCATGCGGGCAATCCGCCATGGTTCAATGCCTTTGAGCGGTTTGCCGAGCCAATGCACGGTACCGCTCGATGGGACTAAGTGTCCGGTGATCAGGTTAAACAGAGTGGTTTTGCCCGCTCCGTTTGGTCCAACAAGCGTTGTAATAACGCCAGCCGGTAGGTCGAGCGTCACGTCGGATATGGCCTGTAAGCCACCGAAATTCTTATTGAGATTCCGAATCTCGAGCAGGATCTCTTGCTTGGTCGTTGTTGTCATGCGGATTTCTCCTTGCTACGTCCGCCAACTAATCCACCTGGACGGAACATCATGAGCAACATCATTGCGAGGCCATAAATGATTTGCTGGATTGTTCCCAGCTCAGCAGGTGGCAAGAAGGGCAGGTAGGTGAGCGCGGCCGGCAGCGACATCAGTAGCGCGGCTCCTACGATTGGCCCAAACAGAGTGCCCGTGCCACCAATGATGACCATTGCCATCAACAGGATCGACATCTCTAGTGTGAAGCTTTCGACGTTAATGAAACTCATGTAGAAGGCGTAGAGACACCCGCCAATGCCAGCCAGTCCGGATGACACAGCAACCGAAAGAGTTTTGATTGCATTGACGTGTTTGCCATAAGTTTGTGCGGCAGATTCACTGTCCCGAATCGTCATGAGGCTTCGACCAAAGCTGCCACGAACAAGCAGTGCGGTGATGCCGATCATGATGAGCAATACGACGACTGCAAGTGCGAGGAAAGCCAAGTCGTCGTTAAAGGTGTATCCCATTAACTTCGGTCGTGGAATACCAATCATGCCGCCCAGACCCCCAGTGGCTGCTTTCCATTCCGAAAAAATAGTGACCCCAATGACTTGAAGCCCTAGCGAGGCTGCGACAAAGTATTCGCCACGGACGCGCAATGCGGGGAGTGCCAACGCCATGGAGAGAATGGCTGAAACGGCTGCCGATGCGCCCATGCAGATCAGTAGCGAATCTGAAGCATTCAACGCGATGTAGGCCGTCACATACGCGCCAACCCCAAAGAAAATGGCATGTGCCAACGAAAAGATGCCGGCGTAGCCCATAATGAAGTTTAAGGTCAACGCCAAAATGCCGTTGATGCAAAAAAGTACTGCAATGTTTTGTAGATAGGCAATCATGATGTGTTCCTCTTCACGACACTACAGCTCGACCGTACACGCCACCAGGACGGAACAGGATGAACAAGAACAGGATGACGAAGGTCACGGCCTCGCTCCATTGCGGGTCAATGAAGGCCAGACACAGGTTCTCGGCTAGGCCTAACAGCATGCCTGCGACCGCGGCACCGCGCAGGCTACCCACACCGCCCACAATCGTGGCAGCGATGCTGATGAGCATGATGTGATGTCCCATGGCTGGGTTGAGGCCTGAGGTCGCCGCGGTCAGAATGGCCGCTGGTACAACTAAGATTGAGCCGATCAAAAAGACGTACTGAGAAAGTCGTCTCGGTGTGAGGCCATAGACTTCGATAAGCGCGGGATTTTCACCCAACGCGCGCAAAGCGATGCCCAGATTCGTACGGGTCAGTAGCCATTGCAAAATAGCGAAAGAGATGATTGCGCAAACGATTACGACAGCTGCAATTGGTGCAATGAATAATCCGGGAAAGACTTCCAGACTTTTGCTCAAGGGCGTAGAGACCGTCACCATTCCACGTCCAAAGACAATGGAGATGACGTTTTGCACAACAATCGCCGCACCAAAGGATGCAACAAAAACTGTAAAAAATGAGCCTTCGTGGCGTTGAATGATGGCGTACACATAGCGATCAAGCAACACGCCAAAGAGGCTGGCAGCGACTGCAGAGGCAATTGCCGCAAGCGGCCAATACCAATGCAGTACTGAGTAGCACTCATAAAAAATAAAACCAGCGATCGTAAAGGTTGCCCCATGTGCTGCGTGAAAAATCCGGGTCATGCCAAAGATCAGCGAGAACCCGGCAGCAATCAGCGCATAGAGCGCGCCGGTCTGCAAGCCATTGGCTAAAAGTTGAGCAAACAACATGGGGCGTTTTCCTATTATTTTCCGGCCACTACGACTTTGCTTGTGCCGTCACCGACGACTTCGTTAATTTGAATAGGTGACTTCACAGTGCCGTCATCTGCAAAGGATACTTTCGCCCCAACGAACTGGAATGACTTCGTCGCTTTGCGCTGCGCCAACAGGTTTTCACCCGTAACAGGCTTGCCGGCCTTCTCGAGTGCGGCAGCTAAATCGGCAAAGGTCAGAACGGCGTTGTAATAGTTCAAGACATACATATTTGGCTCTTTGCCATATTTCTTTTTGTAGTCTTCTTCTACACGCTTCGTCAGAGGATCGCTTTTGTCTGCGGTGACTTGCTGACTTGTGTAATAGAGGCCCTTGGCTTCAGGTAAGGTCAAGACCGAAGGCAACGACATCGCAGAGTAGCTTGCCAATGGCTGGCTGATACCGTTGTCACGCAACTGCTTGACGAGTTGAACCTGCTGGTTACCGTAGGTTGCAATGTAAACAGCGTCTGGCTTGGTGTCACGCACGCGTGCAGCAACGCCTGAGAACTGTTGTGCGGTTGTTGGAATTGAGAATGAGCCCACCAGTGTGCCACCGGCAGCTTTCACTTCTTTGCCCAAATCTGTCAAGATGGCTTGTCCGAGAGGATCGTCGACGTAAATCAGTGCAATACGCTTAAAGCCCTTTTCCTTGACCAGGAAGGGGGCCATGGCGATGACTTCGAAGTTTGCCAATGGAATGGTGTTCCAAAAGTATTCGCCGAGTGTTGCTAGGTCAGGTCCCACACCGCCGCCGTTAACCATCACTGTCTTGGTGCGCGCGCCAACTGGTGCGATTGCCTTGGATACCCCTGTGAATGCGGACAGAACGAAAGGCACTTTACTGACGTTAATCAGTTTGTTGGCAGCGATCACTCCTTGTGCAGGAAGCGCCTGACTGTCTTCGTAGATGATGGACAGTGTGCCCGACAATTTCTTGTCCGCATTAATGTGCTCCACCGCCAAATTGGCGGCTGAACTAAACACTTGACCGTATTCAGCATTTGCGCCGCTCATGGGGAATGCCGCGCCGATGGTGTAGTCCTTGGCGAGCGCTGGGCCCGCCAGAGCCGTTTGCAGCAGGGCTAGACCTACAAGTAGTTTTTTCATGATGCTGTGTCTCCTAGTTATAAAAAATGACTGCTGTGTCGTGCGTAATTAGGTTCTTCCAAGTATCTCTTTGAGAATCTCGTCCGTATGTTCGCCCAGCATGGGTGCTGAGCGTTTGTACTGAATCGGCGTTGCGGAAAAATGCATTGGGCTTGCGGTGGTGGGCGCAGTGCCGCCCGTCGGATGCGGGATATTTTTCCAAATATCTCGGGCGATCACTTGCGGGTGCGCAAAGACCTGATCGATTGTCTGGATCGGGCCGCAAGGCACACCGACCGCCTCGAGCTTTGCAATCCACGTGTCGCGCTCACCGGTCGCCATGATTTTTTCTAAAAAAGGAATCAACTCGCCGCGATTGATAATGCGCGCGCGATTCGTGGCGTACTTCGGGTCCGTGCCGTATTCTGGGATGCCGAGCGCGGCGCAATAAGAGCGAAACTGTGAGTCGTTACCCACTGCAACGATCATAAAACCGTCTGAGGTTTTAAAAACCTGATAGGGGACGACGTTCTGGTGCGCATTGCCAGCGCGCTTGGGTGCTTGACCTGAGGTCATGAAATTCAGGTTTTGATTTGCCAACATCGAGATGTGGCAATCCAGAAGTGCGATGTCGAGATGTTGCCCAAGACCACTGTGGTTGCGCTCCTGAATTGCTGCGAGAATCGCAACTGACGCATACATTCCTGTGATGATGTCGGTGACTGCCACGCCAGCCTTCTGCGGACCGCCACCAGGTAGATCATCGCGTTCGCCGGTAATGCTCATGAGCCCGCCCATACCCTGGATCATGAAGTCGTAGCCAGGACGATCTGCATAGGGTCCTGTTTGTCCGAAACCTGTAATTGAGCAATAGATCAGTTGGGGAAACTCATCTTTCATGCTTTCGTAGTCAAGGCCGTACTGCTTGAGACCACCGACTTTGAAATTCTCAACCAATATGTCGCAGTGCTTGGCGAGTTCTTTGACGAGTTCGACTCCCTTGGGACTCGCTAGATCAATTTCAATTGAGCGCTTATTGCGATTAGTGCTGAGGTAGTACGCCGCTTCTGTCGTATCTTCGCCGTTCTCGTCCTTCAAGTAGGGTGGGCCCCAGGCGCGGGTGTCATCGCCTAGCTTAGGCCGTTCAACTTTGATGACGTCAGCACCGAGATCGGCAAGGTTTTGCGTGCACCAAGGCCCAGCTAATACGCGCGACAGATCCAGTACCCGAATTCCACTTAGAGGTGCGCGTCGCGTCATGCTTTGATCCCAGCAAAACCATGGCTCAAGACAACGACGTCGCGCTCAGCGACTTTGGCTCTGAAGCGAACTGACTCGTTTGTATCTTTCCAGATCTCGCAGACCAGCGTTTCGCCCGGAAAGACGGGGGAAGAGAAGCGCGTGTGCAGTGCGGTGAGTCGCGAAGCATCGTTGTCGCAGGCCGCTTGAACAATTGCGCGCGCTGCGACACCGTATGTGCATAGGCCATGCAAAATCGGACGTGGGTAGCCCGCACGTGTCGCGACAGCTGGATCTGCGTGCAACGGATTGTTGTCCGCACACAAACGGTAGATCAATGCTGCCTGCGGTAGGGTGGGGATCGCACAAGTCATGTCAGGTGCACGGTCTGGCGTTGCTTCGAGCGCTGCGGGGCTTTCGTCTGAGTGACTCAGCCCGCCGTCGCCACGGCAAAACGTTGTTGATCCTAGCGTCACCAATAGATTGCCGTCGGCATCGTGCAGAGTGCGCTCGCTGACCACGAGCGCGCCTTTGTCTGCGCCTTTGTCGATGACGTGGGTGATGCGTGTGCGTCCAATGACTCGGCCAGCGGAGGGCAACTGGCGATGAATCGTCAGTCGTTGCTCGCCGTGCACAAGCTTGACCCAATTGATCCCGGCTTTGGGATCTTTCATCCAAAAACCTGGGTAGCCTAGCACCACCGCCATAGTGGGGAACGCTTGAAGGTCTTGCTCGTAGACGTATTTCAAGTGGTCAGGGTTCGTTGGCTCCTGACCGAACCCGATGCCAAGTGCATAGAGAATGCTGTCGTTCTCTGTGTAGGTGCGGTCAACCTCTGGAAACTTCCAGTTTTTGATGAGTTGGTAATCCATGATTAGATCGGATCCCAGTCAATCGCGTCGGGTGAACGCTCAAGCGCCATGAAGTGATGCTTCATGGCTGGTGCAGCGATCTCGGCAATTGCTTCAGGCGTCCAGCCTGTGCTCATGTGTACAGAGCGAATAGGGCGAGGCTGGCTGAACAACATAATTTCGTTTGCGCGCACACCAAAGATTTGGCCTGTGACTTCGCTGGCCTTTTCGCTGCCAAGGTAAACCGCCATGGGCGCAATTTTATTAGCCTCCATCTTTTGCAGTTTTGTGACGCGTGCTTTTTCTTCGTCTGTGTTTGCTGGGATTGAGCTCGTCATGCGGCTCCAGGCAAACGGAGCGATACAGTTCGAGCGAACGTTGTAGCGCGCCATATCCAAGGCAATTGACTTGGACAAGGCGGCAATTCCGAGCTTGGCTGCAGAATAGTTTGCCTGGCCAAAGTTACCGATCAGGCCTGATGTCGATGTCATGTGTACAAACGCACCAGACTCTTGCTCACGGTAGTAGTTTGCCGCTGCGCGGCTGACATAAAAGGTGCCATTGAGGTGTACATCAATAACTTGTGTCCACTCTTCTTCGCTCATCTTGTGAAAAACTCGATCGCGCAGGTTGCCAGCGTTGTTGACAACGATATCGATCCGACCGAATGCCTGCACCGCAGTTTCGATAATATTGTTGGCAGTCGCACGGGTTGCAACGCTATCTGTGTTGGGTACTGCTTGCCCGCCGGCTTTGATGATTTCGTCAGCGACTTGTTGAGCAGGACCTGCGCCTGTTCCTTCTCCGGTAAGGCTCGCACCGATGTCATTGACGACAACTTTAGCGCCCGCTGCGGCCATGGCCAGCGCGATACCGCGCCCAATGCCACCACCTGCGCCTGTTACTACTGCAACTTTGCCCGCCAACATTCCGCTCATGCTTACTCTCCTGTAAATCGGTTGTGCGATACCTTAACGCATTCGCTATGCTGCATTGCGCAACGCAATACAGCGATGGTTATTCCCGCACAATAGTAGATTCATTCCTCTCAAACGGGTATTCACAATTTAATAGGGCTGGGTTTGTCGTTTTGGAATTAGTTCGGTCGAGGTTAGACTGTCGCCTAATCATGCAGGGATTACCCTGAGCTCTAGGAGAAAATAGAATGTGGCAACGTTTGGCAGGTCGTGCAGCAGGCGCGATGGTGGGTTCGGCCGTGGTTCTAACGGCGTTGAGTTTGACTGCCTTCTCGACAGTCGCGCAGGCAGCTTGGCCTGACAAGCCGGTGAGCTTCATCGTACCGTTTCCGCCAGGAGGCCCTGTTGACACAACGGCGCGCCTGACAACTGTGCCGCTGTCGCAAATGTGGTCTGTTACAACGCCGATTGATAACAAGGCCGGGGCCGGTGGGATTGTTGGTGCGCAAGCAGCAGCGAAGGCCGCGCCCGATGGTTATACCTTTTTCTTTGCAGCGATCCACCATGCGGTGCTGCCTAGTTTGAAGAAAAGTTTGAGTTATGACATTCAAAAGGACTTCGTGCCCGTGGGTATGGCCGCACGGTTTCCAATTGTGCTGGTTGTGCATCCATCGTTGCCGGTGAAGTCAGTGGCTGAGCTCATCGCCTATGCCAAGGCCAATCCGGGTAAGCTGTCTTACAGCTCTTCTGGAACCGGTGGCGGTACGCACTTAGCAGGCGAACTGTTCAATAGCCTTGCCGGTACAAAGATGCAGCATATTCCCTACAAAGGGAGCGCGCCTGCCATACAAGATTTGGTTGGTGGTCAGGTACAGCTTATGTTTGCTGATGGCCCATCTGCCATCCCATTCATCAAGGCAGGAAAAATCAAAGCGCTTGGAGTAGGTAACCCTGAGCCATCTAAGTTTTTCCCAGACGTCCCGACCATCGCTGCAGCGGGTTTGCCAGGCTATGAGGCGTACTCGTGGACCGGTGTCGTTGCGCCAGCGGGCACGCCCGCTGACATCGTCAAGCGTGTCAACGCTGATATGGTGCGTGCACTGTCTGATCCCAAGACTGTAGCGGCTTTGATGGCGGCTGGCGCAGAACCTGCGCCAGGCACACCAGAGGAATTCAAAGCGTTTTTAGCGAATGAGTTAAAAAAATGGAGCGCCACAATCAAGAGCGCAAACATCGTCGCTGACTAAATCATTTTAGTCAGGATAGATTTTCCCTTTTGTAACTACGCCTTCCCACACTTTGTATTCGCGGTCGATCTGGCTTTCCAAGTCTTTGGCATTGCCTAGATCGACTGTGTAGCCGCTGGCTTGGGCGGCCTCTTTAAAACCTGCACTGCTCTTGGCTGCGACCACTGCTTTTGTGAGTTTTGCGACAATGTCCGCTGGGATTCCTTTCGGCCCGATGACAGCAAACCAGCCTAGTACTTCATAGTCAGCGATCCCAGCTTCGATCATTGTCGGTACGTTGGGAACACTCGGGTTACGTTGTTTGGAGGTCACGGCGAGTGCACGCGCTTTGCCACTTTCAACAAAGGCTTTTCCTGTGCCGACAATATCAAACATGAAGGTCACTTTTCCACCAATAACATCGACCATAGCTGGGGCGTTGCCTTTGTAGGGAACGTGCAGCATCTGTGTATTAGTCGACTGCTTGAGCAGTTCGGCTGACAGGTGATTTGAGCCGCCAAAGCCAGCAGAGCCAAAAGAGACTTTATCGGGATTCTGTCTTGCGTAGTCAACGAGCTCTTTGACTGTTTTGACGTTTGTCTGCGAACCCGCCAATAAAATATTGGCGTACTGCACGATGGGACTAATGAGTGTGAAGTCCTTGCGTGGATCGAAGAGTTTGCTGCGTTGAACGATGGGGGAGATGGTCAGGCTCGGACTCGCAACGTAATTAAGTGTGTAGCCGTCTGGCGCTGCCTTGGCTGTTGCGTCGGCACCTATCATGCCGCTCGCGCCTGCGCGGTTCTCGACGATGACAGATTGATTGAGCTGTTCGCCCAGGAACTTTGCAAAAACACGGCCCGATACATCGACGGGTCCGCCCGGAGGGTAAGCGACGATTAATTTGATCGGACGATCAGGCCAGTTCGCTTGCGCAAGTGCATTTGTACTGGCGCAGACCGCAATCATTGCCGCGCCGAGCGCACCGACAATTTGTGTCATTTTTTTTGTAGTGAATGTTTTCATTAGATGTCCGAGGTATTTGGTTTAGTTAATTTTTGCGCCAGAATCTTTTACAGCCTTGCTCCACATTTGTAGCTCTGCCTCAACGTGTTTGCCAAACTCGGCCGGAGTCGAGCCGACCATTTGATAACCGTTAGAGGCTAACTGTTCACGGATCTTTGGGTCTTGCGCAACTTCAGCGATTGCTTTGTTCAGGCGGTTGATCGTAGCGGTGGGTGTGCCGGCTGGCGCCAGAATGCCGTACCAGACGTTGACTTCAAAGCCAGGCAATGTCTCTGCAACCGTGGGCACGTTAGGCAGGATCTCTGCGCGTTTTGCGCCGGTGACAGCAATCGCCTTGAGCTTGCCGGTTTTGACTTGCTGATAAGAAGTGGAAATGCTGTCAAACATTAAGGAAACTTCTCCACCAAGCATAGCGATCACTGCGGGTCCACTGCCTTTATAAGGAATGTGAACCATTTTCGTGCCAGTGATGCTTTTAAAGAGTTCAACGGCTAAGTGGCTCGTATTTCCGTTTCCGGCCGATGCATACGACAGCTTGTCAGGATTCGCTTTAGCGTACGCGATCAGTTCGGGAATCGTGTTGACCGGTGTGGCGAGTGGGGCCGCCACAAGCAATGGAAGTGTCGCCACCAGCGACACAGGAGCGAAGTCTTTGCGTGTGTTGTAAGGTAGCGAAGGATACAGGGCGTCATTGATTGCGTGTGCAGTCAATACCATCAAGATAGTGTTGCCATCAGGTTTTGCGCGAGCCAGCGCTTGAGTTGCGATCGTTCCGCCTGCGCCAGCCTTGTAATCCAAGACAATCGTTTGGCCGAGTTTTTTTTGTAGTTCCGGGAGCATGGGTCGAGCGAGCATGTCCGCACTACCGCCAGGAGGGTAAGGAATGATCAGCGTAAGCGGCTGGTTGCTTGGGCTCTGCGCTTGCGCAGTAACGCCTGCGACGATCGCGAGTGCAGCAAAGCTTGTCTTGGCTAAGGCCAGGATCTTGTTGGACATCATGTTGTGCTCCTAATAAAAAAACGGCGCCCACGGCGCCGTTTGGTCTGAACGCGTTTGGCGGTAGATACTATCGATCGTAAACAGGCTTGCCTTGCGCGTCACGACGAATCAACGATAGCTTAGACGATGCCTTGATAGGTGCGCCAGTCTTTTGCTTAAGGGTTTCCATGGATAAGCCCTCAATAATTGCGCGAACTTCAAATCCATCAGGTTTGATATCGATGATCGCAAGGTCAGTGTAAACCTGATTGACCACACCTGCTCCCGTCAAAGGGTAGGTGCAGGCTTGCATCAGCTTTGGGGTTTGATCCTTCGCGACATGCTCCATCATGACGATGACATTTCTGGCGCCGACTGCCAGATCCATTGCACCGCCAATCGCTGCGATGGCATCGGGGCCGGACGTGATCCAGTTTGCCAGATCGCCATTTGCTGCGACTTGAAAACCACCTAGTACTGAGTAATCCAGGTGGCCGCCCCGCATCATTGCAAACGAAACGGTGTGTTCAGTAATCGATGCGCCCGCAAGTAGCGTGACAGGCGTACGACTTGCGTTGATGATGTCCAGATCGATCTCATCACCGACCGCGGCGCGGCCCATCCCCAAAATACCGTTCTCGCTGTGCAGCAGTATCTCTCTATCCGCAGGAAGGTAGTCTGCAACCTGCGTTGGCATGCCAATGCCTAAGTTGACGACGGAGCCATCCGGAAAATCGTTAGCGACCAGATAGGCGATCTCTCCGCGCGTGAGTGGTTTGAAGGTGCTGTTTGAAGCGCTGCTTGAAACGTTGCTCATCGCTCCCCTCCGATCGCTACGACTGATTGAACAAAAATGCCGGGTGTCATCACATGTTCAGGTGCGAGATCGCCCAAAGGAACAATGCGATTGACCTGCGCGATGGAGTGCTTGGCCGCCATGCACATCACTGGACCAAAATTGCGGGCTGCCCAGCGATACGTCAGGTTGCCCCAGCGGTCACCGAGATTGGCGCGCACCAGGGCAAAGTCGCCAGATAAAGGCTGCTCCATGATGTAGCCTTTGCCATTAATCACGCGTTGCTCTTTGCCCTCTGCGATCAAGGTGCCGTACCCAGTAGGGGTGAAGAAGGGCCCAAGTCCGGCTCCCGCAGCGCGCAAGCGCTCTGCAAGCGTACCTTGCGGCATGCATTCGAGCTCTACTTGTCCCGCGCGGTAGGCGTTGGCAAAAACATCGGAATGCGCAGGGCGCGGATGTGAGCAGACGATCTTGCGTACGCGTCCTGCCTTAATGAGCCCGGCTATGCCGGTTTCATGTGTGCCAGCGTTGTTGCTAATGATGGTGAGTTCGCGCAAGCCCTTGTCCATGATTGCGCTCATGAGCTCAAAAGGGATGCCCGCGTCGCCAAAGCCACTCACCATGACGGAGGCGCCGTCCTGTATTGGCGCGATCGCCTCTTGCAGCGACTGTTTAACCTTATCCAACATAGTTACTCCATCTGCAGCTTGGCGGCTTCAACAATTTTTCTCCAGCTTTCGCGCTCTTTATCCATGAAGGCACCGAACTCTGCAGGCGTGTTTCCGCCAGGTACGCCGCCCATGGTGGCAAAGCGTTTTTGAATGTCAGGCATCGCTAATACTTTTTTCGTTGCTTGTTGGATCTTGTTAATAATGTCTGGGGGCGTGCCCGCTGGAGCAACAAAGCCGAACCAAGCGGTGACAACCATATCTTTAATGCCAGCCTCAGCCATGGTGGGTACGTCTGGAAGTTGTGCCGAGCGTTCTGCACCGGTGACTGCGAGCGCTCGGAATTGACCCGAGCGGATGAACTCGATTGAGCTTGGCAGGTTGTCAATTGCAAACGTCACTTGACCGCCAAGCAGTGCAGCGACCGCAGGACCCATGCCTTTGAATGGAATGTGTGTGAGGTTAGTTCCGGTGCGCTGCGCAAACATCTCGGCGGACATGTGCGGTGACTGTCCGGTTCCCGAGGATGCAAAAGAATAGTTACCCTTTGGATCGTTTTTGATCGCATCAACCAAGTCTTTAACTGTTTTGTAAGGTGATTTACTGTTGACGACCAGCACGTTGGGTACGGAGATAACCAGCGTGATTGGGCTGAAATCAGTGTGCTTGTAGGGTAGTTTTTTGTACAGGCTGTAATTGATGCCGTTCGGTCCGATATTCCCAAATCCGATGGTGTAGCCGTCTGGGGCAGATTGCAAGAGCGCTTGGGTCCCAATAATGCCAGCTGCACCGGCACGGTTTTCAACCACGACAGTGGTGCCAAGCTCAGTGCCGAGCTTCTCGCTCAGCAGGCGTGCGGTGATGTCGGTTGTACCCCCAGGGGCGGCTGGCACAATGAGGCGAATCGGCTTGTCAGGCCAGGCCGCTTGCGCAACTGGGGTGAGGGCAAGGGCGCAGAGGCTAAGCAAGCTTGCTCGAATTAGGGTTTTCATGGGTGGTCTCCTAGGGAAGCGTGTTTTTAGCATTTTGTGGGATTGTATGGCCTGTTTAGGATTTTTACTTCCTGAACGCTGGGTTCCAAAATGCAAGAAGCTAGGCATCGAGTGGAGCGTTAAGATTGTGCACACAGGAGAATACTTATGGATCTAACGTGGACCCCAGAAGAGCGTGCCTTTCGGGATGAGGTGCGTGCTTTCGTGCAGGCAAAGTTACCCGCAGATCTGCGGGCTAAGACATTTGCGCATCATCGCCTGAAGCGTGAAGACTATGTAACGTGGCACAGACTGTTGGCGGCGCAAGGCTGGGGTGCACCGAGTTGGCCGATTGAGCATGGCGGTACTGGTTGGAATCCGTTGCAACGTTTGATCTTTGAAATTGAATGTTTCAAGGCCGGGGCGCCTCGCCTACTGCCTTTCGGCTTGGGGATGATCGGACCGGTGCTGATGAAATACGGTTCGCAGGCGCAAAAGGATCGTTTTCTTTCACGCATTATCACTGTCGATGATTGGTGGTGCCAGGGTTACTCCGAACCTGGCTCAGGATCCGATTTGGCATCTCTTAAAACGCGCGCGGAGCGTGTGGGTGATCGCTATGTCATCAATGGGCAAAAAACTTGGACGACACTCGCGCATCATGCGGACTGGATGTTCTGTTTGGCCCGCACTGACCCAGCCGCTAAGGCGCAGCGCGGCATTTCGATGATTCTGATTGACATGAAGCAACCTGGCGTGCAAGTGCGACCCATCAAGACGCTGGACGGTAGCGCTGAAGTCAATGAGGTGTGGCTTGAAAATGTGGAAGCACCACTCGAAAACCTAATTGGCGAAGAAAATGCCGGTTGGACATACGCGAAATATTTGCTGGGACACGAGCGCAGTGGGATTGCTGGGATTGGGCACTGTCACCGTGAGCTTGCGATTTTGAAGGCCTTGGCCGAGCGCATGATGGCCAGTGGCGAGTCGGTGAGTTTGAATCCTCGCGTACGTGATGCGATCAATCGCGTTGAGGCGCAGGTCCTTGCCCTTGAGATGATGGTGCTGAGGGTTGCAACCGACGACACGACCGAGCCCGGACCGAAGGCATCGATACTCAAAATTCGCGGCTCTGAGTTGCAAATGGAGCTCGCCAAGCTGCAGATGCAAGTCGCCGGCGCAGAGTCTTGGCCATATGATCCGGAATGGATGTTTGCTGATTCCGCGTTTCATGGGCCGGGACCAGACTATGCCGCCGCCGCTGCCGCCGCGTATTTCGACATGCGTAAAACGGCGATTTATGGTGGAACCAATGAGGTTCAGAAGGGCATTATCGCCAAGCAGATTATCGGGGTTTAGGACACATCATGGACTTTTCATATTCAGAAGAACAGCGCATGCTGACCGACAGTCTCAAAAGGTTGGTTGCGGACGAGTGGACACGTCCCAAGCGTCGAGCACGCCTCGGTGGGCTGGATGCCGTCGCGTGGCGGAGTCTCGTTGAGTTGGGCGTTGGTGGTCTCATGGTCTCCGAAGAGTTTGGAGGATTTGGTGAGTCGCCAGCCACGATGCTGGCTGTGCACCAAGAGTTGGGTCGCGGTTTAGTCAGCGAGCCGACAATTTCGAGTGCGGTGATGGCGGTTACGTTATTGAATCATGCGGATTGCCAAGCGCTTAAACAGCGGTGGTTGTCTGCACATGCAGAAGGCGATGCTGTGCTCGCTGTGGCTTGGCAGGAGGCCGGCGAGCGTGACGCGCAACGTCCACTTTGCACCCGTGCAACGGTGCTTGCGGATGGTTATGTCTTAGATGGACAAAAAATACTTGTGTGGCATGGCGCGGCAGCTGATGGCGTAATCGTTTCCGCCCTCTTGGATGGGGAGCCTGCACTGTTCATGGTCGAGCAAGGCGCACAGGGTTTGTCTTGTGAAGACTTTCCAACGTTTGATGGTAGTCGTGTGGCTACGTTGCGCTTTGATCGTGTTGTTGTGTCAAAGGAGCAGTTGATTGCCACGGGTGCTCGCGCACAAGACTTGCTGACGTTAGCGATCGACTTCGGCATTACGGCACTTTGCGCGCAAGCCTGTGGAGCGATGGCAGCGTTGACCGACGCGACCATTCAGTACTTGAAGACCCGAAAGCAGTTCGGTCAGCCGCTCGCGGCGTTTCAGGTTCTGCAGCATCGCTTGGGTGACATGTTGATTCAGTCTGAGATGGGTTTGTCGATGACATACGCGGCAACTATCGGGCTCGCAGAGCAGGATCCTGCTGCGCGTGCGCGTCTGGTATCGATGGCAAAGATTGAGGTGGCAGCGGCGGCACGCTTTGTTGGCGAATCCGCAGTGCAGTTACACGGTGGTATGGGTGTGACAGACGAGCTAGAGGTAGGTGATTTCTTTAAGCGATTGACGTATGTCGATTTATTGCTAGGCGACACGAACTACCACTTGCAACGTTTGCAGGACTTAACGGTTTAAAGATTAAGGATGATGTATGTCTAGTACTGACCTGAGCGCTTGGCTTGGCAAGCAACAAACGGTTGTGGATCGTATGGATCCCGGCCATGCAGCACGCATCGCGGTGACGCTGGGTGATCCTATCCCAGAAGTTGGAATGCGCTTGTCGCCCTTGTGGCACTGGGCATTCTTTCTGGAAACTGTACCAATCGCGCAAACAGGATTAGACGGTCATCCGGCACGCGGAAGCTTCTTGCCTCCTGCAGATAATCGCAACCGTATGTGGGCCGGCGGGCGTGTGAGCTTTGATGGCGCGCTAGAAGTCGGTGTCGAAGCGCACAAGACATCAACTGTTACCGCGATCCAAGAAAAAAAGGGCCGGACAGGATCTTTGTTATTTGTCACGGTTAAACATGACATTGAGCAGAAGGGCAGGCTTGTGGTGAGCGAAGAGCAGGATATTGTTTACCGCGAACCAAGTCCTCCGAAGCTACAAGGTACCGAGCCTGCACCAGCCTCTCAATGGAGCGAGCCGGTCGATCCTAGCCCAGTGTTGCTGTTTCGATATTCCGCCGTGACTTTTAATAGTCACCGGATTCACTATGATCATCCGTATGTCACCCAGACCGAGGGTTACCCAGGTTTGGTCATTCATGGGCCCCTCATCGCAACAATGATGTGCCGCGCTTTCGCGCATGCGCATCCAAACGCTTCGGTTAAGCACCTGGCTTATCGGGGGCTGCGCCCTCTGATTGCTCCGAAAGGTTTTTCTGTGGCAGGTACCGTGGTAGCGCCTGGCGAGGCCAAGCTCTGGGCTGAACAAGATGCCACGCTGGCGCATCAGGCTGAATTGAGGTTTGAAGCATGAAGAACGTGAAGCCACGCCCTTTGGATGGGGTGACTGTTGTCAGTTTAGAGCATGCGATCGCTGCGCCATTTTGTACGCGACAGCTTGCCGACATGGGCGCGCGGGTCATTAAGGTAGAGCGACCTGGCGTCGGAGACTTTGCACGCAAATATGATGAGCGTACGCATGGGATGGCATCGCATTTTGTCTGGACCAATCGCTCAAAAGAGAGCTTGACGCTGGATTTAAAGCACGAGCAAGCGGGACCCATTTTGAACGAGCTCTTGAGTCAAGCCGACGTCCTAGTTCAAAACCTCGCCCCGGGTGCTGCGGCACGGATGGGCTTGTCGTTTGAAGCGTTGCATAAGAAATTTCCTCGCTTGATCGTCTGCGACATATCAGGATACGGGGAAGGCGGTCCCTACGAAACAAAAAAAGCGTATGACCTACTCATCCAGAGTGAAAGTGGTTTTATTTCCGTGACAGGATCAGAGGATTCGCCCGCAAAGGCTGGTTGTTCCATAGCCGACATTGCGGCCGGATCCTACGCGTATTCGAGCATTCTGAACGCATTGCTACTGCGACATCAAACGGGCTTGGGTAGTCATCTGGATGTCTCGATGCTTGAGAGCATGGTTGAGTGGATGAGCTTCCCTCTGTATTACGCGATTGATGGGCAACGGCCTCCGCCACGCGCAGGCGCTGCACATGCGACGATCTATCCGTACGGACCCTTCCCGGTAGGTGATGGCAGTAACGTCATGTTGGGACTGCAGAACGAGCGAGAGTGGCAAGTGTTTTGCGACAAAGTGCTTGGTCAGCCAGACCTGGCAACGAATCCGCAGTACGACTCCAATCCTAAACGTGTGGCAAATCGCGAACATTTGCGGGGTTTGATTGTTGGCGCGTTTTCAAAAATGACCATTGACCAAGTTGTGCAGGCGCTAGAAGATGCACAAATTGCGAATGCACGTGTCAATGAGATGAAGGATGTGTGGTCGCATCCTCAGCTTCAGGCGCGAGAGCGCTGGACGCAGGTGGAAAGCCCGGTGGGTGCCTTGCCAGCGTTATTGCCGCCCGCAACCAATAATCAGTTTCAAGCGCGTATGGATCCAATCCCTGCTATTGGGCAGCATACGCTAGCGATCCTCAAGCAACTCGGTGTGAGTGATCAGGTCGTGGCGACACTGCAAGCAGACAAAGCTATTTGAACGACTCCGCTGAGGGAGGTGCTTAGGCCATGGGTGAAAGGCTCTGGTCTTGGCACTGCTTCAGAAGCGTTTCGACATAACCTTGCGCTAACTTCATATTGCCCGCTATATCCTGTAACGGCTGAAGTACAAACGCACGCAGATGCATGCGCGGGTGCGGGATGGTGAGCTCTGAGGTGTCCAGCGTTATGTCGTCGTACAGTAAAAGGTCCAAGTCTAAGGTGCGCGGTGCATTCACGTACGGACGCTCTCGACCGTGACGCAGCTCAATCCTCTGTAAGCAGGCGAGCAATTGCTGTGGGTTGAGCGAGGTACGAATGCTTGCCACGGTATTGACGTAGTTTGGCCCGCTCGAGTCAATTGGTGCGCTTGAGTAAAGTCTCGCCACTTTTTCGACTTCGATGTCAGGCTCTGCAGCAAGGTCTCGTAATGCAGCATGCACGGTCTCTCGGGCAGCGCCGAGGTTTGCGCCAAGGCCGATATACGCAAGTGCTGGCATGGCGCGTGACGTCACGCTTGAGGCGTGCGGCTGTCCGTTTGATCGCCGCTCGCAGGGTTGCGTCGACGTCTACGGCTTCGGCTACGTGGCGCTGTTGTGCTCGAATCTTTGGGAAGGCGGCTAAGTTCCTCGAGCATGGCCGCCCGACCGGAATCATCCGCGTTTGCGAGGTCCATCCACCATTGGGCCAGCACGCTATCAAACTGATGTGCAGCCGCCCGCAGTTGTAGAAAATCGACTGCGGCACGAAATCTTGGTTGTTCAAACATTCGCCAAATGGATTTTGGCAAGCGCTTTTCGAAGCGCGGTTGCATGAACCAAATTTCGCGCATATCCGCGCTGAAACGTTTTTGGATCGCAAGCTTCTCTGTTTGCTCATCGAGTACTGAGTCGGCCGCATCCATAAGAGCTTGGATGCTTGGCTCACCTGTTTGAATGCGCTTTTTCCAACGCAGGTCAACCTGGTGCCAAAGCAGTGCCGCGAACAAAAAACTGGGGCTAACGGTTTTGCCGCTGCGGATGCGGTGGTCCGTGCGGTCTAGCGCAAGTTCAATAAACTCTTCACCTCCGGGTTGCTCTAGGACAACGTCTAGCAAAGGCAGAATTCCTTGGTGCAGTCCGTCTTGTCGTAGCTGCTGCAAACAGTCCATCGCATGACCACACGTCAATAACTTGAGCATCTCATCAAACAGCCGCGATGCCGGCACATTTTCGATGAGTTCAGCCATCGATTGCAGCGGCGCTTTGGTGTTGGGGTGAATCGATCCTTTGAGCTTCACTGCAAAACGTACTGCGCGTAACATTCGCACAGGATCTTCGCGGTAGCGCGTCCGAGGATCACCAATCATTCTGACGGTACGTGACTTTAGGTCTTCAACGCCGTTGTGGTAGTCGATGACCTCTTCTGTTGTGGGATCGTAGTACAGCGCGTTGATGGTGAAGTCGCGCCTCGCAGCATCTTGTGCATGCGTTCCAAATTCATTGTCACGCAGAATGCGTCCATGATCGTCTGTCGCCTGTGATTCGGACGCCGGTGCGCGGAAGGTCGATGTCTCAATGATTTCTTGACCAAAAACGACGTGCACAAGCTGGAAACGGCGCCCGATAATGCGTGCGCGACGAAACAGAGGGCGAATTTGCTCTGGGGTAGCGTTGGTTGCGACGTCAAAATCTTTCGGCTCGAGGCCGACGATCAAGTCGCGTACGGCGCCGCCAACGATATAGGCTTGAAATCCTTCGTGTTGGAGTACCTCACATACTTTGATTGCGTGCCGAGAAACGTTGCGTCTGTCGATACCATGTTTTGATTTCCCGATGCGGCGCATGGCCTTTGGCTGTTGGCCTAAAAGTTTGCCAACGAAGCGTTTGAGTGTGTCGGTGATCATCAGGATTTTTTATCAGACAACTGATTAAATAGGTTGAGCACGGGCCAACTGCGTTCTTGCGCGACCGCTAACAACCCAGGGCTTGGGTTTGTGACGATTGGGTGGGTGACAACTTCGAGCAAAGGCAAGTCGTTTGATGAGTCGCTGTAAAAATGCGAAGTTTCAAAGTCTTGCAAGGTTTTGCCTAGGCTGGCAAGCCAGCTTTGTACGCGAATGACTTTGCCGTGTTTAAAGCTGGGTGTGCCTGCGATCTTGCCAGTGTAGCGCCCAGCCAGATATTCAGGCTCCGTCGCGATCAGGGTCGGAATGCCGAAGGCCCGGGCAATCGGTGACGTGACAAAGCTGTTCGTCGCGGTCACAACTGCACATAGGTCGCCAGCACGCAGGTGGTTTTCAACTAACGCAATGGCTTGTGCGGTCATCGCCGGGCGAATCACTTTTTGCATGAACTCCTCATGCCATGCGGCAAGTAAATGTGGAGGATGTGCTGCGAGTAGGCCGAGCATGAACTCGGCTGCTTGCTCAGCAGTAAGATCGCCCGCGTTGTAGCGGTCCATCAGTTCCTGGTTACGTCGCAGTG